>ULVN01067235.1_pt1 | contig 16546 bp, 14 predicted proteins | sample 1959491 | NCBI WGS metagenome assembly ULVN01 (sample SAMEA4835787, study PRJEB28245) | human gut metagenome | biome: gut microbiome; material: fecal sample | place: Denmark | collected 2008 | reverse complement strand
TAACCGGCCAAATGGGTCAAATTGAACCCGGCCTTGACAACGGTTTATGCTGTTTCAAAATCAATTGGCAAAAGGGGCGTGTACAAATCCTGTGGGATTTCCGTAAAAATTTGGTATAGAAGACGAAAAGAAGGAGAACATGGTACAATAGAAACAAAAATGAGGGGGATGGAAACATGGGACGGATGCTGATCGGCCTGGGGCTGCTGGTGGTGGTGACAGGTCTTGTGGTGGAATTGGGCGCACACTATTTCCCTCTGGGCCATTTGCCCGGAGATATCCATATTACCGGGAAACACGGGAGCTTTTATTTTCCCGTGGTTACCTGCATCGTGGTCAGTGTGGTGCTGAATCTGCTGTTGCGGTTATTTCATTAAAAGGGGCTGTTGATTCATTCAACAGCCCCTTCTTCCTATCTGTTTTTTATCTTCGCTTCCGTCCATTGATCCACGGCTTTTTTCAGTTCTTTCAGCCAGGGAGAGAACTGGACGGCTTTTTCCGGGTAGGTGAACTGGAGATCGTATTCCAGGGGCAGCCAGGTGTCCCGATCCGATTCATTGTGGCTGATCACCGCTTCCAGCTTGTCCAGGGCCTTGTACAGTCTGGCTTCCCGGGTTTCCTGGGCTTCCATCTCTTCCAGCAGGGCCTGCCATTCCTCCCGGTTTTCTTCCGGAAAGGTGGCCAGCCAGCTGGCCCAGCAATCCTGTTCCACCGCCCGGTCCCGGTCTCCTTTGGCAAAGGTGGGGATATCCCCGGTAAAGGCTTCTCCCAGGTCGTGGATCAGGCACATCCGGATTACCCGGTCCAGGTCCAGTTCCCGGAATTCCGGTTCCTTGGACAACAGAAGGGCCATCAGGGCCATCCGCCAGGAATGGTCCGCCACGCTTTCCTGGCGGCCGGAAGCGGTCCAACAGTGGCGGGTGGCGGTTTTCAGCCGGCCGGCCCGGGTCAGGATCGCAAGAAATGTTTCAGGGGACATGGAACTATTTCCTTTCTTGGTGCAGAGATGGAACCCTTATAGAGCGGAATAGGCAGCAGGGTCAAAGGGAAGAAGAAAATCACTGTATTATAGTCATAACTAGTATAGTCATGGCTATAATACGCATGAGTATATTTTTTGAGAATGGATGGAAAAAGAGAGCAACAACCCCTTCGTCTTTTTCTCAGGGTACCAGGGTGGGGGCGGCGTAGACCCGGGCCAGGAGTTCCTGGTTCAGGGCATACAACCCTTTGGGATCGCTGCCGAACAGTTCAAATTTCTTGATCAGGTCGCTGACGTTCTTTTCTTCTTCGCCCTGTTCTTTGACGAACCAGTCGAAGAACTGCATGGTCCGGTAATCTTTGGCTTTGTCGGCGGCGGCGTAGATCTTGTTGATGCAGCCGGTGATGAACTGTTCATGTTTCAGGGCGGCCTTCAGGGCATCGTCCAGTTTCTTGTAGGTCATGTCCGGTTTGTCGATGGTGCCGAAGACCACGGGAACATCGTTGTTCTGCAGGTAGGTGCGCATAAGCATGGCGTGGTCCCGTTCTTCCTGGGCCTGGATATCGAACCAGTGGGCGAAACCGTCCAGTCCCTTTTCCTGATAATAGTTGGCAAAATCCAGATACAGGTAGGCGGAATAGAATTCCTTGGTGACCTGTTCGTTGATCAGGTCTCTGACTTTATTGTCCAGCATGGATAAAACCTCCTTTTTCATTCCTACCATTATAGCAGGTTTGGCGGAGGGCGGCGAAAAAACTTGACAGGGTTTCCCCGGTTGGGTATGCTAACCCTGTATCAACAAAGGAGGAAATCCCATGCATTTTGAATATTGCCCCACCTGCGGCAGCCATCTCCAGCCCAAACCGGCGGGGGATGAGGGGCCGGTCCCTTTCTGCCCTGTCTGCCAGCGGTACTGGTTCGATTTTTTCTACAGCTGCATCATCATCCTGCTGTGCAATGAACAGGACGAAGTGGTCCTGTGCAAACAGCCCCACCTGTCCCAGGAATACGAAAGCATCACCTCCGGGTTTATCATGCCGGGGGAAACTGCAGAAGAAACGGCCCACCGGGAAGTCCGGGAAGAACTGGGACTGACCCTGGACCGGATGATCCCGGAAGGCACCTACTGGTTCAGCAAGGGACAGATGCTCATGCACGGCTTTTTGGGCTTTGTCCGGAAGCAGCCTTTCCGGCTGTCCCAGGAAGTCACCTCCGCCCACTGGGTCCCCATCCTGGACCTGCCCCAAACCGCCTATCCGGAAACCCCGGAAAATGTGATCTACCCTCTGTGGCGGAAGCTGCTGGCCATGAAAGGGCTGGAAGAACCGAAGAAAATGAAATGATAAAACAATAATTTTAATAAAAGTTCGGAAATAAACGGAACATGTATACAGTATTTTCCCGACAGAAACATGGATTTTCCATAGGAATTTGCTTATAATGAAACTGTGCTTTTTCTCATAAGCGTTCTGCCATTATCTCTTTAATGTACTGGAAAAAGCCAATTTCTCAAGGAAAGGATGTTGTTACCATGACTGCAGGGACACAGGAAAAAACGAAGAAAAGTCTTATGGACCGGTTCCTGAACGCGGTGGAAGTGGCCGGCAACAAACTGCCGGATCCGGCAACCCTGTTCATTATCCTGGCGGTGATCGTCATTATCCTGTCAGCGATTTTCGGAAGCATGGGGGTATCGGCTGTCCATCCGGGCACGGGCAAGGAAATCAAAGTGGTCAACCTGCTGACCGTGGATGGATTCCGGATGATGTGGAGCAAGGCCGTGACCAACTTTTCCACCTTCGCTCCTCTGGGTATGGTGCTGGTTTGTGTGCTGGGGGCCGGTGTGGCTGAAAAAAGCGGGTTCCTGGCAGCCTTCATGCAGAAGATGCTGGGGGATGCGGCTCCGGCTCTGGTGACCTGGGTGATCATTTTCATCGGCATCAACGGCAACGTGGCCGGGGATGCGGCCTTTGTGGTGCTGCCGCCGGTGGCCGGGGTGATCTACCTGAGCATGGGGCGCCATCCGCTCCTGGGGGTCTTTACCGCCTTTGCCAGTGTGGCTGCCGGGTTCTGTGCCAATGTGATGCTGGGGATGAGTGATTCCCTGGCCTACGGGTTTACGGAAGCCGCCGCCAAGCTCATCGATCCCAGCTATCAGCAGACGCCGGCCATCAACTATTATTTCCTGGTGGTATCCTGTTTCCTGCTGAGCTTTGTAGGGACCTTCGTAACGGAAAAAATCATGGCGCCCCGGTTTGCCGGTGTGGACCTGAGCAAGTATGAAATCGACAAATCCCTGACGGAAATGACGCCCCGGAACAAGGCGGCGGTGAACAAGGCCATTGTGGCCACCCTGATTACCCTGGTGGTCATTGCCCTGCTGTGCGTGGGGGCCGACCCCATCCTGGGGGATCCCAAGACCCACTCCATCATGAACGTGAAATCTCCCTTCATGACTGGCATCATCCTGATGGTGACCCTGGTGCTGTTTGTGCCCGGGGCGGTGTACGGCTTCGCTTCCGGCAAGTATAAAAACGACAAGGATATGTTTGCGGACATTTCCCAGGCTTTCAAGGATATTTCTTCCTACATCCTGCTGTGCTTCTTCTGTTCCCAGTTCACCAGTTATTTCGGCTGGTCCAAGCTGGGGCTGGTGCTGGCCATCAAAGGGGCTGCGGGACTGAAGGCCATGAACTTCACCGGGCTTCCGCTGATCATCGGTCTGGTGATCGTATCCTGCATCGTGAACATCTTCATCGGCTCCGCTTCCGCCAAGTGGGCCATCCTGGCACCGGTGATGGTGCCCATGATGATGCTCATGGGGTTTGACCCGGCTCTGACCCAGGTGGCCTACCGGATTGGGGACTCCCTGACCAACCCGCTGTCCCCCCTGTTCTATTATTTCCCTCTGATGCTGGGATTTGCCCGGAAGTATGAAAAGGACACCGGGATGGGCACCATCATCGCCAATATGCTGCCCTATTCCATCTGCTTTGCCATTGCCTGGCTGATCCTGCTGGCAGCCTGGGTGGTACTGGATCTGCCCCTGGGCCCCGGCGGCGGGATTTATCTGTAAGGGTATTTGGAAGGAACCCGGGTCGCGGGTTCCCTCAATGGGAAACGCAGCCGGAGGCTGCGTTTCTGTTCCAGGGCAAACGCCAGCCGCGTTTGCCTGCCTCCGTCCAGTGTCCAGTGACAAGAGAACAGTGACCGGGGGTGTGATTTTTTCACACCCTCCCGTTTATAGAAAGGACAAACGCTTATGGGTTTACAGAAGGATAAAGCAAAGGAAATCGATTTTACCATCACCGTCCATGGGGTTTCGGCCCACGGTTCCACGCCCCATCTGGGGAAGGATGCCATTGTGGCGGCTTCGGCGGTGGTCCAGGCGGCCCAGACCCTGGTGAGCCGGGTGAACAATCCCCTCCGTCCCCTGGTCCTGGGGTTTGAAAGCGTCAGGGCCGGGAAACAGTTCAACATCGTCTGCGACAAGGTCCAGCTGACCGGCTGTCTCCAGGCCTACGACGACGAACTGCTCATGGACATGGCGGACAAACTGAAGAAACTGGCCCGGCGGACGGCGGAAACTTTTGACTGCCGCAGCGAAATGGCCCTGCTGCCGGAAGGGGGCGCCTGCTGATGGACGTAAAGGCCCTGGCGGCTGACGAAAAAGCGTACATCCTGGAACAGCGGCACTGGCTCCATGCCCATCCGGAACTGGGGCGGGAAGAAAAAAACACCACAGCCCACATTGCGGCGGAACTGGAAAGAATGGGGATCCCGGTCCAGACTTTCCCGGACATCACCGGCTGCATCGGCACCATCCAGGGGACCAAGGGGCCGGGAAAGACACTGATGCTCCGGGCGGACATCGATGCCCTGCCCATCCAGGAGGCGGATCTGACCAAAACCTATGCTTCCCAGAATCCCGGGGTCATGCATGCCTGCGGGCACGACTGCCATACGGCCATGCTCCTGGGAGCGGCCAAAATCCTCAGCGCCCACCGGGATGCCTTTCCAGGCAAGGTGAAACTGCTGTTCCAGATGGGGGAAGAAATCGGCACCGAATCCCGTCATTATGTGGAAAAGGGTTGCCTGGATGATGTGGACGCCATTTTCGGCATGCATATCTGGGCCCTGCTGGATGCCGGGACCGCCAATCTGGAAGACGGGGAACGGATGGCCTGCAGCGACCGGTTCACCCTTACCCTTACCGGGAAACCGGCCCTTTCCGATGCCCCGGAACAGGGGGCGGATCCCCTGGCGGCGGCTGCCTCCGTGGTCATGGGGCTCCAGCAGCTGGTGAGCCGGCAGAACGACCCGGAAAACACCTTTGTGCTCACGGTGGGGATGATGAACAGCGAAGGGAACAAAGGAGAGCTGGCCCGGTCCGTCCAGCTGGTGGGCACCACCCGGACCTTCAACAAGGCTTTCCGGAAGACCCTGCCGGAGAAAATCGAAAAAGTGGCCCGGGCCTTTGGGGAAGGGCTGGGGTGCCAGGTGGACTGCACCTATTTCTTTGGGCCCGCCCCTCTTATCAACGAACACCGGAATCTGAACGATTGCGGGCGGAAAGCGGTGGCCAGGATTATGGGGGACAAAGCCCTGGTTCCCATGGAAAAGCAGATGGGGGCGGAAGATTTTTCCGTGTTCATGGAAAAGGTCCCCGGGGTGTTTCTGTTCCTGGGCGCCCGGAACAAAGAAAAGGGCATCTGCTGCGTCCATCACCATCCCGGATTTGAAGTGGACGAAGACGTGCTGCCCAACGGGACGGGAATCGAGGTCCAGTTTGCGCTGGAGTATTTGAATGGATGAGGGTCGCGGCCCGGGACTCGTGACCCGCGACCGGGGGTGTGAATTCTTTCACACCCCCCTTCTTTCGTGGTATAATATATTTTCCTGAAGTGGTTCAACGGTATTTACACAAGCAAGGAGGGGTTCCATGAACAGACTAGATCCCATTGGTGTCATCGATTCCGGGGTGGGGGGACTGACTGTCCTGAAGTGGCTCCAGGAGAAGATGCCCCATGAACGGTTCATTTTCATCGGGGATACGGCCCGTACTCCCTACGGCAACCGGTCCCGGGAAGAAATCCAGGGATTTGTGGGAGAAATGACCGCCTGGCTGAACCGGCGGAACATCAAACAGCTGGTGGTGGCCTGCAACACCATTACGGTACTGGGCACCGACGTGATCAAAAACGGGTATGATTTCTCCGTCATCGGCATGAAAAAAGGGGCCCATATGGTGGAAGGGGTCACCCGAAACAAAAAAGTGGGATTCCTGGCCACGGATTTCACGGTGGCTTCCGGGGCCCACAAAAAGGAAATCCAGGAAATGGATCCGGAAATCCAGGTGTTCGGCCAGGGTTGTCCCAAATTCGTCCCGCTCATTGAAGGGGAACAGTTCGGCAGTCCGGAACTGGCGGCGGCCATCAAAGAATATACGGACAAGCTGAAGGAACATGATGTGGATACGGTGATGCTCTCCTGTACCCATTATCCCTTTGTGGAAAAGGAAATCCGGGAAGCATTCGGGCCCGGGGTCACCATCCTGGATCCGGCGGAACGGACGGTCCAGGCGGCCATGGAAGACCTGAAGCAGCGGCGGCTGAACAGGGAAACCGGCCTGGGCCGGGCGGAAGTGTGTTTCACCGCCGACCTGGAACGGGGTAAGCGCCTGGCAGCCCGGATGCTGGATATGAACCAGTGTGATTTCCGGCTGATCCATTTGTGAGAGAGAGGGATTCACACCCCCGTCCGCGGGCTGCGACCCGCGACCAGAGCTCTCTTTCCCCCTTGAACAATCCCCGGAGATATGGTATAATTCTCCTGTTCAATGCTACTGTAGCTCAGCTGGTAGAGCATCTCATTCGTAATGAGAGGGTCGTAGGTTCGAATCCTATCAGTAGCTCCAGATGCCATACAAGCCCGTCACTTTGGTGGCGGGCTTTTTTTGCGTTTGACATCTTTCCCAAAATTCGGCATAATGAAAAATAAACTGTTCCGGAGGTGCTCCTGCTGTGGCCCAAATCCTGCTGCCCCTGTTCCTGTTCTGCGTGTCCCTGCTGCCGGCGGCCTATCTCCGCTATTACCCTTTCCGGTCCATTGTACGGCCTTCCACCCGCCATTTCCTGCTGTGCGGGCATTTGTGCATTTTCCTGTTCGAATTTGTCCTGCTGGCCGGTCTTTTTGGCCGGGGGCTCATGAAATTTGAAACCGGCACCTTCCAGTTCCTGTATTATTTCTGCTATCTGCCCTATCTGCTGCTGCTGGTGTTCACCGTCCGGCCTTTCTGGCTCCGGCATCTGTTCGTACTGGGGCTCTAGGCCATTTACATGATCCTTATCCATACCCTGTGTCTGGAAATCTTCAAATTGTTCCTGCCGGAGGCCTGGCATACCAACCGGGTCCTGCCCTATTTCTCTCTGTATCTGGGGCTGTTCCTGCTGGGGATGCCCCTGGCCCTGAAGGTATTGGGAAAACTGTTTACCCGGGAACAGCTTACATCCCCCCGGCCTGCTTTCTGGACCTGGCTGGGGCCCATTCCGCTCCTGCTGTGCTACTACCATGCCAATCAGGGCTATTTCATCCTGGATCCGGAGATCCTGTTCCATCCTTTTTTCCAGTTGTATATCCTGATTACCCTGGGGATGCTGGTGGGTGTGGCTTTGCTGCTGGTCCGGTCCCTTCAGGGAGGGCTTCGGCAGGCCCAGACCATGCTCCAGGTGAAGGAGCAGAACCTCCGGCTCCAGGGACAGCTGAATGCCCTGAACGATTACGCGGCCGCGCTCCGGAAAGAACAGCAGGAACTGGCCATCCTCCGGCATGACAGCCGGCATCAGCTGCGCCTTCTGGGGGAACTGGCGGAGAACGGGCAGTTTGGGGAAGCGGAAAAGCATCTGCTGAAGCTGCGGAAAGAGGTGGCGGATAAATGAGCCCGCTTTTTGAAACCATTTTGGGCCCGTTGGTCTTTGTGCTGATCTTCCAGCCCTTTTACCTGCTCCAGATCCTTCCCTTCTGGAATTTCCTGGAGCCTGACCGGAAAAAATTCATCCGGAACGGCTGGCTGCTCCTGTTTTTCCTGGACGTGGGGCTGACCATGGGACTGGTCCGGTCCGGTGTTTTTTCTTCCATTCCCCGGGCTACTGGGCCTGCGGCTATATCATCTGGATTCCCCAGTTTCTGCTGAGTTTTTTGACCACCCGGAAGTACTGGGTGGGCCATCTGTTCATCCTCTCTTTCCGGGTCCTGCTTTCCAGCTGCTTTTATACTTTTCTCTGGCACTTTTTTCTGTATTTCTGGCCGGAAAGCGCCTTTTCTTCCATGTATTTCTGGCAGATTTTATTCTATGGAGCAGAATGCCTGCTGATTTTCCCCTTTGTCCTCCGGTTCCTGACCCGGACCTTCAGCCATTTCCGGGAGGCTGCGGCCCGTCGGTACTGGCGGCTGACGGCCCTGATCCCCATGGTGCTGGCAGGAGAAACCCTGTATGTGAGCGTGTACGATTCCCAGGAACGGTATTTCGATCTGCTGGAAGCCCGGATCCTTCTGCTGCTGATAACGGTGCTGATCATGGCCAGTATCCGCACGGCCCAACAGGAAGTTTATGACGAAATCAGCGCCCGGGAAGAAAAACACCAGCTGGAGCAGCAGGTGGTGTCCGCGGCCAACTATGTAAAAATGTCAAAAGAATCCCGGCAGCGGCTGGAAGCCATCTACCGGGAAAAACGGGACCATCTGGATCAGCTGCTGGACCTGGTCCGGCGGAAGGACCGGGTGGGCGTGCTGACTTATATCGAAGAACTGGGAGAAGAATTCAACAGCACCAAACTGCCCCAGTACTGCCGGAATCCCCTGATCAATGCGGCCCTGACCGTGTATCTCTCCCGGGCACGGGAAGAAGGGATCCCCACCACCGTTTCCGTGGACCTGCCCCAGGATCTTATCTGTAGCGGGGATCTTTCTATTGTCCTTTCCAACCTGGTGGAAAATGCCCTGATTGCCAGCGAAAAGCAGCCGGAGGACCGGCGGAATATCACGGTGTTGGCCCTGCGCCATGGGGATATGCTGAACATCCTGGTGAAAAACATGTTCGATGCGCCGGTGCAACTGGGCGAGGACGGACTTCCGGTGACTCACGTGAAGGGCCACGGCATCGGCATGAAATCCCTGGCCCGGTTCCGGGAAAAATACGGAGCCAGTGTCCTGTGCCAGCAGAAAGAAGGCTGGTTCCTTACCTACCTCCAGCTGGACATGCGGGCGAAAGGAGTGGGAGATTAAAAGGACTGTTGCCTGTGCAACAGCCCTTTATTTCGGTGCAAACATGAACTGGAAATACTGTTCCTGGAAATCCCGGTATTTCCGCTTGCCCAGGGGAATCTGATGGCCCTGGATCTCCACGTAGTCGGTTTTGATCATGTGGATGGCGGAAAGGTTCACCAGGTAGCCTTTGTTGGGAGATACGAACTGGCCCGGAGCGATCTTGTCCAGATCCGTCTTCATTTCCTGGCCGGATTTCCGGGTTTCCAGGGTACTCCCGTCAGCCAGGTACACTTCCAGTACATGGCCGTGGCTTTCCAGGAAGAGAATCTGGGCGATTTCCTCCACCCGGACGCCCCCTCCCACCAGCCGGAAAATGACCTTGGCGCTGTTCCGCTGGCGGATGTAGGCAATGGCACGGTCCATGGCCTTGGAGAACTGGGCCTGGGTAAAGGGCTTCAGAAGATAATCCGTGGCTTTCACCTCAAAAGCTTCTACGGCGAATTCGTCGCTGGTGGTGAGGAAAATGATCTCCGCCCGGCTGTGGTGGTCCCGGAGTTCCCGGGCCACGTCGGTGCCCAAAATCCCGGGCATGCACACATCCAGCAGTACGATGTCGAAGATGGATCCCTTGTCGATGGCATCCGTAAAGGCAAAGGCGTTGGAAAAAGTCTGGTATTCCACCCGTTCGTTCCGGGTCAGGAAATATGTTTCAGCAGCGGTGCGGATCTTCTGGATCTGGTCGGCCTGGTCATCACAAATGGCAATGTGCAGCATGATCGGTTCCCCTCCTTCAGCTCTATTCATCTCCATTATACACAAACTTCAAAATCCCTTTTTAAAATCGTCCTGAAAGGGCGGTTTTTTTTCATAAAGAGAAGACCCGGATATCTTCCTCAAAGGAACAAATTATCAGAAAAATACGAAGAAACATTTTATGCCCAAAAAACGCCCTTTCATGGAATTTGTAAATTTTTCCCATTTTGGCGTGTTATAGTTTAGACAACCAATCAAGTGTCTGGCGAAAACTCCACTGGACTACCGCGGAAGGAATGTTGGAAACCCGGAAAAATTCCCTGAAAACATGAATTTCCATCTAAATAAAAAATGGAAAATTCCGTAAATACGTATTGTGGATACAAACGAATATCTGCATGAAAAGGAATATACCGGAGAAGAAATAAAAAATCCTGAAAATCAAAGGAATCAGGTGAAAAATATCTTGAAAACAAATCGGATGTCCGGAAGCGCGCACTGAGGCATCTAACCAGATAATGCATGAAAATCCATCAGAAAGGCTTGAACAAGAAAAGGGGTGTGGCTTTATGAACAAGATCTACAAGGTAATCTGGAACAAAACACGGGGCATGTACATGGTGGTTTCCGAACTGGCCAAAGGGCAGTCCAAGGACGGACGCCGGGCCGTGGGTCGGAAAAAAGTGGCACAGACCGCTGCGGCTCTGGCCGTATTCTTCAGCATTGTCTCTATGGGAGGGACGTCTTTTGCGGCGGATACGGGTATCACGAAGGTCGAATCGTCGACTTCCGGTACGGCGGTAGAAGTTTATACCAAAGACGGAACGGATAGCAAAGCGGCTGAACTGGATACCCGCATCACCAATGTGAAGAAATATCTGGAAAAACAGACTTCCGAGAATTATGTGAGCAAGACTGATGCAGCGGTACAGGATGCCGGTGTCGTGAAAGCGAATAAGAAAATCGGCGAAAATGTGACCGCACTGGGAAAGGGCCTGTATGATGAAACGGCTGCCCGCATCGGTGCTGATGCAGCTCAGGACAAGGTGATCCAGGCTGTCAATGACAATCTGGTGCAGAGTGTCACTACCATCAACAAGAATGTGGCTGATGGATTCAATGCTTTGAATACAGCGGATGCCAACGAAGCCAAGGCCCGCACAGATGCTGACGCAGCGGAAAAAGCAGCCCGTGAAGCTGGCGATACAGCGCTGAATACCCGGATTACCAATGTGAAGGAATATCTGGAACAACAGACTTCCGACAAGTATGTGAGCAAGGCCGATGCGGCCGTACAGGATGGGGCCATCGTGAAAGCCAATAAGACCATCGGCGACAACGTGACCAAACTGGACGCCGCCCTGGCCAGCGAAACCGCAGCCCGGATCGGTGCGGACAAGGCTCAGGACAAGGTGATCCAGACGGTTAATGACAATCTGGTGCAGAGTGTCAATACCATAAACCAGAATATGTCTGCTGGATTCAACGCCCTGAGTCAGGCGGATGCCAATGAACTGGCCGGCCGTGTGGCAGCAGATGCCAAACTGGTGGAAGCCGTCAACAGCGGACTGAGCCTGAACAATGACAATGTTCTGCAAAAGAACACCACTACCATTGACGCCCAGGGCAACGTGACCACCTCCAAGACCGATGCCAACGAAATGATCCTGAACAAGGGCAAGGACAACCAGATCACCCTGAACAAAAATGGAATCAAGGTTGGCACCAACAGCACGGTAGTGGATAAAGACGGTGTCTACACCGGCGGCGATACCTACAGCGAAGCCAAGGCAGCGTTGAAGTCTGACGGCTCCATCAAAGGCGCTGATGGCAAGTTTACCGTGGATGGTACGAACGGCAACGTAAGCACAAAAGGCAGCTTAACTGCTGCTTCCGGAACGATTGGTAATGTGAGCATGTCTGCTGATGGTACCATGACCGGTGTGAAAGACCTGACTGCTTCCGGAAAGATTACTGCTGATAGCTTTACTGATGGTACAGCCACCATGTCCAACGGCAGCCTCAATGGTGTGAATCAGATCAATGCCACTGGGAATATTGTTACCACTGGCAATATGAAGGCCCATGATATCACTGCTGAGGGCACAATTAAAGGCGAGACCATCAACGGGACCACCGGTACCTTTGGTTCCCTGTCTACCACCGGAAATGCATCTGTAGGAGGAACCCTGACAACCAATGGCATTACCAACACTGGCAATGCAACTACCGATACGCTCATTGTAAATCACAATGCTACCGTAGGAGGCAATCTGGCAGTAACCGGTGATATTACCGGCAAGAGTCTCAATGTAGGAACCGGCGATATCAAAGGCGGCCAGATCACCGGTACTGGACTAGATGTAGGAGCTGGGACCATAAAAACTACCGGCGCAACGGAAACGGGAACGCTGAAAACCACTGGCAAAGCTGAAATCGGCGACGACCTGTCCGTTGCCGGCAATACGGAAATGAAAGGCAACCTGGATGTGAAGGGCGACCTTTCTGTAGAAGGCGAATTCAACGCCAAAACGCTTTCCAGCAAACTGGATGAAAACAACTACACCATCATCAATGGCGGCAAGACCCAGTCCATGAATCTGAAAATGAACGCAGCAACGGGCGAAACCCAGGCCAGCGCCTCTACCTTCGATGAAACTGGCAGCAATATGTGGGCAAAAGACGATGATTCCATCGGCAAGAGCACTGTTACTGCCGACAGCATCAGCCAGAAACTTTCGAATACTGGCGATAACCCGACGGCCTATGCGGAACGCGCCATGAGCCAGGGTACGGACAACAAGTACAGTATGACCGATACCGTAAAGGACGGGGACAAGACCAACGTGGCCTCCCAGTCTGCAACGGAATCCAGTGATGTAATCACCGAAGGCTCCGGAGATTCCGCCAAGACTTCCACCTTCCGGCAGAAAATCGATCAGATCCTCCAGGAAATCAAAACTTCTGATGAAATTTATTCCAAGATCGATCAAACTGTGAATAAAATGAATAGCACGGTGAGGGACGGCGCCAACAGCACCTCGGTAGAACAGGGGACTCAGGATATCACTCATACGGCGAAACAGGGAACCATTTCCAATACTGCCAAAGACCTGGTGAACACCGCTGCGGAAAACATGACCAATACGGTCGGTAAAGACCTGACCACCACGGTCGGCGGCAATGAAACCCACTATGTAGCTGGCAACCAGACCAATACTGTGTCCGGCGACCGTACCGTGAATGTGAAAGGTACGGAAAAGGAAAACTTCAATGCCCAGGTCACCAATGTCAAGACCGATCAGAAAACCTCTGTGGGTGGCAACCAGACCAACATCGTGGGCGGCGACCAGCAGAATACGGTGAGCGGCAGCAAACTGGAAACCGTCAAGGGCTCTGTCACTGAGAAATATGGCAGCCAGGCAACCACCATTGATGGGGACCAGAGCACCCATGTAGGCGGTAACCAGGAAAATGTCGTAACAGGCAACCAGACCAACACCATCAGCGGCAACAAGACTGAAACCGTGAAGGGTGCCGTGAACGAAACCTACGGCAGCCAGACCACGAAAGTCAATGGCGATCAGAGCACGACTGTGACCGGCAAGCAGACCAATAGCATTACTGGTGACCAGGTCAACACTATCGGCGGCAGTCAGACTACCACGGTGACCGGTGATGTGACAGAAGACTACAAAGCCAACCTGAGCACCACGGTAGGCGGAAACCAGACCACGACCGTAACCGGTGACAGCAGCCTGACGGCAGAAAACATCACCAATACGGCAACGGAAAAACTATCCAACGCTGCGGCAGAAATCGAAAACAGCGCTTCCAAGTCCATCACCGACAAAGTAGGCGCCAATGTAGAGCGGACCATGACCACCAAGAAGATTTCCGAATCTGTGAAGGATGGTACCAAGAGCAACTCCTTCAGCAAGACCGCTGAAAAGGATATCAACATCATCGCCGATGGCACCAATACCAGCACTTTGAGCCAGCTGGCCGACAGTGTAAATACATCCCTCAAGAACGGAACCCAGTCGCTCAACAATACGAAGACCGTGACCGAGGATGTAACCAAGGTGACTGACAAGAACACCGGTGCCTTCTCCAGCAGCAGCCAGAAGGCCGATGCCATGACCAACACTGTGAAGAACGGCAGCAAGAGCAATACTGTAACGGAAAAGGCTTCCACTTCTGAACAGAAACTGGTCAGCGGGAACATCATCGACATCCTGAAGGATGCGGAAAACGGGTATGTGAATACCACCGTAAGATCTGGGACTGGCGACGATGCTACCAGCACCAGCGTGAAGCAGGGAACTGCTGACATCACCAGCACCGCAACCACCAGCATCAAGGATGTAGTGGGCAAGAGCACGGTGACCACCACGGATACCGGGACCACCTTTGAAAATAGCGATCATGCAGCGGCTATTGGAGAAGGATCCATCACCCAGACCACCATTTCCGGGAACACCCTGGAAACCGGCAAGGTAACGGCTGACTATGTGGATGTGAACAAGGACCTGAACGTAAAGGGCAGCACCAAGCTGGACGGCACCCTGGAAGTGGCTGGCAAGTCCACCTTCAAGGATGCCGTATCCATGGACAAGGATCTCACCGTAGCCGGCGATGTATCGGCCAGCTCCTACAAGGTAGCTGACAAGACCTACATCAACCAGAGCGGCCTCAACGCCAACAACCAGAAGGTGACCAACGTGGCTGACGGCGACGTGGCTGAAGGCAGCAAAGATGCGGTGAACGGCGGCCAGCTGCATGCCACCAACCAGAGAGTCTCCACTGTGGAAAACCGCGTAGACCGGGTGGAAACCCGGGTGGACAACCTGGACAACCGGATCGATAAAGTGGGGGCCAACGCAGCGGCTATGGCCAACCTGCACCCCATGGACTTCGATGAAGATTCCAAGGTCAGCGTGGCAGCGGCTGTGGGCAACTACCGCAGTGAAACTGCCGGGGCCCTGGGCGTGTTCTACCGGCCTACGGACCGGGTGATGATGAATGTTTCCACCAGCTTCGGCAACGGGGAAAACATGATCGGCGGCGGCGTGTCCTTCAAGCTGGGCAAGAGCAGCAAGCGGCTGGAAAAGGCGGAAGCCACCAACGCCGCCCTGGTCAAACAGGTGACGAATCTGCAGAACCGGCTGGATGCCCTGCTGGGTGTGTTGAACCCGAACCTGTCCAAGGCCTTCCCGGATGTACCGGCCAACCACTGGGCCTACGAAGCCGTAAGCCGGCTGGCAGGCAACGACATCATCCAGGGATATGAAGATGGCAAGTATCACGGCGAACGGACAATGACCCGGTATGAAATGGCGGAAATCATCTACAACGCCCTGTCCAAGGGTGCCAAGGCGGAAGCCAAACTGGTGGAAGAATTCCGGCCTGAACTCCAGGCAATGGCTGCTCAAAGAAAAGCGTAACCATCTCCCCAGATGCTACCCACACCCCCTTTGAGCATACCATACAGCAAAACAACCCCCTCACAGCGATGCGAGGGGGTTGTTTTTACAGCATTTTCTATTTATTCGATCGTTCCGCCGCCCAGGACCACTTCTCCGTCGTACAGTACGGCGGCCTGGCCGGGGGTGATGGCCCGCTGGGGTTCATCGAACTGGATGGTGAACGTATCTTTCCCGGTGGGGGTCACGGTGGCGGGCTGGGCGTCCTGACGATACCGCACCTTCACCTGGCAGCGTACGGGGCCTGCCGGTACTTCACCGCTGATCCAGTTGGCCTCGCCCACGCTGGCCTTCCGGCTGAACAGGGCTTCGCTGGGACCTACCACGATGGCGTTCTTTTTAGGGTCGATCTTCACTACATACAGGGGGAAATCCGGCTGGTTCAGGCCCAGATGTTTGTGCTGGCCCAGGGTGTAATAAATGATGCCCCTGTGCTGGCCGATAACATTGCCTTCAAGGTCCAGGAAAGGGCCCGGCTGGGGCCTGTAATCCAGGATCCGCTGGACGGCATCGGTGTATTGCCCGTTGGGCACGAAGCAGATATCCTGGCTGTCGGGTTTGTGGGAGTTGATGAATCCGTTCTCCTCGGCGATCTCCCGGGTATGGGTCTTGTGGTATCCGCCCAGGGGGAAACAGGTATGGGCCAGCTGCTCCTGGGTCAGGTTGTACAATACATAGCTCTGGTCCTTTTTCGGGTCCAGGGCTTTCAGCAATTCGTATTTGCCGGTCGTTTCATTTTTCCGGATGCGGGCGTAGTGGCCGGTGACCACGCAGTCGCAGCCCAGCTCCCGGGCCCGCTGGTACAGAGCTCCGAATTTCAGGAACTTGTTGCAGTCGATACACGGATTGGGCGTATGGCCCAGGGTGTAGCTGCGGGCAAATTTTTCCATGACATCGTGTTTGAATTCCTCGGTGTAGTTGAATACGTAAAAGGGCATGCCCAGCCGGGCACAGACGCTGCGGGCGTCTTCCACATCGCTGAGGCTGCAGCAGGTTTTGGTGCTGCAGTACCCTGCATCCGGGTTGTTGTACAGTTTCATGTTGCAGCCGATGCAGTCGT
>ULVN01125422.1_pt1 | contig 16564 bp, 18 predicted proteins | sample 1959491 | NCBI WGS metagenome assembly ULVN01 (sample SAMEA4835787, study PRJEB28245) | human gut metagenome | biome: gut microbiome; material: fecal sample | place: Denmark | collected 2008 | reverse complement strand
AATCTCAAAATTTCTTTCTGCAAAGTCAAACAGTGGGCGTCAAGGACTGGTTTCCTCAACGTCCACTGTTTCTGTAATTGCAGGACCTTTTTCAGTTCGGCGGAATATTGTTCCCGCAGCTTTTTCGCATGATCCCAAACAGTTTTAGTCATACAGATAGCGGTCTTGAAGCCCCTGCGCCTTGCGGCGCTTGATCCGCTTCATGCGTTCCCGCTGCGCTATGGCTTCTTTGCGCTTGCGCTCTGCCTCGGCCTGACAGGGGCAGACACACCGGGGCATGAAATATCCCGGCTTTCCGAAGCTGGGAACAACGGTCTGCCGCTGGCCTTTGCAGCTTTTGCAATGAATTAGGCCGTCGGTCGGGTCAATGTATTCATCTGCGGCCAGCTCTGTTGCTCCGGCGTTACGGTCGATCCACGCACGGATTTCCTCGGTTATTTCCATCATACGGTTTCACCCTCCCAAACGCTGTAATCCCGGTTGCGGGTCTGCGGTGCGGCTTTCTTCCTGTCCTCGGCTGCCCAGCGGCGAATGGTAGCGGCGTGGCTCTGATACTGCTTGCTGATGGACGCCATGTGCTCAGAGAGCCGGTCAACATAGGTCTGCCACAAGGCAGGCAGTTCCGTTTGCAGCTCACTTAATTCCTCGCTGGTAAGAAGTACATTCTGATAGCGTCCATAAGCGTGTGCGCTGCCACACTCTCTAAACTCTTATCTCTAATCTCTGGTGGACAAATGTTCGCTGAGATATATGGTGGACATTTGTCCGCTTGCCCGGAGGGGAGAAGATTTTGCCGCTTCAAGCGCATCCGCTCTTTTCGCTTGCGCTCACCCTCGGTGGAGGACTGCCCGATCAAAAGCTGAATGTCGGCCATGTAATAGCTGCCGTTCGTCAATATCTCCACAAGGCCAAATTCCAGAAAGACTTTGATCGCCCGTTCCACCGTGCCGATCTGATGGCGGGTAAAGGTGGCGATAGTCTGGGGCGTGTGGGGCAAGTGGTCGTTGAGCATGAGAACGCCATTGTATTTGAGCGACATGAGGTACATCTTCAGCAGCAGGTTGGAATAGAGCAAACCGTCCTGCATACTTTCCAGAATGACCATCTTGGCGGCCGTGAAAAAATTCTCTTTGAGCTTCATGTAATAATACTTGCGATTTTCTGACATAGGATTCTCCTTTAGGTTTGTAAGGCTCCTATACGCCTTTCAGAGCCGCTTTTCTGGCTCGGATGGGAAATGTATCGCACACCCATCGACACCGCTCCGAAAGCCCTTGATTTACAAGGCTTTTTTCACTCCTAAAGCGTGACATCGCTGCCGCTGTTTTCGCTTGCGCGCAGCGGCGCTTTTGCGCTTCATGGCAGCGGCGCAGTTCGGGCAGTATTTGGCGCGGTTAAAGCCGGGCAGAAACCGTGCGCTGCACACGCAGCACCGTTTCCTGTCCAGTCGGTGAAACAGGGCTGCTTCCAGCTCCTTGTCCTGCGGCAACACCGCTGCCCGAAACCAGCGGCACAGCAGCGAATAGGAAATGCTCTGGACGCAGACACATTCCTCGCCATCGTCCAGCGCAAGGCAGTTCCCGGAATCGTAGTTGCAGCAGGAATGTACCAGCCGCCGCACTCTGCGATACTGCCGGTAGTCCATGATGGGGATAGCGGAAAACACTCAGTTGACCTCCAAAAAATGAAATTAGCGCGAATTATTCGTGCAAAGCATTGAATTCTTCGTGCAAACAGCATATACTATACTCACCAGCAGGAAAGGAGATGGTTTTATGGCTGGCTCCACCACGAATATCAGCATCCGCATGGATTCGGATTTGAAAGCACAGGCCGATGCGCTCTTTGGAGAACTCGGCATGAACCTGTCCACGGCGTTCAATGTCTTTGTCCGCCAGTCGCTCCGCGAGGGCCGTATCCCGTTTGATATTTCTCTCAATCAGCCCAACAAGGAAACGATTGCCGCCATGTTGGAGGCAGAAAGGATTGCAAAAGATCCGTCCGTGAAAGGGTACAACGATCTGGATGAACTCTTTGCAGACCTGAAAGCATGAGAAAAACAAAGTACACCGTCAAGCCCACCACGCAGTTCAAAAAGGATTTCAAGCTGGCTATGAAGCGTGGCTTGAAAATCGAACTGCTGGAGGAAGTGATCGCCGCCCTTGCAATGGGTAAAACGCTCCCCGAAAAGCACAAGGATCACGCGCTGACCGGAAATTGGGTCGGACACTGTGAATGTCATGTCCTCCCGGATTGGCTGCTGATCTACCGCATCGAGGATGAAGTGCTGGTGCTGACCTTGGCCCGCACCGGGACGCACAGCGACCTGTTCGGAAAATAATGCCTGCCGCCGTATGGAAGTCATTCTGTACGGCGGTTTTCTCTGCTCAGCGCTCAGGCTCGTTTCGCTTCTTCTCCTTTTGGCTGAGCGTCCTTTTCAAGCTGCTCCGCTGTTTTCCGCAGCTTCTCCACGGCTTTGATCTCCTCCCGCATGGCGCGTAGCTCCTGACACTGCAAATTCTTCTGTGCGGTCAAAACATCCGCCTCACTCCGCCATTTCTTCGGCGTGATGGCTTCGTCCTCGGCTTTGAGATTTTCAAGATACCGAACGGCGGCATCATACAGGGCAAGCTCGGCATGGCAGCACTGTTCAAACTGCTCCTGCTTGGCTGGCTTCATCTTGACATACGCCAGCCTCGGAAACCCTACACAAAATAGGAAAACAATCGTTTTTTGACAGACTGACGCTTCTCTAAGAAGCGCATATCCACTGTATTCAGAACGCACATGGGCGCCAGCTTTCGCTGGCGCCCATGCTGATTCTATTCAGATGTATCCGGATAGGCCTTCTGTATGCTTATGGCCGCAAATCCAGAATTTCGGCCCTGCATTGCTGGTCGCGCTCTGTATAAATGCGGTCTGCGAGGAAGCCAAGCTTTCTGTCCGCATCTTTGCTGAGAATCTGATCGCCCTGCATTGTCATTTGTGCGCGCTTTGCCGTGAAGAATCCGCCTGCCGGTACGCTTCTTGGCGACAGCGAGAAGGACAGTTCCAGTTCTGCATCTTCGCATACAGAAATACGCAGGAAGTCAGACAGCTGCACGCGCTGTGGCTGCCCGTTGATCTGAACGGACACGTCTTTTGTCCCCTGCGGGATGTACAGATGCAGCTGCACTTCTCTCCGTATACCGCGCAGGGAAAGTTGCACCCTGTTTTCGTGCGGATAGTTGGTCTTTACATCGATGTCCGCCTGTTCTGTGTGGAAATGTCCCGGCAGGTAATGCACGAACCAGATCTGGCCGTCTTCCGTCAGAATGCTGTTTGCCGCTGCGCTGCAAAGGCCCTCTGCTCCGCGCATGGAGCAGCACCACCACGCTTCATAGACGTCCGTATTAGCCTGCACAAACCTGCCGCTCTGCTCCGTTCCGCTGCACAAATCACAACCGAAGCCGCCGTTCGGCCGCTGAGAAGCAAGCAGCGCATTGTAATAAATCCTGTTTGCCAGTACCGCATACTCGCTCAGCTGTGTCAAGCGGAACAGCGCCATGGAGGCCATATAAGAATCGACAATCGCACAGGGTTCTGTCCAGTATGGCCGCCCAAACCAGTTATAATTTGCGTAATTTGCGGTCATTCCGTACTGCACATAGTGCGCGAACACTTCTTTTGCAAACGCGAGCAGTTCCTCATCCGGCTCCGCCTCACACAAGCGCAGGATCCCGCGCAGCGCGGAGAGCGTCGCATGTGTCTGCAGGGAACTTTTTTCCACGTCGATCTGCCGGAATGCCGCGATCATTTCCGACAACAGCGCACGCACGCGCGTATCTGCAAACAGCGTCTCGTACTGCGCCAGCGCATCCATGGAAATAAACGCACAGCCAATGTCCGTGGACAACCGCCAGCCGTCTATGATCTCGTCCCCGAGATGCCCCGCTGCTTCCGCGTTTGCCGTGCGTTTTTCCCGCGCGGTCGGATAAGTTGGAAACCTTCCCGACAACGGCAGGTAGAGATTTTCCACGATCCGCTTTGCGCATTTTGCGTATTTTTCTTCGTCCCTGCTGATATACAGTTCCAGCAAGCCTCGGAGAAGCCAATTATGGCCGGAAAGCTGCTGTTCATTGATGGCGTCCGGTGCACAGATGCCTTTTAAATATCCGCGTTCGTTCCACTGCGTATCCAGCGCTTCCAGAATTTCGTCCAAAAACGCTGCTTTTCGTCCGGAGATTCGCTCGTGCAGGCACAGGGCCAAAATCGTCCGGCCCTCCCAGTCGCCCGGCCAGCCCTGCTTGTCTGCCTGGAAGATCTCTGCCGCGCGATACATCGGATCCTCCAGCCGGGAATAGTTTCTTCCCAACCGGAACGCCAGTTCCCCTGTCAGCGTGATATTGTTTAAGTCAAGCGCCTGCATATTGTGTCTTCTCCGTTCCGTAGATCTTCGCCAACCAGTATAAAACATGGGACGCAAACCCATGGCAGCAGCTGGCGCTCGGCTGATCATGCTCCCACAGGGTTCCTGTCCTCTCAGCCATCGGCGTAAAATATTCTTTCAGATCCTGCAGCAGCTTTTCCGTCTGGCCATCCAGATACAGAAGTTCCAGCCGCAGATAATCCCCGATAAACGCATTTGCCGGCGCAACATCCGGGCAGCAATCCGCAGCCCGGTGCGGCCCAAACTTCTGCACAAGCGTCTGCCACAGTTCCGGGTATGTCCGCTTATCCGCAGTGCCCATGAAAAACGCGTAATACTGGCAGACCTCGGTTATATTCCCGGGGTTTTCAAGACCGTGTGCTGTCCGCCGTTCATTGTCGGTAAAGAACAAGCCATTAAAGGAGCGCTGCCGTATCGTCTCCTGCAGCTTTTGGGATTTTTCCAGAAGCGCGGAATCGCCGTACAGTCTTCCTGCGATCTGCAGCATTCTGGCATACAGCATATTGGTCGGGAAATTGACATCCTGCACAACATCCGGATCATTTGCGCGGGACCACTCGACGAACACCCACTTTTCCAGCTTTTCCAGCAGGCCGTATTCGTTTTCAAACGTCGCAAAATATTGAATCAGGCCATAAACACGCGATTTGGCACGCTCCGCAAATGCGCAGTCTCCGCTGCGCTTGATATATTCCTCCAATTCCAGCACAAACCACATGGCCCAGTTCGGGATAAAGTTCCCGTCATAGTGGTCTGCCGGATAGCACATCGGCAGCATGCCGTCCGGGAGATGCGCAAATCGCTCGGCCAGCAGGAAGTTCTCCAGAAATGCTTTTTCGACCGTGCATTGGCCGGTCAGCGCATGCTCCGTGCGCGCGGTAAAGAAGCTGTCGCAAAGCCATCCGGCCCGCTCGCGGGAGGGGCAGTCCATAAACAAATCCAGCGCATTCTGCCGGTATGTGCGAACCGCCGCGTCGGCAATTTCCCGAAGCTGCTTCTGTTCTGGAAGACGAATCTGAAATTCCGGCGCCGGGTGCTGATATTGGAGCATCCGCACCTCCGAAACCCGGCAGGCGCCCTTTGCGGCGATTTTCAGGTACATCATCGTATACGGGGCGAACGTCATGATTCGATGGGTTCCGGCGTCCAGATCGTATTTAAAGCAGTTGCAGTTTGTAAGCCGAAGGAAATCCACGTCTCCGTCGGTCAGAATCTCATCAAACAGCAGATAAACCGTACATGCCTGCGCGCATTCCACCGTCATGCACAAAAATCCGGTTGCGTTATAAGGAAACCGGCAAGTCGCATAGCTGTTTTCCAGCGTGATCTGGGCCGTATCCTCCGCCGCATGGCAGGACGGCTTCCATGCAAATGTCTGTGCTTCGTCGGACAGGTGCTCTTCCAGCGTATCCGCCGGATATCCCTTGAGCATGGGGCCGATCTGCGTATAGGCGCGGTCTTTCCGCAGCACGCCGCATGGCACGTCAAAGGAAACGCTGCCGGTCTGGACGATGCGCTGTACCTGCAGCGGCTCAAATTGCGGCATAGGCGTTTCCCGGCGCAAATACCGCTTTTCTGCCTGCGTCTCCGATTCCAACCGCTCTGCGCCGCCGTCGCTGCCAAGATAAAAGGCCTGCTTGCAGGCGCGAAGCCGGTATGCTTCGGCAAATGCACGCTGGAAACTGTAGCGCTGGACGCGCTGGATTCTCTGGTGCAGATCATACACGCCGAAAGAGCCGTCCCCTGTTGCCGCTGTCACTGCGTGGTTTTGCAGAATTTCCGCTGTCAAAAATCCCGGCTGATCCAGCGTATCATAACTGTTGACGTTAAAGGCCGTTACCTCGATCACGACCGTATTCTGTCCGGCGCACAGCTGCGGCGTCAGATCGATCTCGTCAACGCGGTAAAAGCCGTGCGCCGCCCGCGCAGGTCCCGCACAGATAAATTTTCCATTTACCCAGACACGATAAATGCTGGATGCCGCAAGATGCAAACTGGCGTCTTGGCCGGCTATGATCGCTCGGAACGCCAGTTCGCAGTTCATCTCATCTGCCCGGCCCTTGGCCCATATTGGTACTGCTTTTTGAAAAAAAGTATTCATATTTACCCAATCTAATATTAAATATGTATTGTTTACCCCTCGTTCAGCGTCAGGGTGTACCAGCGAATATCCGTGCCGTTTGCGCTCATAAACACCCGGAACGACGTTCCCTCCGGGTACAGCGTCAGATACGGATTGGAGACATCCGCCCGTTTGACTGCAATATGCTCCGGTTTTGTCCAGTGCAGCAGATCTTCGCTGAAGCTGAGTTGGCAGGTACACAGCCCGTTCTGCCACGCATCCCGGTTGTAGGTTGACATGACAAACCGGTCGTGTGCCGGATCTTTACAGACAGACGGAATTGCGCCGCCGGTCAAAACCGGAACATCCCGTCCGCAATTTCCCGGCTCTGTAAAGCCGTTTCCCGTGTACTTTCTCCACGCCGTCACATCTTCCAGTTCATCCAGCCGGCAGCGGGCAAGATAAACCGCATCTGTCACCGCCTCCGACCGCTCAAGATTCGTAAAATGCTTTGTATAGAACAAATACAGATAGCCGTCATGCGGGTTCGGAAAAACGGAAAAATCCCCGCAGCCGAGGCAGATCTCATCTCCGGTCTGTCCCGGCTGATTCATTCCGGGCGAAAATCTGCTTGTCCAGCAGGGCTCCTGCGCGGTCAGAATCCAGCCGAAAAACCGCCATGTTCTCCCGCAGTCGTCGGATGTCATCATTCCGATGTGCCGGAAGTCCGGTTCGCCCTCCTCCTGCGCTCTCGCGGTATAAGAGGTTTTCCCCGCGCCCCAGCCTGTCTCATTGTGAATCAGGCAGTAAAACCGGTTTGTTTCCTTGTTGATCCACAGTCCGCACGGCCAGATCTGTCCGCGGGACAATGGCCCGTCCGGATACGGAATACCGGAAAACGCCTGCCCAGCCTCCCCCAAGGCAAAGCAATATTGCGCATCATATTCTTTCTTCAAGTCCAAAAGCGAACTGCCGCTCCACACGCTGATGCCGCCTAAATTTGTATGGCCGAGGAGCGCCCAGAAACGGCCGCTCCGGTCTGCGGCGTATGTGAGCAGACTGTCCTGGTAAACGCCGTTTTGATTCGTCAGATTTGTCTCATGTACGGACGATAGTTGATAGTTGTTCATTCTTTTCCTCTCTGCCGCTCAGCCGATAATCCCCTCCGGAGATACCTGCACCTGAAGCGTGTGATCCTCAACAACGCGCCGGACCTCCTGCAGCCGGTAGTCTCTGGGTGTGCATCCCATTGTTTTTTTGAAAACCCGCGCAAAATAATTTGCATCCGAAAATCCAACCTCGTGCGCGATCTCTTCAATCCGGTTCCGGCTCCTTAAAAGCAGCGAACTTGCCACCTCGATCCGGTGCTGATTCAGATATTGGATTGGGGAAATATGCAGGGCTTCCTGAAAGCGCTTGGATAAATACGGGATAGACACATTGCAGGCCTTTGACAAATAGGCCAGATCCAATTCGTTTTTATACTCTGTCTGAATCAGCGCCATACATCTTTGCACCACATCCGACATACTCTGCGTTTTCGTCTGTTCGATCAGCGTGTTATACAGCTGCATCATAAACTGATACGCATATCCGGAAGCCGTATAGAAGCTGCCCATCTCGTTGTTTAACGCCGCACGATAGATCTCATCCCAGCACCGCATGACGGCCGAATCCGCAGGAAGGTCAAAAACACGGCCAAACCGTTCCGCCAGATCGCTCCAGATTTTCAGGCAGGATATATTAAGCGTAATAAATTTCAGTTCCCAGTGTTTCGCATTTGGGGAGCGGTAATACTGGTATTGTCCGGGCCGTTCGATCAGGAATGCCTGTCCCGGCTTGATCGCATAGGCCTTCTGGTTGTAGACCAGCGTTCCCTCACCGGATACGGTATACTGGAATACACACTGCTTATATGCAGAGGTCCGGCAATCCCGGTAGTAGACCTCCGGCGAGGCCCAGTATTCCCTTCCGATTGAAAAAAGCGCATAGTAATCCTCATAGAGGCGCTGATCGCGGAACTGGTACTCGATTGATTTATACTGCGGCGCATCCATAAAATTCTCCTTCAAGCAACTGCACATGCCTCAGCCCTTTACGCTCCCCATCACGATACCCTTGGAAAAATACCGCCGCATATAGGGATACACGATCAGAATCGGCAGCATGGCAAGGAAGATCTGCGCCGCCTTTGTCGTCTGGGTCGAGATTTCAGAGAGCGTTTTGATGGTTTCCACATCGCCGGTCTTCATAACATCCAGACTGCTGTTGACCACCAGATTGTGCAGATAGGTCGCCAGCGGCTGACCCGTGCTGGTATTGAAATACAGCATGCCGTCAAACCACGAGTTCCAGTGATTGACGATGCAGAACAGCGTGATCGTCGCAATAGAGGCCTTGGACAGTGGAACAATGACCTGCCAGCAGATCTGCCACTGATTGGCGCCGTCGATCAGCGCGGCCTCCTCCAGTTCGGGCGGCAGACTGCGGAAGAAGTTCATCATCATAATGACGTACATCACAGGCACAGCGCCGGGAATGATCATCGACCAGAAGGAGTTGATAAGTCCGGTTTTGCTGACGACCATATAGGTCGGGATAATCCCGCCGTTAAAGAGCGTGCAGAACAGAAAAATCCAGACATAGACCTTTCTTGCGCGGAAGCGGTTATCGGACTTCGACAGCGGATAGGCGCACAGAATGCACAGCAGCAGATTGAGCGCCGGACCGGTCAAAACGCGCATCACGCTGACGGAAAGGGATTTGAGGAACTGCTGGTCGTCCAGCACATATCGATAGGCAGCCGTCGTAAACTCAACCGGCCACAGCGCAACGCGTCCGGCATCGGCAGCGGCGCGCGAGGAAAAGGAAATGGCCAGAACGTTGATGATCGGCAGCAGGCAGATGAGCGAGAGCACAAACAGCAGCACGCCATCGACGGCCGCGAACGTATTGATGTGATGCTTTTTCTTGTTTTTCATTCCAGTCACCTCAGAACACACGGTAATCGCCGTATTTTTCCGCCAGCTTGTAGCCCAGCGCGATCAGCACAAGCGAAATCACGGATTTCATGAGTCCGACAGCCGTGGAGATGCTGTATTGCGCGTTGTCGATGCCGAGACGGTAGATGAAGGTATCGAGAATGTCGCCGGACTGATAGACCTGCGGGCTATAGAGATTGAAGACCTGGTCAAAGCCGGCGTTAAGCACATTGCCGAGCGACAGCACAGTCATGACAAATACCATCGGCAGAATGCCCGGCAGCGTCACATGCAGGATTTGCTTGATCTTGCCGGCGCCGTCAATCTCAGCGGCCTCGTAGAGCGCCGGGTCGATGCTACTCATGGCAGCGAGATAGATGATCGAACTATAGCCGAAGTTTTTCCATGTATCCGTAATGATCAGCGTCCACGGGAACGTGCTGTTTTCGCCGAGGAAATACACCGGTTCTCCCCCGAAGAACCGTATGATCTCATTAACAAGGCCGTTTGACGGCGAAAGGATGTTCGTGAAAATACCGCCCAGAATGACCCACGACAGAAAATACGGCAGGCAGGTGACAAGCTGCACATAGCCGGAGAAAATCTTGTTTTTGATCTCATTGACCAGCAGTGCAAACAGAACCGGCACCAGAATGCCGAGAACCAGCTTAAAAACCGCGATGAAAACCGTATTGTAGATCACCCGCAGCGCGTCCGGGTAGGCAAAAAAGCGTCTAAAGTTCTCCAAGCCCACCCATGCAGAGCCAAAAATGCCCTTGGTCGGTTTGTAGTTTTCAAACGCCATCAGCAGGCCGAACATCGGCGCGTAATTATAGATAAGAATGATCACCAGCCCCGGCAGGAGCATCAGGTGCAGCGGAAGTTCCTGGTGCAGACGGCCCGTTTTTTTCCTGTCCGGCAATCTGGTTGGCGTTGCTTTTTTCATCGCTTTGTCCTTTCCGTCGTGTAATTGCTGACAGGGAAATGGAGCATATGCTCCATCTCCCTGTCGATTCCGTTATCTGTCAGGCGAGAACGCTGTTATTGCGCAGTATACCATGCGTTGACTTCTTCGGTGATCTTGTCGCCGCCGTTTGCCTTCCAGCTGGCAACATAGTCGTCGAAATCGTCAACCGTCTTCACGCCGCGGATGACGTCGGTTATGAACTGCTCCGTGAGCGTCTTGAGCGTGGAGTCATAGTTCAGCATGCTCTCTGTCGAACTGCCGGTATAAGCGCTGACGAGATAGCCGTTCGCTTCCACAGCCGCATTGACGAGCGCTTCGGTGCTGTCCGGCCCGAAGATTGCGTACATCGACCAGCCTTCCATGTTGCCGTCTTTGTTGTACTTCTCGCAGGCTTCCACCGTAGAGTCATAGCCAGCCGTCACAGTTTCGGGCGTCTTGCCGGTCTCGAGGAACTGGAGATACTCGTTATGGATCTTATAGTTGGCATTGATGTCATCCACGACGAACGGATACGCAAAGTTGCGCAGACCTGCGGCATTGTTGCCGGTCTTCTCATCGAATTCATACTCGGCAAAGAGGTTGAACAGCTTGATCACAGCCTCGGGATGCTCACACTTGGCGCTGACGACAACGCCGCCGGTGAAGTTAGCGGATTCCTGCGCAAGAACAGGCTCGCCGTCCACGGACGGGACTGCATAGAACGACCACTGCTGGCCGTCGGCAGCTGCATTGGCAAGGTCAAACGGCGCGCAGAAGTTGGAAACCACGATACCGCAGCGGCCAGCCATGACGTCTTCGACGATCTGTGCGTTTTCCTTGGTACCGAATTCCGGATCGATGAGGCCTTCGCTGTATTTCTCAGCCAGTGCGCCGAGCGCAGCCTTCATCTCAGGCTGAATGTTGGAGTTGACAAGTTCGCCGTCCTTTTCCAGCCAGATGTTGCTGTAGGCATGGTAGCCGTTCAGCAGGCCGACACCGGCGGTCAGCACGTCGGTGACGTTCTTCGTCATGCCGATGCCGATGGTGCATGTGCCGCCCATATTGTTGTCCTTAAAGGTCTTGGCAATGTTCCACAGATCATCCATCGTCTTGGGCGCTTCCAGACCGCACTCTTCAAGCCAGTCGGAGCGGATGGAGACGACCGGAATATAGTCATAGTAGGCAATCGGCAGAACGATCGCATAGAGTTTGCCGTCCACATAGCCGTTGGACATCATGACGCCGCCGTCGGCATACAGCTTGGCCTTCAGCTTGTCGGAGGCATAGGTCTCAAACACATCGGTGAGATCAGCCAGCATGTCCGTGTCGGTCAGATCCGCAAACTGCGTAGCCGTGACACTCATCACATCGGGCAGATCATCGGTGGCGATTGCCATGTTGATCTTCGTTTCCAGATCGGAAGCAGAACCGCTGAACTTATAGGAGACATTGATGCCGTATTCCGCAAACAGATCGTGCCAGACGTTGCTGTCCATGGTCTGAGACGATTCGACGTTGCGGATGTTGTCTTCATTCATGGTTGTGGTAATTTCAACCGGGGTGTCGTATTTGCCGAGCGGGTCAACATCGGCAGTCGCAGTTTCGTCTGCATTGTCGGCAGTGTCAGCCGGTTCCTGCGCGGCAGGCTGATCGGTCGTGTCAGATGCAGTCGTCTGATCCTTGGCTGCACAGGCGCATGCGCCCAGCACAAGCAGCACAGCGAGCAGCAGGCATACGAGTTTTTTCATTTGTGTTTCCTCCATTCATTTTTTGCATAGGCAGTTGTGAAAATGCACAACCATTTCTTGCGAAATCGATATGTTGTTGAGCATTTTCATTGTTATCATATTAGAACAGGCCGCCGTATTTCAATAGGATTATTTCGTAAATTATAGCACAAAAATATTTTGTGTAAACATGATTTTGGCTATATACGCGATAGTTAGCATAATTTTAGCATTTCTCGTATTTTTAAATCCTATATTTAAATCAGAATATCCTGTTTATCGGAAAGCAATCCCCCGGAAAGCCTGCGCTTCAAAGACGCAGCCCTTCCGGGGGATCTTTTTCATTTCTATCAGATTTTTCGCGCCAGACGCAGTCAGCTTCTATACCGCAGGGCCCGGATTGCATTCAGAACAGCCAGCACCATCACGCCGACATCGGCGAAGATGGCAGCCCACATGTTGGCGACGCCGAACGCGACAAGCGCGAGGCAGCCAAACTTCACGACCAGCGAGAACACGATGTTCTGCCGGACAATGCCGATGCACTTGCGGGAGATCTTGATCGCCTTGGCGATCTGCAGCGGGTCGTCGTCCATGAGGACGATATCAGCCGCTTCAATCGCAGCGTCGGAGCCCATTGCGCCCATCGCAATGCCGATATCTGCCCGTGTGAGAACCGGCGCGTCGTTGATACCGTCGCCAACGAAGGCCAGCATATCTTTTTTACTCTTCGCAGCCAGCAGCTTCTCGACCTCCGCGACCTTATCGCCCGGCAGAAGTTCGCTGCGCACCTCATCGACGCCGAGTTCGGCGGCCACGCTGTCCGCTACGCGCTTCGCATCGCCCGTCAGCATGACGGTCTTCTGGACACCCGCGCGCTTGAGCTGCTCGATTGCTTCCTTCGAGTGCGGCTTGACGACGTCGGAAATGACAATATGCCCCGCGTACTGGCCGTCAACAGCCATGTGGATAATCGTGCCGGTGCTGTGGCAATCGTGATACTCCACGCCCAGCTTATTCATCAGCTTGCTGTTGCCTGCAGCAACCGCATGCCCATCAACCGTGGCGGTAATGCCGTGACCGCTGAGTTCTTCAATATCTGTCACGCGGCTGCGGTCGATTTCCTTTCCGTAGGCCTTTTGCAGACTCTTGCTGATGGGGTGCGAGGACGCGCATTCGGCCAGCGCCGCATATTCGAGCAGCTGTGCTTCGTCCATCGGGCTGTGATGAACGGCCGTGACCTCAAACACGCCGCGCGTCAGCGTACCGGTCTTGTCGAAAACAACGATCTTTGCTTCGGACAGGGCCTCCAGATAGTTGGAGCCCTTGATCAGAATGCCCTCCTTGCTGGCCCCGCCGATACCGGCGAAGAAACTCAACGGAATGCTGATGACCAATGCGCACGGGCAGCTGACGACTAGGAATGACAGCGCACGGTAAATCCAATCTGTCCAATTCGCGTCAAGCCCCGCAAGCATCCGGCCAAGCGGAACCAGCACAGCCAGCACCAGCGCCGCCGCACACACGGCAGGCGTGTAGATCTTGGCGAAGCGGGAGATGAATGCCTCGGATCTCGATTTGCGGGAACTGGCGTTCTCGACCAGATCAAGGATCCTGGAAACGGTGGACTCGCCGAACGCCTTTGTCGTGCGAATCTTCAGCACGCCGGACATATCGATGCAGCCGCTGATGATCTCGTCGCCCTCTTTGACGTCGCGCGGCAGGCTTTCGCCGGTCAGCGCACTGGTGTTGAGACTGGCAGTTCCCTCAACGATCACACCATCGAGCGGTACTTTTTCGCCCGGCTGCACGACAATCATGCTGCCGACCGGAACCTCATCCGGATCGACCTGCGTCAGCTGGCCATCCGCCTCAATATTCGCATAATCCGGGCGGATATCCATCAGCGCGGAGATATTCTTCCGGCTCTTGCCGACGGCGTAACTCTGGAAGAGTTCGCCGATCTGATAGAACAGCATAACAGCGATGCCCTCAACATAGTCTCCGCTCTTCGTCCAGATGGCGAGGAAAAACGCGCCGAGCGTAGCCAGCGCCATCAGGAAATTTTCGTCAAACGCACGGCCATTGAGAATGCCCTTCCCGGCCTTGCGCAGAATATCGTAGCCGATGACCAGATAGGCCGCCACATACGCAAGCAGCTGGGGAATCCCGGTGATGGGAATGAAGTGCAGCGCAATGAGCATCACAGCAGTGATGAGAATGCGCACGAGCATCTTTTTCTGTTTCTTTGTCATAGCAAACACTCCGTTCTGCGCTGCCGGAGCAGCGGCCATGGATTAAAGTTCGATCTCGCAGTCCGGCTCGACCTTCTTGCAGGCCTTGAGCACAGCCTTCATGGTCTTCTTCTCATCCGCACCCTCGGCGAATTCCACGATCATCTTCTGCGTCATGAAATTGACGGTTGCATCCGCAACGCCCTCGGTCTTCTTCGCGGCCTCTTCCATCAGGTTTGCGCAGTTCGCGCAGTCAACCTCGATCTGATACGTCTTTTTCATGGTTCATACCTCCGATTGAATTTTTGAATTAAACATTTGCTTAATCATTACATCCGCAGTATACCGGGAAAAATGCCGAAAATCAAGTCCTCGGCACCGCTTGCTTCCAATCGGGCGAACGGAATTTCCAAAACGGATAACGCCGCCCCGGCCAGATCCGCAAACTCCCGCCGCCCCCTGTGCCGCTGACTGAACCGTATCAACAGATCCGGCATAAGAAACTCATTGACCTGATCGATCGGCCGCAGTGGACTGGCACGGCGCCGGACGGCGAACCGTTCATAAGGCAAGCCGAGGATACGCTGATCCCGGATCTCATTTCCATCGTCTATCTCGACGGAGTCTGCCAGTTCATCATCTTTGACGCCAAATACTATAATCTCCAGCTGGAGCACGACAAAAAGCTGCGCGGCCAGCCCGGAATCGAATCCATCACCGAGCACTCAATCTATAAAAAAAGCAGGCAGCATCTGCCCGCTTCGTATTTTGCCTTGCCCGCCCTTCTGGGCGGGCATTTCTTTACCTGCTTCCGAACCGCTCTGCGTAGCCGCAGCGGCGGCATAGGGCGGCGGCGCGCTCCCCTTTTTCAAAGCCCTCGCGGATTGCGCGGGCCAGCGGCGAGGCGAGAATGTCGGAAAGTTCCTGCCGGAACAGATTTCCCAGCGCAAGCGTGCCCTCGTGGTCGAGGCAGCACGGCACAACCGTGCCGTCTGACAAAACGGCGATCTGATCAAACAGCGCACGGCAGTAGCCGGAGTTCCCGCGCTCCTCTGCTTGTTCGTCCGGCCAGTCAAAGCGCTCGCCAAAACTCACGAATACGCCGTTTTCCAGCCGCCAGCCCCATGTGTTTTTCTTCCATACACCAGGAAACGCCGCATGCAGCCGCTCCAGAATTTCTGCATTCCGGTCGTGCAGCCCCTTTGTCTGTGCGCCGTCGAGATTCCAGAGGCGGAAATCCGCCAGAACACCTGCCTTTTGCGCCGCATGGGCAAACGCCGTGCAGCCTGTCAGATACGCAGAGAAATCTCCCGCCTCATTCGCCTCAAAGCTGTGCAGGCTGACAGAAACCTTGCGCAGCGCGGGCGCAGCAAGCAGCGCTTCCTGCTTTTTCGGCAGCAGCGTCCCGTTCGTTGTGAGCGTCGCGCGGAAGCCGAGTTCCCGGCAAATCTCCAGCAGCTGCGGCAGCTGCGGGTGCAGCAGCGGTTCGCCCATCACATGCAGGTACAGATGCTCCCCATAGGGCCGAAGTTTTGCGGCCAGCGTGTGGAAGTTTTCCGGCGATAAAAACGCGGCAGGCCGCTTCGTGCCGGGGCAGAAGCTGCACGAAAGATTGCAGCAGGTCGTAATCTCGAGATACATCCGTGAAAACATAGGAAAACCGCCTTTTTTGTTCTGCTATCAGTATACCGGTTTTAGTACCAAAAGGAAAGATGGAAAAACAATGCCCGCTGTGCTATCATGGACGCAGAAACGGAGGAGATACGCATGTGGACGCTTTCGCAGGTACAGGCGGAATACCGGCGGCTGGACAGACTGCTCGGAATCGACACGGGCCGCGTGGCCGTGTCCTTTTCCAAACGCATGACGCGGCAGTACGGCGTGTGTACGTTCGTCAAAAACAAACCGCAGGAGATCCGCCTCGCGGACTTTCTGCGGCAGGAGGATCAGGTCTTCTGGGACACGGCCCGGCATGAGTACGCCCACGCCGCCGTGGCTCTGCTCACAGGCAAACGGCACGGGCACGACGAGGCGTGGAAAGCGGTCTGCCGGAAAATCGGCTGCCCGCCGGAGCGGCTTGCGCCCAACTGCAATGCAGCAGTTGAAAACCGGAAACGCATTGAGGCCGTGCGCGGCGTGTATGTCGTGACGTGCCTCGGCTGCGGGACGCAGTCGCGCTATCTGC
>ULVN01126354.1_pt1 | contig 16565 bp, 11 predicted proteins | sample 1959491 | NCBI WGS metagenome assembly ULVN01 (sample SAMEA4835787, study PRJEB28245) | human gut metagenome | biome: gut microbiome; material: fecal sample | place: Denmark | collected 2008 | reverse complement strand
TAAAATAAAATATATGTAAAATAATATTTAAAAACTTGATAAAAAACAATATTATGATAAAATATATTTAGGAGGTACACTATGGCAAAAACAATTACCAAAGTAATACGTGTAGATAACGAAACAAAAAAACTAATGAATAATTTTTATGAACCAATGAAAAGAGAAAAAACACCACCATATGCCATCTTTCAAGCAGATACAGGAGATACAATAGTAACTTTATACGAATCAGGAAAAGCTATGTTCCAAGGTGTATCAGCAGATATAGAATCAAGTATGTGGGAAAACATAAAAAATAATAAAGAAGACATTGAATACTTTACTGATGACATACCAAAGAAAGAAATAAAAAAGGAAGAAATAAATTTACCTCTTGATATATCTTCAGTAGGATCTGACGAAGTAGGAACAGGAGATTATTATGGTCCTATAGTAGTAACAGCATCCTTTGTAAGCAAAGATAACATACCATTCTTAACCGAACTAGGAGTAAAAGATTCCAAGAAACTATCCGATGAACAAATACTAAAAATAGTACCAAAGATAATAAAAAAAATACCATATAAAACAATAATGTTATCAAACAAAGAATATAACGAAAAATATGGCAAAGATATGAACATGAATAAAATAAAAGCCATTCTTCATAATAAAGCATTATCCGAAATGATAAAAGATAACAATTATGATTATATAGTAGTAGATCAGTTTGAACCAGAAAAAAGTTATTATAACCATCTAAGCGATATTCCTAACCCATTAAAAGGAATAACTTTTATAACCAAAGCCGAAGATAAATGTCTATCTGTTGCCGTATCCTCATTAATAAGCAGATATATCTTTATCAAAGAAATAGATAAATTAGGAGATAAATATGGAATATTTCTTCCTAAAGGAGCCAATTATTATGTTGAAGATGTTGGTATAAAACTAGTAGAAAAATATGGTAAAGATGTTCTAAAAAATATAGCCAAATTAAACTTTTCTAATACCGAAAGAATCTTAAAAGAAATAGAAAAAAAATAGCCACCGCTATTTTTTTTATTTACTAACTTTTTCAAATTGAGAATTATATAAATTAGCATAAAAACCATTCTTTTTCATTAAAGTATTATGATTACCTTGTTCAATAATATTACCATCTTTCATAACAAGAATTAAATCAGCATTCTTAATTGTTGATAACCTATGAGCAATAATAAATGATGTACGATTTTCCATAAGTTTATCCATTGCTTTCTGAACCAATTCTTCAGTTCTCGTATCTACGTTACTAGTAGCTTCATCAAGTATTAAGAATGGACTATCACTAATCATACCTCTAGCAATAGTAAGAAGCTGTCTTTGACCAGAAGATACCGAATCATTATCAGATATAACACTATCATAACCATCAGGTAAAGTCTTAATAAAATGATCAACGCCAACAATCTTACATACTTCCTCTACCTTTTTATCACTTACATGCTTCTGATTATAAATAATATTCTCTTTAACAGTACCATTAAACAACCAAGTATCTTGAAGAACCATAGTAAACAAATCATGAACATTACTTCTCTTTATATCACGAATAGAAGTACCATCAATAAGTATATCACCATCATTAATATCATAAAATTTCATAAGCAAATTAACCATTGTCGTTTTACCTGCTCCAGTAGGACCAACAATAGCAACCTTTTGACCAGCTTTAACCTTTGCTGTAAAATCATTTATAATAACCTTATCATCATCATAACCAAATTTAACATTTTTAAATTCAATATTACCCTTAACTTTATTTTTATCTAACTTCTTAGTAATATTATCTTCACTACTCATTTCTTCATCTTCAAGTAAACCAAATATTCTTTCACTAGCTGCAGCGGTAGTTTGAAGTGAAGTCATAGCTTGAGCTATTTGTGATAAAGGATTAGTAAACAATCTAACATACATAATAAATGCCACTATTGTACCAAAAGATATCATATCCTTACTTACAAGTAATGCCCCTACTACACATACAGCAACATAACTAAAGTTACCAATAAAACTCATAATAGGTTGCATAAGTCCAGATAAAAATTGACTCTTCCTATTACAATCATATAATTTATCATTTAACTTATCAAACTCCAAAGTAGTTTCTTCCTTAGCATTACAAGTTTTAACAACATTAAGGCCACTATAAATTTCCTCTATATATCCATTCAAATTACCAAGCTCAGTTTGTCTTCTAGTAAAATACTTCTGTGATTTACCAAGTATAATAAACATAAGCAGAAAACCAATTAAACTAGATAAAATAGCCGTAACAGCCATAATATAATTAGTAACAAACATCATAATAATAGAACCAATAAACAAAGTACTAGCAGAAACCAAAGTAGATAAACTATTATTAAGTGACTGAGCAATAGTATCTACATCATTAGTAACCCTAGATAAAATATCTCCAGATAAATTATGATCAAAAAACTTAAGTGGTAATCTATTTATCTTTTCTGATATACTAGTTCTAAGTCTTTTAGCATAACCATTAGCCACTTTAATCATAGATAAACCTTCAATATAACTAAATATTGCACTAATAATATATAAACAAGCGAGTAAAATAGCAATATCTTTAATTTTATCCATATTCATCTTAGGACCAATAACCTTTTGAATACTACTAGGAACATTCTCCATAACCTTATACATCTCATTAACCGAAGATGTGTCACTACCAGCCATTTTAACAATAAAATCTATCTTATCATCAGTACTAATTTCCACTCCATCTATATTAGTACTAGGAAACAAGGCCCTCTTAATACTATCTGGTAATTTATTAATACCAGCATAATTCTTATTATTAACATCAATATCATGAAAAGCCAAAATAGCATTAATTTTATCCTCTTTACTAATATAAATATCATTATAAGTACTATCAGAAACAATAATATCAAGTACACTACTAGGAAGCTTATTAAAATACATAATAGCATTATCCCTATCATCACTAATTTTCTTAATAGTATCATTAAATAAATACTTATCATCATTACTAATATTAGAAGTATTAACTCTATAAATAGTATTCTCATCTAAATTAATACCCAAAATACTACCAATTTCACTAACATTAGAAGTAAGATCATTTTCTAATTCTTTCATATTAGTAGTATTAATCGTAATACCACGAGATATCTCATCAGTCAAATCAGATAACTTATTAGGAGCCACTAAAGACAGTATAGAAGACAAAGCAGCAAGTATAATAGCTACAAATATAAGTATCTTAAAACTACTCAAACTCTTCATAAGTTTCTTTATAGAAAGAGCAAAGTTTTCTGGTTTTTCATTTATTCTCATAGGGCCATGACCTCTAGAAGAATTATTTCTATTTTTATCATTACTAGACATTTTCTAATTCCTCCTTTGACACCTGTGATAAAGCAATTTCTTTATAAACTTTACATTTTTTCATAAGTTCATTATGTGTTCCAACACCAACACATTTACCATTATCAAGTACAACAATCTTATCAGCATTAAGTATTGTACCAATTCTTTGCGCCACTATCATAACCGTAGCATCTTTAGTATATTCTCTAAGTTCACGTCTTAAAGTACTATCTGTCTTATAGTCAAGAGCACTAAAAGAATCATCAAATATATATATTTCCGGATTTCTAGCAATAGTTCTTGCAATAGATAACCTTTGCTTTTGTCCACCACTAATATTAGTACCTCCTTGAGCTATATGCGATTTTTCCCCATCTTCTAATTTAGATACAAACTCACTAGCCTGTGATACTCTAAGTGCATCAGCAATTTTTTTATTAGAAGGTTTACCATCAATATTCTTACCAAAAGAAACATTAGATAAAATATCTCCTGAAAACAAAGTAGCCTTCTGTGGTACATAACCAATAATATTATTCAAATATTCAAAACTATAATCACGTACATCAATACCATTAATAAGTATCTCCCCACTAGTAGCATCATAAAATCTAGGTATCAAATTAATAAGCGTACTCTTACCACTACCAGTAGAACCAATAAAGGCAATAGTCTCACCTTTATTAACCTTAAATGATATATCTTCAAGTACATATTCATCAGCATCAGGATACTTAAATGAAACATTCTTAAATTCAACACATCCTTTAATATCACTATTATTCATAGTAACATTTCCCTCTTTAACACTAATAGGAGTATCAAGTACTTCATTAATCCTTTTAGCAGATACACTAGCTCTCGGTAACATCATAAAGATCATTGCAAGCATTAAGAATGACATAATAACTTGCATAGCATATGAAGAAAAGACAATCATATTACCGAACAAAACAATCTTATCTCCCATATTAGCTTCATTAATAAGTATAGCCCCTATAAAGTATATACCCAAAGTCAAAAAGTACATAACCAAATACATAACAGGACTCAAAAAGTTAAAAGCCTTTTGATTAAATACTTGCTGATTAGTAAGCGTATTATTAACATTTTCAAACTTATCTTCTTGATATTTTTCAGCATTAAATGCTCTAACAACCCTAATACCAGATAAATTTTCTCTCATAACCATATTAATCTTATCCATAAGTTCCTGTACTATTTTAAACTTAGGCATAACAATCATCATAATAATTCCAATAGTAATAAGCAAAACCAAAACAGCAACACCAGTAAGTATACTCCACTCTATATTCTTATTAAGAATCTTAGTAACAGCCCAAACAGCAGTAATAGGAGCCTTAATCATTAAAGTAAGTCCCATTGCAATAAGAAACTCAATCTGTGTAATATCATTAGTAGTCCTAGTAATAAGACTACTAGGAGAAAACTTCTTAATCTCAAATGTACTAATATCTTCTACCTTTCTAAATAACTTACCTCTAGTACGATAAGAGAAAGAAGCCGCTATCGTAGAAGTAAAATACCCAACAATAAAAGCAGATACCAAACTACCAAAAGCACACAAAAGCATATAACTGCCTTCTCTTAATATATCATTAATTGAAGCACCACGAGTTTGTACAAGTTGTGTAATATTTGACATATAATCAGGCATTTTAAGTTCTAACCATACCTGAAAAACAATAAGTCCAGCGGATATAAATACATATATATAATCTCTTTTATTTAAATTCTTAAGTAATTTTAACATATAAACCTCCATCTATATACTATGATAAAAATATACAATCGTTAAAATTATAACATTCCCATATATCAATGTCAATTAAAAAACATAATTTCCCACAAAAGAAAAAGTAGTTAAACTACCCTTCCATATACATTAAGACCATCTACTCTTTCAATCTTAACATTAACAATACTATTATTTTCTATATTATCATTATCATCTATAATAACCGGTATAAAATTAGAAGTATGAACCACTACTAAACCATTATTATGTCTTTCAACTACCCCATCATATACTTTTGAAATTTTACTCTTATAATATTCATTTTCATATTCATTAGATAATTCAATAACCTCATGAACTCTTTTTTTCTTAATATCTCCTGAAATATGACCATCCATCTTATCCGCTACAGTACCACGCCTTCTAGAATAAGGAAAAGTATGAATCTTAGTAAAGTGAATCTTCTTCAAAGTATCCATAGTCTCTTCAAAATCATCATCTGTTTCATTAGGAAAACCAACAATCAAATCAGTAGTTAAAGAAATATCCTCTATTTCCCTAAGTTTATCAATCATCTTCATAAACTCTTCTTTATTATATCTTCTATTCATAAGTTTAAGTATCTTATTACTACCAGATTGAAGTGGTACATGTAAATGTCTAGCCATAATTTTATTATTCTTATAAAGATCTATAATCTCTGGAGTAACCTCATTAATTTCAATAGAAGATAATCTAATACGATAAATATTAGGTATTTTAACAAGTTCACATAAAAGTTCATAGAGACTACTATTAATATCAATACCATATCTTCCAGTATGAATACCAGTAAGAACAATCTCTTTGTAGCCGTCTTTTACAAGTCTACTTACTTCCTCTATAACATCTTCTTTATTCTTACTTCTAACTCTACCCCTAGTATAAGGAATAATACAATAAGAACAAAAAGCATTACAACCATCTTGTATTTTAACAAAAGCCCTAGTATGATTATCAAAATGACTAATTTCCATTTTCTCAAATTCAACACTACTTAAATCATATATAATCTTCTTACTTTCCCTATCTCTAATAAAATCATTCAAAATCTCCACTATCTTTGATTTATCCTTATTACCAAGAATAATATCAGCTTCTATATCATCACTGCTAACCTGACTATAACATCCCATAACAACAATAATAGCTTCACTATTATTCTTTTTAGCCCTATTAATCATCTTTCTTGACTTCTTATCACTCTCATTAGTAACAGAACAAGTATTAATAATATAAATATCCGCTTTATCTTCAAAAGGAACTATTTCATATCCACCCTTTTTAAGTAAATCAGTTACAACTTCAGATTCATAAATATTAACCTTACATCCCAAACTACATATTCCAACTTTCATCTCATTTCCCTCTTTCTCTAGTATTCTATCACAATATCCAAAATAAAGAAAGAATATTATTAAAATATTCCCTCTATTATTCCATCCTTAATATCAATTCTCTCAGAATTAGGATTCTTAGGAAGACCAGGCATAGTCATTATCTTACCAGTCAAAACCACTATAAACTCTGCTCCTGCTTTTAATATAACCTCTTTAACATGAATATCATATTCATTATCACCAGTCAAATTATTAGGATCATCTGATAAAGAATACTGTGTCTTAGCAATACATATAGGCAAATTACCATGACCATTATCTTCCAAATTCTTAATTTCTTCTAATGCTTTATTATCATAAATAACATCAGAAGCCCCATATATCTTATTAGCAACCTTAAATATCTTAGTTTTAATATCATCATTAATATCATAAGAATAACTAAAATTATTCTTCTTATTAGCTTCTGCCATAACCTTTTCAGCAAGAAGAAGAGAACCATCACTACCATCCCTAAATCCAGTAGTAAGAGCATAACTAACATTCTTCTCATCTAATTTCTTAGATAAATAACTAATTTCCTTATCCGTATCACTATCAAATCTATTAATAGCCACTACTACATTAAGTCCATAAACATTACGAAGATTATCTATATGTTTATATAAATTCTTCATACCAATATCCAAGTAATGAATATCTTCTTTAGTAATATCATTCTTATCCATACCACCATGATACTTTAAAGATCTAATAGTAGCAACAAGTACCACTGCATCAGGATTTAAATCATTCATTCTACACTTAATATCTAAGAACTTCTCTGCTCCTAAATCAGCACCAAATCCTGCCTCAGTAACAGTATAATCACCAAGTTTCATAGCCGTATTAGTAGCAATAACACTATTACATCCATGAGCAATATTAGCAAAAGGACCACCATGTATAATAGCAGGATTACCTTCAAGAGTTTGTACCAAATTAGGTAAAATAGCATCATGAAGAAGTACTGCCATAGCTCCTTCTGCTTTTAAATCTCTCGCCGTTACTTCCTTACCATCTTTATTATAACCAATAACAATATTACCAAGCCTTCTCTTCAAATCATCAATATTCCTGCTCAAACATAAAATAGCCATAATCTCACTAGCAGCAGTAATATCAAATCCATCAACCCTAGGAACAATCCTACTTTCACCAGATAAACCAGTATTAATAACCCTAAGTTGTCTATCATTCAAATCCAAACATCTCTTAAAAGTAACCTTATCAATACCAAGTTCATTACCAAAATAAATATGATTATCAATAAGAGAACATAACAAGTTATTAGCACTAGTAATAGCATGAAAATCACCATTAAAATGAAGATTAATATCCTCCATAGGAATAACTTGAGCATACCCTCCTCCAGCAGCTCCCCCTTTAATACCAAATACCGGACCTAAAGAAGGTTCACGAAGAGCAAGAATGCTCTTTTTACCAAGTTTATTAAGAGCATCAGACAAAGATATTGATACCGTAGTTTTTCCTTCCCCCATTGGAGTAGGATTAATTGCAGTAACCAAAATAAGTTTACTCTTAATCTTCTTATCACAAATATCATCTATAGATATCTTAGCCTTATATTTGCCATAAGGTATAATATAATCACAAATACCAATCTTTTTAGCAACATCCAAAATGTTCATAGGATTAACACTTCTAGCTATCTCAATATCACTTTTCATATTATCTATCCTCCATAACCAAATGATTAACAATATTCTTAAGTTTCATACCATTAGAAGCCTTAAATAAGACAACATCTCCATCTCTTAACATATCATCAAAAAATTCATAACTCTCACTCTCATTATTAAAATGATATCTATTATCAAAACCTTTATTCTCTAAAAACTTATCCGTATACCTAGTATTATCTCCTATAGTAACAATAATATCAAGATTACTTTTAAATAACTCTTCACCAATCTTAGTATGAATCTCCTCATTATAATCCCCAACTTCTAAAACATCACCAATAACCGCTATACGTCTCTTCGCTTCTTTATTTTTAAGAATCTCCAAAGAAGAACGAATAGAATCAAGAGAAGCATTATAAGTATCATCAATAAGTATAGCTCTGCATCTAGCCTTCTTAAATTCAAGCCTATTACCAGTAAGTTTAAAATTCTTAATACCATTCCTAATATTATCTACATCTATATCACATAAACTACCAACACTATAAGCCACTAAAGAATTATATATAAAAGCAGTATTACCAATATCACATTCCATATCATTACCATTAATCTTAAATCTAGTTAAATCATCACTAATATCACTAGCTTTATAATCACTATCATTATCTATACCAATAGTAACAATATCATTAAGAGATTCAATATATTTAATATTATTACGTATAATATCATTATCATTATTAATAATAAGTGGTCCATTAAGTCCCTCTATTATCTCCAATTTAGCTTTCAATATATTTTCTCTTGAACCAAGAATACCAATATGAGCAGTACCAATATTAGTAATAACCCCAATAGTAGGACGAACAATATCAGTAAGATAAGAAATCTCACCAAGATGATTCATTCCCATTTCAATAACCATAACATCTTCATCTTTATATCTAAGTATTGTAAAAGGAAGACCAATATTATTATTATTATTACCCTCAGTTTTAAGAACCTTATATTTAGTACTAAGAACACTAGCCACCATATCCTTAGTAGAAGTTTTACCAACACTACCAGTAATAGCCACAACAGGAATATTAAGTAAACTTCTCTTATACTTAGCAAGCTTACCTATACATTCCAAAGTATTATCCACTAAAATAATAGTCTTATCACCATATCTATCAGTATCAACTAAAGTAGTATTATCAAGTATACAAGCCTTAGCCCCTTTATCAAAAGCATCAGCATAAAAATTATTACCATCAAAAGACTCACCTTTAATACCAACATAAATATCACCATTCTTAATAATTCTCGTATCCTTACAAAAATTATCAAGTATCATATTCTCATCTCCACAAAGAAGCTTACCATTAAAACGAGAAATAATATCACTTACATATAACATATAAATACCTCCATTAAATTATATATAGTTTATATATATTTATAAATAAAAGGTTATAAAAGTATATAACCCTTTATTTAATACTATTATTTAGTATCATCTAGCACTTCATCAACACTAGATAACATATCATCAATTTCTTTTAAAGAAACATCTTTCTTTTCAAACTTAATATCTTCTTCTTGCTTTTCCATATCATCTTTACTAATCATATTACATACCTTATAAGAATCAATAATTCTATCTTTAATAACATAAGAACCATTACTATATCTATCCATTATAGGAATCTCAGTAAGTTTTAGAATCTTTGTATAATTATCAGATACAACACCAATCATATCTTTAGAATTAGTAATATAAGTCTTAATAATCTTACTAGGATTACTCTTAATAACTTTCATAAGAAGTATTCCCCTCTTAGCTCTAGAAGTTTTTTCAAATTCAAGAAGTTTAGTTCTCTTACCAGTACCCTTATCCGTAAGAATAGTAATAAATTCCTCTTTAGCATCAAATAAAGTACCAGAAACAACAAAATCATCTTTTAAATTAATAGCTTTAACACCTGCAGCCTTAACACCAAGAATAGGAATCTCACTAGTATCATACCATAATCCATATCCAAGTGAAGTAGATATAAATACATTAGATAAATCACTAATAGTTACATCAACAACCATATCATCATCTTTCAAATTAATAGCTTTAATAGGTTTATTATATCTAAGAACCTTATAATCAATAAGCTTAGTTCTCTTAACCATACCATTCTTAGTAAATGTAGTAATATACTTATCACTATCAAAATCATATACCCCTATAGCATTAATTATCTTCTCTCCATCAGATAAAGGAATAATATTACTAATATGTTTACCAAGATCCTTCCATTTACCATCAGGAATATCATATACAGGAACATATAAATAATTACCCATATTAGTAAATAAAAGTATTACATCAGTAGTAGTAATATTAAATAAATGTGTAACATAATCATTTTCTTTAAGACCAGTTTCCTCTCCATTAGCAGAACTATAACTACGAGTAGAAACTCTCTTAATATATCCCTCATTAGATATAACAACAATTACACTCTCTTTAGGAATCATAACAGTAGTATCTATCTTAATATCAGCAGCCTCATCCCTAATCTCAGTTCTTCTAGGAATACCATATTCCTTCTTAATCTTTCTAAGATCATCTTTAATAACACTATTAAGTTTATCAGGATTAGATAAGATTTCTTCATATAACTTAATCATTTCAGCAAGTTTTTTCATCTCTTCCTCTAATAATACAACATCAGTATTAGTAAGTCTATATAACTGCAAATTAACAATAGCTTCTGCTTGAACCTGAGTAAAAGAATATTCATTTACTAAATTAACAATAGCATCAGCCTTATTCTTACTCTTTCTAATAGTAGCAATAACCTCATCCAATATTGAAAGTGCCTTAACAAGACCTTCCATAATATGATAACTATTTTTAGCAGTCTTCAAATCAAATTCAGTAGCCTTATAAACAATATCCCTTTGATGAGCAATATAAGCATCAAGAATACCCAAAAGACCAAGTTGCATAGGTCTACGATTAACAATAACAACATTATTAAAATTATAAGATACCTGAAGATCAGTATTCTTATATAAATAATTAAGAATATTCTCACCATTAACATCTTTCTTTAAATCAATAGCAATCTGAAGACCATCTTTATCAGATTCATCTCTAACCTCAACAATACCATCAATCTTTTTATCTAATCTAATCTCATCAATCTTTCTAACAAGAAGCTGCTTATTAACATCAAAAGGAATCTCATTAATAATAATCTTATTCTTTTCTATTCTAGCCTTAGCCCTAATAAATATCTTTCCCCTACCAGTTTCATAAGCTTCTCTAATACCATCAGTACCAAGTACAATACCACCAGTAGGAAAATCAGGTCCTTTAATATAATTCATAACAGTATCAAGTCTACTATTAGGATTATCAATTCTAAATATTGTAGCATCAATAACTTCACTTAAATTATGAGGTGGCATATTAGTAGCATATCCAGCACTAATACCAGTAGTACCATTAACAAGCAAATTAGGAAATCTACTAGGAAGAACAGTAGGTTCAAGTAACCTATCATCATAATTAGGAGCCATAGGAACAATACCAGCCTTATCAATATCACGAAGAAGTTCTCCTGCTATTTTAGATAATCTAGCCTCAGTATAACGACTAGCAGCAGCACTATCACCATCAATAGAACCATTATTACCTTGCATTTCAACTAAAGGAGCCTCATTCTTCCACCACTGACTCATTCTAACAATAGCCTCATATATCGAACTATCACCATGAGGATGATAATTAGCCATAACAAGACCAACCGCATTAGCACTCTTTTTAGTAGGTTTATCATAAGTATTCTTCTCTTTATACATAGAATACAATATTCTTCTTTGTACAGGTTTTAATCCATCTCTAACATCAGGAATAGCTCTATCTTGAATAATATACTTAGCATATCTACCAAAACTATCCCCCATTATATCTTCTAAAGAATAATCATATATATTCTTGATAACATCTTTCATATTAAACCACCATACTAATTATATAGTATTTTCCCTTATTTTTCAACAAATAGACATCTTATTTACAAAAAAAATACCTCAGTATCATAATACTAAGATATTAAAACTTAACCAATAACATAAGGATTACTCTGACTACCATCACCAGAAACATAACCAACACTACTTTTCAAATAAAATGAAGGGCGAATTACTAAGCCGATAATAACTTGTCCATAGCCATTCTCAGCTCGAGATATCAAATTACCTCCACTATAAATATCATATACGCCATCCTTAATATTATCTGCCTTCAAAGGATTCAAAAGCCATTGCTCATTACTAATACCACTAATATATAAATAATTAACGCTTGTGCAATCCCCATAATCGTATAAAGTAGAAGTACATTGGCTTCTATCAGCGGCATATCCATAATCACTAGCACTCATAAGTGCCACTTTACCATTCCATGATGATGTTCTTGTAACTGAAGCATCAGTTATAGTATCAGTCCCCTGCTCATAAACGTACATTTCTGCTGGGGTAAGAGTTGGCATTCCATCATACGTTCCATAATGCCATGTAACATCAGCAATTTTACCTTGAACACTAGAGCTTAATCCCTTACTTGTAAAATCGCAAGATATTGCTTTTAGATTATAATTACCAAGAGATGCATAATAGCAATTCCCAGATTCACTATTCCACCACAAAGAACCACCAACAGTTTCTGATGTATAACCTGGATTTAATAATTTCATTATACTAGCTTGAGTCCATTCACTAACAGGGTTATTGTTCCAAGAATATCTACCTATAGAATCATTTCTAATTACTTTAACTTTATCATCAAATACACCAATTATACGATACAAAATTACACTATTATCAGATGCTCTATCACCAACATCAATATAATTGTTAGGACTGGCGCCATAATATCTTATATTACCTCCATCAAGTGATGCCGTAGTACCACCCAATCTATCATTCATCAAGTTTACTGAAGTAGCATATTGATATTGAACACTACCATCTGTAACAACCTTATTTTTATTATTTAAATATAAATCAGTTATAATTTTTGAAATCTTTGTAAGTAATTGATTCTGTGGTACCATCTTCATATCACTACTAAGAGTAACACTACCAGTATCAGAAGAAACACCAATTACTACAGTAACATCACTATTACTGTTATTTCTAATACTAACTTCATATTGATGTTCTTCTCCTGCACCTATAGTAGTTTGATAAGTACCAGAATCAGTTCTCTTACTACCAAGTTCAATATCAAGACCTTCATCAATATACCACATAACATAATTTAAATTACTATTAGTACTATTAGTAACATGTAAATTAGTTGCTTTAGTTTCTCCTACAGGTACAGTAACTTCAACAGTTTCTATAACATCACTTTCACCAAATATTCCAGCAGTAAAACTAATAGGATTATCAATTTTACTACTAGCGGTAAACATAGCAAATGTAGAACCAACACCCAAACCTACTAATCCAATAGAAATAACTAAAATCAAATAAATAGTTTTAACTGAAATTTTCTGCATAAAGATTCCTCCTTATTTTACTAAAAAATTAATAATACCATTAATATCTACTTTAGATATATGAATAAGTATAGCGGCCATTGCTAAAAAAGGCCCAAAAGGTATTAAATTATCTCTTCTACTAAAAAGAATATATATAGCTACCGGAAAAGCAATAAAAGTAGCTAAAAATATATCACATATAGCTAAAGGATATCCAATCACTATTCCAAACAAGAACATTAATTTAATATCTCCTCCACCCATACTCTCTCTTTTAAATAATCTATCTCCTATTAATTTTATCACATACATAGTAACAAAAGCAAGAATACCAGCCAAAATTTTACTAACAGTATAATCAAGTCCAAAAAATATAAGTTCTAATATAATAATACTAATAGAAGAAATAGCAATAATTTCATCTAATATAATCATATATTCAATATCACTAACTATAATAACAATAAGACTAGATATAAATATCAAACTAATAACAAAATTATAACTAAATCCAAAAGAATGATAAGAAACAATATAAAGTATACCAGTAACAACTTCAATTATCAAATAACTAATAGGAATATTAGTATGACAACATCTACTCTTACCCTTTTGTATTATATAAGAAACAATTGGTATAAGTTCATACCATCTAAGTCTATGATTACAATTATGACAATGACTACTAGGCCATAAAATAGATTCATTATTTGATAATCTCATAGCAAGAACATTAAGAAAACTTCCCATAACACTACCAAAAATAAATATCATAATATATATATATATTTCTATTCCCATAAAATCACCCATTATAATATATCACTATATATACTAAACATTGGAATAAATATAGCTAAAAGAATAACACCAACAATAAAAGCAAGTACAATAATCATAACAGGTTCAATCAAACTCTTAAGTCTTTGTATCAAATTCTTTTGTTCCTCTTCATAATAGTTAGCAACATTTTCCATCATAACCCCAAGTCTACCAGTCTTTTCACCAGTTACTAACATCTCATAAGCAACTCTAGGAAAAGCCCATTTATTCTCAAAAGCCAGAGAAAGCCCCGCTCCTGCACTCAAATTAGTAACAGCCTCTTTAATAATATCCTTGTATATTTCATTGTTAGTAATTTTACCAAGCATTTCAATACTATCAGTAATAAATACATCATGTCTAATCAAAGAAGAAAAAGTCTTAGTAAACATAACAACCTCATTATCAATAAGAACATCTTTAATAACAGGAATATGCATAGCAACCCATTGTACACAATATCTAAATTTCTTTACATGTCTATACAACATAACAATTATTATAATACCTGCAAAAATAGCAAGAACAATCTTAATAACATTATTTTGCAAAAAAGTACTCATATTAATCAAAAACAAAGTAATACCAGGAAGATTAGAACCCAATTGATCAAATATACTTTGAAATTTAGGAATAATAAATATAAGTAAAAAAGTAAGAACCGCAATAGATATAACAAGTACCACACTAGGATAAGTAAGTGCAGATATAACTTGCTTTCTATTACTATCAGCAGTCTTATAATAAGCAGCCATATCATCCAAAGATTCAGTCAAATTACCAGTAAGCTCTGATGTCTTTAACATATTAATAAGAAGCTTAGGAAAAACATTACCCTGCCTAGCAAGAGCTTCACTAAAATTAGCTCCAGTATTAAGTTCATAAACAATTCTTTTATATAAATCCTTCTTTTTCTTATCTTTAGTCTGATTTTCTATCATAACAAGTGACTCAGTAAGAGGAATACCACTCTTAATATAAGTAGATAACTGTGTTAAAAAGAAAACCAAATCTTTATATTTCATCTCATTGCTAAAAGTAAAAAAGTCCCCTGCTTTACTAATCTTCTTAGCCTTAATATCCAAAATCTTATAACCTTGAGCAGTAAGAAAAGACTCAACATCCATTCTTCTAAATGCATCAAAATACCCCTTAACCTGTTTACCATTCTTATCATAAGCAACATATTTATACCTAGTTTTAACTTTAGTCATAGCCTGATTTCCACTAACTACTTGATTAGAACTAAAAACAGGACCATTATTAACATAATTATTAGTATTCTGACCATTCATCTATATCACCTATTCTATACTTAATTATAACATATAATTCAAACTTTTTTAACAATTTTTTATAATTTTCATATATTATTTTAGAGAGGAGTATATCATTATGTACGGAAATAACCTAGGAGCACCATTTATGATGCCAAATCCATATATGCAAATGCCAAATATAAATCCCATGATGACAAGAGGAATAAATAATATTGGAGCCATGGGAGGATTATCTAGAGGAGCCTCCATGTCAAAAGCAGGAGGATTATTATCCGGAATAAAAGGATTAAATTGGTCTGGTATGTTAAATAACGTTTCCAAAACCCTAGGAGTAGTAAAAGAAGCCATACCAGTAGTAAAAGAAGTACGACCAATGATGCATAACATGCGTTCAATGTTAAAAATAGCTTCAGTATTTAATGATGAAACAACAACATCAAATACCCAAAATAATAAAGAAAAAGAAAATACAAATAAACCAAAAACCAATAATAAAACTACTGATAGTATAAGTACAAGTACTACCAGTAGTATAAAAACAAACACCCCAAATTTCTTTTTATAAGAAATTTTTTTATTTAATTTCCTTAATATCAAATCTATTAAATAAAGTCTTAATAATCAAATAACTAAGACTAGTATATATAATAGTCATAATAATACTATGAACAATTATTCTACCCAAAAGTAAAAAACTATAATTAGCATATCCAGCTATACTAAGA
>ULVN01134340.1_pt1 | contig 16637 bp, 14 predicted proteins | sample 1959491 | NCBI WGS metagenome assembly ULVN01 (sample SAMEA4835787, study PRJEB28245) | human gut metagenome | biome: gut microbiome; material: fecal sample | place: Denmark | collected 2008 | reverse complement strand
GCGGTGGAGGCCGAGTCCGACCCGCCCGCCAAATGCGCCTTTTGCGCCGAGGAGCCCGCCCGGCCGTTCCGGGCAGAGGGGCCCGGTAAACGCATGCCCGGTTCATAGCGCGGGGCGTTTTTTAGGCTGCTGCGCCCGGAGGGATATTCCACCCGGGGCGTTGGGCGCAAAACCGGGGCGCTTTGTAAATCTGCCACCGGGGCCGCGGTTTGCGGTTGCCGCGGGGCAAGCCCTAAAATTTCCTGTTCTTTTAATTCTTCCAGCGTGCTGGCTTGCGGGGTTTCCGGCGCGATAAGCCCCGGTTCCCGCGCTAAACGCGCTTGCGGTGCGGAGCCGGGCTGATTCAAAAACACAAAAGCAAGCGCCAACAAAATGACAATAAATAAACCGAAAGTAAATACGTTTTTTGTATCGCGCATAAACAAAACCCCCGTTATTGGGCGGCCGCCGGACGGCGCCCCTTTTTCAAACGCGCATTAAAGTTATTTTGCATAGCCGCTAATTTTTGGCGGTAAATGGCATTTAAGCGGGCCAGTTCTTCCTTTTTATAACTTAAACGCGTGTTAGCCGCCCCCACGGCGGCGGCGTTTTTCAAAATCTGGTTAAAAAACGGGCGGATTTCCAATACAGCCTCTTTGCCGTACAAATATTCAAACCGGGCTTCCACTTCCTGATACGCGGCTATCATTTCGGCGCGCATAGCTTGCAATTCTTCTTCGCTCATAGCGCCTTTCGGGTCCCCATATTTGGCCACCACTTGGCGCAGGGCCACGTCCGATTCTACCGACACCGCCCCCACCTGCTTTTCCAATTCTTCCACGTTTTGGGCGGCGGAAAGCGCGGTGAAATAATCTTCCAGCGCTTTATGCAGTACCGGGGCCGCCTTTTCGGCACAGGTGGCGCCGTATATCTTTTTGATTTCTTCCAGCATGGCCTTATTTTTGACGGTCATTTCCACGCGCGCTTTGGCTAATTGCTTTTTAGAGGGGGGAAACCACTCACGCAACGATTCTGTTTGCAAAAAAGCGTTTAATTTTTGCTGATAATGGCCGTCTAACTCTTTGAGTTTTTCCGCCAGTTGGGCGGGGGAATCGGCCGTTTTGGCCGCTTGCGTGGCCGCCCGGTGATACTCCATAATCAGCGCACCGGCCCGCGCGGCGGCTTCTTCGCCATAGGCTTGGCGCACGCGGCGCTCCAAATTGGTTTTTACGGCTTGCATTTTGGCGGGCAAATCGGGTATTTCCTCGGGCGCAAGCGCCATATTCAGCGTGGCGGTATCCACCGGGTTTTTAATGTCCAGCGGCTTGCGGCGCTCTTGGGCACGCAAGTTGTTTTGTTTGGCCTTTTCCATATAGTGGGCCACATTGGCCTGCCGGGTAGGGCGAACGGAAACGGCCTTTTCATCTGCGGGGGCTTGCCCGCCGCAGGCCATTAGAAAAAGAAGAAGAAAAACAGGGGAAACAGGAATTAATTTTATCATACTTTCATTATGCAAAAATTGCGGCGTGTTTGCCAACGCGCGCGTAAAGAAAAACCCCGGGGCGTTTTTTTACAAGGCCCCGGGGTGTAAACTATTTGACGATAGATAACGCCAATTCTTTTAGCTGTGCCTCATCCACCACGTTGGGGGAATCGGTCAGCGGGCAAACCGCTTGCGCCGTTTTGGGGAACGCGATAACCTCGCGGATGGAATCTTCCCCGGCTAGCAGTGCGGTAATGCGGTCCAGCCCCAAGCCAATGCCGCCATGGGGAGGCGCGCCCGCTTCCAGCGCGTTTAAGAGCATACCGAAACGGCGTGCGGATTCTTCTTTGGAGTATTTCATCAAAGCCAAAATACGTTCCTGCACGTCACGGCGGCAGTTGCGCACGGAGCCGGAGGCTAATTCGTTGCCGTTCAGCACCAAGTCAAACTGATAGGAGCGCACGGAACCGGGGTCGGTTTCCAGCTTGTCCAAATCGTCCTCGTGGGCGGCGGTAAAGGGGTTGTGGGCGGCATCCCAGCGGCCTTCTTCCGGCAAGTATTCCAAAAGCGGGAAGTCCGTAATCCACACGAAAGCCCATTTGCATTTGGGCGTTAAATTTTTTACCAATTCTTTGCGTAAAGCACCCATAAACGGGCAGACGGTGTCGTGCTTATCACTGCCGAGCAAGATTAAATCGCCCTCGGCGGCGCCGCTGGCTTCTTTTAAGGACTCCAATTCCTGTGCGGTAAAGAATTTGGCGGTCGGGCTTTCCAACTTGCCGTCTTTTACTTTGAGCCACACCAGACCTTTGGCCCCGTTCTTTTTGGCCAGTTCGGTCAGCTTATCAATATGCCCGCGGGAGAGCGAGGCTCCGCCGGCAGCCACCAGGGAGCGCACTTCGCCACCGTGGGCAAGTACGTCCGCAAATACTTTGAACGCGGTGTTTTTGAAAATGCCGGACACGTTTTTCATTTGCAAATCATAGCGCAAGTCCGGCTTGTCGGAGCCGTATTTATCCATGGATTCGTTATACGGCAGTTTGGCAAACGGAATGGTTAATTCTTCGCCCGCGGTGGTGAACAATTCTTTCATCAAGCCTTCTACAATGGTGTGGATGTCTTCAATCGTCACGAAAGACATTTCCATATCAATTTGTGTATGTTCGGGCTGGCGGTCGGCGCGGAGGTCTTCGTCGCGGAAGCACCGGGCCAACTGGAAGTAGCGGTCAATGCCGCTGGCCATTAAGGTTTGTTTGAACATTTGGGGGCTTTGCGGCAGGGCGTAAAATTCCCCATGGTGAACGCGGGACGGCACCAAATAATCGCGTGCGCCCTCGGGCGTGGAGCGGGTTAAAATAGGGGTTTCCACTTCCAGAAAACCGTTTTTATCCAAATACCGGCGCGCGGCCTGGGCCAAGCGGTGGCGCAAATACAGGTTGGCAAACATTTTGGGGTTGCGCAAATCCAAATAGCGGTATTTCAAGCGGATTTCTTCCGCCACGGAGCGGGAGTTTTCCACATCAAACGGCAGTTGGATAGAGGTGTTTAAGAGAACCAAATTATCCGTTAAAAGTTCCACTTCGCCGGTTTTTAAGTTTTTATTTACGGCGCCTTCAATGCGCGGTTTTACCGTGCCGGAAACCTGCACCACATATTCGTTGCGCAAGGTGCTGGCCAGGGCAAAAAACGGGCTGGACGGTTCCACCACCACTTGCATAAGGCCGGTGCGGTCCCGTAAGTCAATAAATAACACGCCGCCGTGGTTGCGGTAGCTGTTTACCCAACCGCATATAGTTTGGTGCGTGCCGATGTGCGAGGCGTTCAAATCCCCGCAGTAGTTCGTTCTCTTCATAATGCTTTTTTTACCTCATCAGTTAAAACGTCAAATGAAATTTTTTGTTGCTCCCCGGTGGAGAGATTTTTGAAAGTGGCTTGTTTTTGGGCCAGTTCGTCCGTACCCAAAATAATGGCATAAGCGGCGTGGCAACGGTCGGATTGCTTCATTTGGCCTTTTACATTTTTATCAAACAGGCCGCCTTCGGTGCGAATGCCCGCCGCGCGCAAAGATTGCATAATGTTGAAGGCGGTTTCGTTGCAGGATTTATCCATGGAAACCACATACACGCTTTTGACGGGCGCTAGCGGGGTTTCCCCGCGGGCGGCAATTACGCGCTCCGCCCCCATGGCCCAACCGATAGCCGGCGTGGCCGGGCCGCCCATATTTTTAACCAGCGTATCATAACGCCCGCCCGCCGCTATTGCGTTTTGGGAAACATCCCCGGCTTGAAATTCAAACACGGTGCGGGAATAATAGTCCAACCCGCGCACGAGCATAGGGTCTACCACAAAATCTATCTTGCCTTTAAGTAGTGCCTGTACTTCGTCAAAGTGGGCTTGGCACTCCGGGCACAGCTGCATGGTGGGCACGCGGCCTGCAAAGCGGGCGCCGTCTATTTTGCAATCCAACACGCGCAAGGGGTTTTTTTCCAAGCGGGTTTGGCAGTTTTCGCACAGGGTGTCTTTTTCTTTAGATAAAAAGTCAATCAAGGCTTGGCGGTAGAGCGGGCGGCATTTATCGCACCCTAAACTGTTGATTTTAACGCAGTAATTTTTAGCGCCGAATTTGGAAACAATATCCTTGAGCATTAAAATTACTTCGGCATCTGCCGCGGGGGCCGAGTTGCCGATATATTCCGCGCCGATTTGTTCAAATTCGCGGTAGCGGCCGGCCTGCGGGCGTTCCGCGCGGAACATATTGCCCACATAATAAAATTTTTGCACCGGCGCATTTTGGGTGAAGTTATTTTCCAAATACGCACGCACCACGCCGGGGGTTCCCTCCGGGCGGATGGCCAGTTGGCGGTGGCCGGCATCTTCAAAGGCGTACATTTCTTTTTGCACAATATCCGTCGTTTCGCCGGTGGATTTGACAAACAATTCTTTCAATTCCACGGTGGGCAGGCGCAGTTCGCCAAACCCATAAAGGGAAAACACGCCGCGGGCGCAGTTTTCAAGTTCAGTAAAATTTTTAGATTGGGGTTCAAATATATCGCGGAAGCCCCGTACAAGTTTAGCCATATATTAATTTTAGCATTTTAGCGGGGAATAAGAATAGCCACACCCAAAAACCGCTCCGCGCGGCGCCCCGCTTTCTACTTATAATGTTTTTTGAGCGTTTTTTGCACTTGCCCCTGGTTGTTTTTAATGCGTATGGCGCTAAAGTGTACGGCCCCGGCTACATTTTTGTATTTTTTAAGCTCCGTCATCTGCTTGTCTAATTCGGCCGGGTCTTTCCATTCGTTGCCGTGCTTATAAGTCCCCAGGCCGATATAGAGCTTCACCTGCGGGTTGCGTTCCATTTCTTTATTCCACCATTTGAGCAGTACGCCGTATGGGGCCACGCGGTGCCCAAAGTGCCAATACAGCTGGGGCACTACATAATCAATCCAGCCTTGTTCAATCCATAGGCGGGAATCGGCATATAAGCCGTCGTCGTAGGCGGAAAACGCCCGCGTGGGGGAGCCTGTCGGGTCTTTGGATTGGTTGCGCCACACGCCAAACGGGCTAATCCCCAGCGGCAGTTCCGGCTTGGTGGCTTTGAGGCGTTGGTGTAAATCACGCACGAACGTATTGACATTACTGCGCCGCCACGCGGCTAACGGCTGTCCGTTGCCGTACTTTTTATAAAGTTCCGCATCCGGCCACGGCACGGTTTTGCCGTTCTTTTTAACGGGGTACGGATAAAAATAATCGTCTAAATGGATGCCGTCCACGTCGTATTTTTCGGCTACTTCGGCAATGACGTTTATGCTGTGGCGGCGCGCCGCGGCAATAGCCGGGTTATAGTATTTGCGCCCGCCGTAAGAAACCAGCCAATCCGGGTGCTTTTTAATGGGGTGGTTTTCCGACAGGGCGGCTTTGGAAACATTTTGCACGCGGAACGGATTAAACCAGGCGTGAAAGGCAAGCCCGCGTTTGTGGGCCTCTTTTATCATAAAGGCCAGCGGGTCATAATGGGGGGACACCCCTTGCCGCCCGGTTAAATAGTAGCTCCAGGGCTCCTGGCGGGAGGGCCAAAACGTGTCCGCCGCCGGGCGCACTTGCACAATCACGGTATTAAAATTTAACTGTTTGAGTAAATCCAGCAAATCGGTAAATTCTTTTTGTTGGGCCGCAGGCGGCAGGCCGGGTTTGGAGGGCCAATCCATATTTTCCACGCTGGCTATCCACACGCCGCGCATTTCTTGCGGCAGAGGCATGGCTTTGTGGCGGGTGTCCGGCTCGTCTAAAACAGAGGGGTTTTTCAAAACCGGGGGTTGCGGTTTGCGGGCGGTAGCGGGGGGAGCCGCCGGCGTTTTGCGGGGGGCGGCGGCGGGTTTTACCGCTTGTTGTTGGATGGCATCCGTCAGCGGAGCAGGGCCCGTTTGCCGGGCAGACGGAACCGCACACGCGGCCGCCAGAAAAACAAACATCAAAAAGGGGAATAATTTACGCATACTGTTAGTTTATCAATTTGTGGGGAAAACAAACAAACGCCCCGGTAAAGGGGCGTTTATGAAGAATGGCGTTAACGGCTTAGCGCAGGGGAAAGGCTCCCTTGGGCTTTGCGCTTTCCCAGCAGAATTTCCGCCGCCGTGCGCAGGGTTTGCGGGGTGGGGCCGTAAAGCGCCAGGGCCGTTTGGGCCTGCGGATAAAAAGCCAAATCGTACGGACTTAAAAGGGATATAAATACCGCACCCGGGTTTTCTTTCAGTAGCGTATTAATAATTTGCTGTTGGGCGGCGTCCGGCGTGCCGTATTTTTGGTACGAGCCGATAACCAATGTTTGCTGTTCTTTGGCGCACGCCCGGGCGGCGGAGAGTTCTTCCGGCTCCGGGGACATCGGCACAAACACGCTTTGGGTTTTTACGCGGGCTTCTTCCAGCGTTTGGGTAAACTCAGGCAACATATATTCCAACGCCGGCTCCGTAAAAAATACCGCGCATACGCTTTGCGGGCGTTTGGCAAACGGTTTGCCTTTTACCAGCGTGACCCCGCGCCGAGCCGCTTGCAGGGCGGATTTTTCAAAATCCGTTTGCTTTTTGGGTTTGGCTTGCGGCGTAAATAAACCTGTTTTTTGTTTAAGCTCCCACACCCGCCGGGCGCTTTGTTTCAGGCGTTGCGGGGTGAGCGTTTTGCCGTATTGGGCTTGTATGTAAGCAATCGTATCGTACGGTAAATCTTTGCCGATAAGCGGCATATCCGCCCCGGCTTGGTAGGCTTCCAGTACGGCTTGCGGGGTGCCGTTGGCGCGTTTGGCGCCTTCCATATCCAAACTGTCGGTGGCTATTACGCCCTCAAAACCTAACTCCCCGCGTAAAAGGTCTGTTAAAATGCGGCGGGAAAAGGTGGCGGGGTGTTCTTTATCCAAGGCCGGATAAATAACATGGGAGGACATAATGCCCCAAATGCCCGCATCTATGGCGGCGCGGAACGGCGCGATATGCTGTTCCATTAATTCTTTAAGCGGCAAATCCGTCACCGGGGAGCCGGTGTGGGAGTCCACCGCCGTATCCCCATGGCCGGGGAAGTGTTTGGCAAATGCGGCCACCTGCCGGGCCTGCAAGCCTTTTACGGCCGCTTGCGCATTTTGCGCCACGCCTTGCGGCCACGCCCCAAAAGAGCGTGTGCCGATAATGGGGTTATTCGGGTTGGTGTTTACGTCCAAATCCGGCGCAAAGTTGATTTGCCCGCCCAGGGCGCGTATTTCGTCCGCCGCCGCCCCGTAAACGGCCCGCACCGTTTTTTGGCTTTGCCCCGCGCCCAAAAGCATATTGGACGGCAGGCGCTTCATACCTAAAAATAAGGGGGAAATGACGGAGCCGGACTCGTAATCAAACGCAATTAAAAGGGGGATTTGGTGGCGGGAGTCTTTTTCCCATTGGCGCAGTTGGCGGATAGTTTGCACGGTTTGGGCGCGTTTGGCGGCCGGGTCTTCCTGCCCGGTCAGCCCGCCTTTAATCAGCACCGTGCCGATAAGGCCGCTTTTTACGGCATGTTCATAAGGGGCCTGTTGGCCGGCATCTATGCGTACCACCAGGGTTTGGCCGATTAGTTCTTCGGGCGTTAAATCGTCTACTTGAAGGGGCCCTGCCGCTAGGGCCGGGGCCAAAAACAAAGCCATTAAAAAGCCGCGTATTTTCATAAAATGCCTCCTTATATGCGGTTATTGTAGCAAAAAAATGCATTTTGGCGCGTAGTTATAGAATAGGGCCTTGAATTGTAATGCAAAAGTAGTAAACTGTAAAAAAGGGGGGGGCGTAAATGCACAAAACCAAACCAATGTTGGCGGTAGTAGCCGCCGTTTTATGGGCCGGGCCGGGGTTCGCCCAGTTGCAGGATACTTGGCATTTTGGCGTAAAGCCGACGGAAAACATCACCACGCTGGAAGTAAACCCCACGCTGACGGTGATTGATAATAAAGAGGGTATTTCCATCAGCGGGGTGACGTTAAAAAGCTACCGGGTGATTGACGAAAATTTTAACTGGGGGGCGGAATTGCCGCTACTGCGTTTTGAAACGCCGGGCCATTCCGTCAACGGGATAGGCGATATTAGTTTATCCGCCACCGGGGTACATAAACTGCATAGCGGTATAGACGTGGGGGCCAAGTTGGAAACCATGCTCCCCACCGCCACCAAAGAGGCCCTGGGCACCGGGAAATGGGTGATTAGTCCGTCCGTTTTTGCGGTTATTAATTTGCCTTACCAGTTTTACATACACGGGGAGTATAAACATTATGTAAGTGTAGCGGGGGACGGCGGGCGCAGTACGGTTAATTACGGACGCCCGCGCCTGACGGTGGGGTATACCTCTCCGGCCCAGTGGTATGTTTTAACCACGCTTTATTATTATGTGGATTTTGAAAACGATTTACAGCATGAATTTGCACCGGAAGCGGAAATTGGCACTTTGGTAAACGAAGGCACCGCTTTTTACGCCAATGTGAGTACACACGCGGGCGGCAACTGGAAACAAAAGGATTGGGGGGTGAGCATTGGTTTCAAATTACTGTATTTATAAAATTTTTTTCCTATACGAGGGAAAGAGGGGGAGGTACCCCATGGGAATGTACCGCACGTGAAACGGGAGGCTTGTTTTTGGAAGCCTCCCGTTTTGTTGTTTTCAGTACGCAAAAGAACGCTTATATTTGGCGGCGCATGGCCATAAACAGTTGGTCAAAAGTAATGGCAATATCGTACGCTTTTTGGCGGATGAGCGGCCCGTCGGCACCTTTTACCAGGGTATCGGTGATGGGTATAGGCAGCGTAAGCGGTTTATCCAAAAATACATAATGAACAGGGGCTTCGCCGTCTGTATCTTGGGTGAGCCGCAGGCCCGCAAGCCATTTACGCATAATTTCTTCCGGGTGTTCGGTAAATGCCTGTTTGGCGAACGGTTCTAACTGCTCTTTTAATAGGGCGGTATCGGACGCCTCTTTGGGGGTTAAAGAAAGCTGGCCCAATATTTTGGAAACAAATAAAATGCCTTCCCCGGGGTAAGACACCGCAAAATACGGTAAAATTTCCCGGTCGCCGTCTTGCCGGAAGACATAACAGTTTTCGTATCGTTCTCGCTCGGTGGGGGTTTCAAGCGTTCGGATAGATATTTCTTTTTGGCTGGTCATAAATACTTCCTCCCCAAAACGGGCCCGGGTTTAAGAGAGCCAAACATTCGCTAGAGTAAAAAGGCCCGTTTCCTTTATTATAGTACAAAAACAGGATTGATAAGCCCACTTGATAGGTGCTAAAATGGGTTAGTTAATTTGGTAAAATAAATAAAAAGGAGTTTTGGAATATGAACAAATCTTTTACAGTTTTAACAGCCGGTATTTTATTGGGTGCGTGCGGTACTTCTACCGCGCCCGCGCCGGAGCCGGAAACGCAAGTAGTGGAATCTTTCACCCCGGGAACGCCGGTGCCGCCTAAAGCCGGAATGCAGGTGGAAGAAGTAAGCTCCGCCCCGGAACCGGCCTCTGAATATACCAAATACGAAGGCACCCTCCCGGCGGCTGATGCGGCGGGCATAAAAACCACGCTTATTTTGTTTGAAAACGGCCGCTTTGCGTTGGACGAAACGTACATCGGGCGTGACGCTTCTTTTACCCAGGTGGGCACTTATACGCGCCAAGGGGATATTATTACGTTGCAAGCGGAAGAAGACACCCCGCGCTACTATCAGTTGGGCTCCGACACCGCCACCTTGCTGGACCAGGATAAAAAGCCTGTGCAAGGGGAACTGGCGCCGTATTACACCTTAAAAAAAGTAAACGAATAACCCAAACACACGCCGGAAAACAGGATTGTATGAGAAAAACCACGGGTGAATGCCCGTGGTTTTTTGCGGCCGTAGGAGTTTGCCAATAAGCAAGTTCCCTGTTTGCTCTATGGGTTGTTTTCCAAATACGGCGTTAAGGTTTTTTTGTGGTTGACGCCTAATTCTTCCAAATGCGCCGCCGCTTTGATAATGCCTTGGTTGCCCCTTAATGTTTTGTCGGCCTCGGTATAGGCTTTATCGGCCGCGGTAAGGGCGGTTTTTACGCCGTCCATACGCTCTACAAAGCGGCTTACGCGGGCGTGCATATCCGCCCCGGTTTTTAGGATTTCTTCCAACATTTTGCTGGTGCGTTCCACCCGCCAAAGCTGTTCCACCACCTGCATAACGGAAAACAGGTTAGACGGCGTGACAATAGCCACTTTTTTAGATTTGGCATGCGCGTTTAAGTCTTTATCCGCCTTTAATGCGGCAAAGTAGGCGTATTCAATCGGGATAAACATAAACACGAACTCCAAACCGTTTTTGATGAGTTTGGCCTGGTAATCTTTGGCGGAAAGTTCGTCAATATGTTTGCGGATGGCAGAGAGGTGCTGTTTCAAAAATTGCGCGCGGTGGAAAACTTGCTAAAAACGCGCGGCTACCGCGTGGCCGTAAACAGCCCTTTTGCGGGCGCGATGACCACCCCGGTAAACATCCGCTATACGGCGCTGATGATAGAGATTAATAAAAAGTTGTATCTGCCGGAAACGGAAATTTTTGCCCTCGGCTCCACCAGGGAAAAGCAACCCTTGCTCCCCGGTGCGCAAGCCTTGCGTGAAGCGTTGCAAGAGGTAGTGGAAATTTTATTAGAAGATACTTTGGAATAAATTTGTGCATCCGCAGGCGGCAAACGCGGCCGCGGGGTGAGGTATATTTATCCGTAAATAAACGCGCATTTATTCATTGTTATAAAAGTGAAAAAAATATACAATAAAACGAAGGTATGTATTTACCTTTATACCAATACTGAGGTGAAATGTATGAAAAAAATCGTATTGTTGATGATGGCTTGCGCTTTTATGGCCGCCTGCATGGGTACCCGCGGTACCGTCGGTGGGAAAAAAGTTTGCACCAACAGCTATTTGTTGGGCGTGTTGTCTATCAGCGAATTAGTGTCCCCCTGCGGCAAATAAATAATTCTGTTGCAAAAAAGTGCCCTGGTACAACGCCGGGGTGCTTTTCTTGTAATTTATGTATAAGGACTGGACTATGAAAAGGTTTTTTTGTATCGCGTGCGTGTGTTTCCTGCTGGCCGCTTGCCAAGCCGACAGGCCCCGGCCGGATTTGAGCAGTGCGCAAGCGGCTACCCAAACGCTTACCGATTATTTTTTGGCAAATCCGCAAGTTGAAAAAATTTTCCCTTATTTATCCCAATGCAAATTGGCGCCTGCCGCCCCGCAAGCGCCCCAACAAAACCAGGCTGTTGCCGCTACTTATATGTGTTCCGTGGAGCCGAACGATACCCAACGCTATATTGCCGTAGTGTCGGCGGACCCGAATTTAATGGGCGAAGTGGATATTTATAAAAATCACGCGAAAGACGCTGTTTATATAGCACTTTTGGATTACGATAAAAAGGCCAACCGTCTAACGGGGTTCAAACTGTTATTCAACGTCCACACCAAGCGCGTAGAAAAACAAACCGAAGTGACCGTGGAGCCTTAACATCCGCTTGCCTTGCCGCCCCCGATCCACCACCCGCCTTGTGGAAAAACAGCCCGCCGCGGCGGCGGAGCCTTAACAGGTTGCCCCGCATACCGGCGGTACCGGTTTTTTATACAGAAAAAGCCCCGCAAAACGCGGGGCGTATTTATGAGTAATTTGCTACAATACTCAAAAGGAAAAATTATGAAAAAATATTAGGTATAGCGTGTTTGGTGGCTTTGCTTGCCGCTTGCGCGACTCTGGACAAATAGGCCAAAAAAGCAACTTCCAACGGCTATAATGAAAATGCCCCTTTGCCAAAGCCAATAATTTTGCTTTACAGTGCGCCACAGAAGTGTGTTTTGGAAAGGGCTACCAATCTTTTGAAATGGTACGCAAGCCCGAAGATTTTACCGAAAAAAGTTGACAGCGGAATTAAAATTTTTGGCGGTACACTTTCTAATATTGAAAATACAGAACCGAAGATAACACTCGTGGTCAGGTGTTCCAAAAAACAGATTTACTGTACAAAGCCCAAGAACTTAAAACAAATTTTCAGACTAAATATAAATTGAAATAAAATTTTACAAACGGTAAATAGCTAAAATTATTATAGTGCTGATATGAATAAAAAAGAATCGACACCAACAATTAACGAGATTTTAGGCAATACATTTTATGTTCCCGCGTACCAGCGGGGATACCGCTGGGGTGAGCGTGAAGTAAAAGCCCTGTTAGATGATATTTGGGAATTTGCGAATAATGGAAACTCAGAAAATGATTTTTATTGCTTGCAGCCGCTTATGCTCAAAAAACGCGATAACGGTTACAATGTCATCGATGGACAACAGCGCCTCACCACCCTCTATTTATTGTTGCAATTTCTTAAGGTTGAGAACCTATTTACTTTAATGTATGACAGCCGTGATTCGTTGACAGCTATTTTGCAAAACAAACCTTCTGACGAGGAATATGCAAAAGAATCTGCTGACAATTATTGTGTATTTCAAGCCTGCAAAAAAATTGCCAACTGGTTTAAGGAACACACAGAAGAAGACAAGAAGAGATTTTGCAAGACACTGCTTAACCAGGTACAACTGATTTGGTACGAAAATGACACAAAATCCGAACAGGAGAGTTTCGACCATTTGAACCGAGGGAAAATACCGCTCACTTCGGCCGAATTATTAAAAGGAGCTATGCTACTCTCAAAAGATTTATCCAATGAGGACAAAGCTTTATTGGGCAACGAATGGGACAGTATTGAACATTTCTTACAAAAACCGGAAGTCTGGGGATTTATTGCCAAAGATATGGATAAAACGCTGGGACGCATTGAGTTGCTATTTGAAATTTATTTGTATATTAAAGACCCTCTCCTCTATCACATCTATTCCATCAAAACAGAAACCCCCTGGGTATATGACGGTATTATGAAATTAATTGAACAGAAAAAAGAGGAAAATCTCTCTACACTATGGCAAGATATTAAGTCTTATGCCCGCCAAATCGAATATTTGTATAATGACACACGGTGTTATCATTATATCGGATTCTTGATGTACCAAGACGCATCCGTGACAAAAATTCTAAAAAAGATAGCTGATAAAAAAAAATCGGAGATTAAAGGCGCATTAGAAACGCAAATTCAAAATATCTTTCAAAAACAGGATATAACGCTGCAAAATTTTACCCAAAAATCGTACGAAGAACCTAAAGAAAAAAAACAAATAGAAAACCTGCTACTGCTGTTTAATGTACTGACTTGCCTAACCAGTTCAGCCAAAGAGCGGTTTCCTTTTTATCTCTATGCAAAGCATATATGGTCGCTGGAACATATTTTGGCCCAACATTCCCAGAAACTCAAAAAACCGGCAGACATGGATGATAAAGAATGGTACAAAGAACAACTTGTTGTTTTACAAGAAGAAATTGATTTCTTTACAGAAGCCAATAACCCGGAATCGGAAGAAAAAAAATCAGCTACCACTTGGGAGGCAAAGATTAAAGAATTGTATCAAAGCCTTACGGATAATTCTTGGACTGAGGCGGATACAAACCAATTGGAAACCTTAAAAAAAGAAATTGATGAAGGAACACAAATTCATTATATCTATAATTTGGCTTTACTCGACAAAGCATCTAATAGCTCGTTGAGCAATCACATATTTTCCCAAAAAGTGGAGCAAATTAAACAGTTCTGCCAAGATCCCAATAAATTTATCCCTCCCGCCACCAAAAACGTATTTTTGAAATTTTATTCAGAAAACGTAAAAAAAACCGAAAAATGGACACAAGCAGACCGCAGAGCTTATAAAGAAATACTGGGAAACACTTTAGCCCCTTTCTTGCCCGAAGGAGAATAATGTATGCCTGAGAAACAACCGATTAAAGAAAAAAGCTTTTGGGCCTTATTAACCGAGGATAACTTTAAAATAGAAATTCCTACCATACAGCGCGACTATGTGCAAGGCAGCCGGGCAGCCAAAGACAAAGGTATTCCGCAAAAATTTATTGCAGATATTTATGAAGCCTTAAAAACAAATACTAAACTGAGTTTGGAATTTGTGTATGGCAATACTACCGCAGATAAGAAACTGCATTTATTAGACGGACAGCAACGCTTAACTACACTGTTTTTAGTACATTATTATCTCTTTTTAGCCACTTGCCCGCACAAAAAAGAGAATGAGTATGGTAAAACATTCCAGGCACGAAAAGATACTTGGCAAAAAGAAAGAGCCCCTTTAGGTAATTTTTGCTATGCTACCCGCTCCAACACTCGGGATTTTTGCATTCAACTGCTCAGCAATAAAAACTTACCTCTCTCTCTTACAAATGCACCAACTAAAAAATTGCCCGTTGATACACATAACGAAAAAGGTAACGAAATTTTTCCTAATTTATCCGCCAAAATTATAGACGAACCGTGGTTTAATTTCCCGAAAGATGACCCCACTGTTTCTTCTATGCTTAATATGTTGGATATCATCCAACAGAAATTTTCCGCAGAGGAACAAGAATGTTATGGGTTTCTTAATAAATTAAAAGGCCCCGTGGCTCAATGTCCTATCGTTTTTAACTTTTTAAATATGCAGGAGTTGAAACTGGGTGATGAGTTGTATCTGAAAATGAATGCCCGCGGAAAACCACTGACAGATTATGAAATTTTCAAATCCAAATTAACCGAGTGGCTGCCTAAAGAAGAAAAAATTTTATCTTCACCAATTTCCCAAAATACCGCCGAATTTAAATTGGACAATGACTGGCAACAGATATTTTGGAACAAGGCCGTAGTCCTGGAAGACACACTGGAGGAAAAATATAAAAAAGGATATATCTGCAGAATGGATATGATGCAATTTCGCTTTTTTGAACAAATTGCTCTTTTATTATTTTTGCAACAGCCTAGCTCTTTGGAAAATTCCACACAAACAGAATCCGTCGAAAATATATTAGAGAATTTTCAATTGCTTAAACAAGCTCCAGGCCTGTTCGGAGCCCAAGAACGCCCGGAAAATTTAAAAACCCTGCTTCATGTGTTGGAAGGGTTCCAGGATTTCAATAATCATCAAGACAAAGCCAATACTATACACAAAAAAATTTCCGAGGCTTTGGATAACATTATAACCAAGGACTTATCCTATAAAGCCCGCTTACAATTATTTGTGCTATTTCTGTTTTGGAAAGAAGAGAAAAACCACACAAACATGAATATATTAGCGCAATGGTTCCGGGTTTGTTACAATCTGATTTCAAACACCAACATTGACGAAGCTGGTGAATTTAAGAAAGCACTAAGCAGTTTGCAAAAGTTATACGATGGCTACAAGCAATCTGCCAAATCCAATTTTTACGAATTTTTATCAAGTGATAACCCTAATATAGAGGCATTTGACCAAAACCAAGTAAAAGAAGAAAAAGAAAAAAGCCGTATTATTCAACAAAAAGCACTGGGCGAAAATGTGTTGCTTGAAGCCGAAAGTCATGCTTATTTTGATGGTAAAATCGGTTTTATATTAAATTTTTCCAAGGATAGTGCCGGGAATTACAATCAGGCTAATTTCCAAAGCTATTATGCTAAATTAAGCAGACTATTTGATAAAAAATTGGAAAATGTATTTCAACGGGCATTACTCGCCTTTGGAAAAAGCTCTAATATCGCATATAATTATCTGCCTTTGAAAGGAAATGGTTATACTTTTTGTTCAATCGATTCGGCTATCCGTACCAAAAAAGATACTTGGCACAAAGTGTTTGATGATACAAATAAAACAAATTTATTAAAAGGATTCTTGGACTCACTACCGAACGATTTTAGCTATGATACCCTGGAAAAATTTTGCACTGATTTCTGTACCAAACTAGATAATAAATGTAATACTTTTAACCGTATTATGCATCCGGCCTATTGCACGGATTGGCGATATCTGTTCGTAAAAAACGAGTATAAACTTTTGAGCAATTATCGTGAAATCCGCTACGCCTCCCCCAATTCTGTTATTTTTAACAAGACAAGTGGTCGCACAAAATGGCAAAAGCAAGGGGAGTTATATACTTATGCTTTTTATCAATATATTGTTCGCAATAAATATAACTGGAACTGTCATTATGAATGGGGACATAAACAATTTTCTATTGATTTTGAGGACCATTCTTACCGCTTGTCTTACAATAATTCTTGCTTTATGCTAACACGCTATGAAAAGAAAGAGGATAACTGGGTTCCAACCAATAAACAGTGGCAACTTATGCTTGCGCAATTCCCTCAATTATTTCATATCATCAATGTACTAATAAATAATGATTGATACTTTGTTCTGTATTAATTGAAAAAAATCCAGCGGTTTTGTTCTTATAATTGATAATTATAATGGGGTATTAGATAAACTACAAAAAAGGGGCCTAATGGATGTTTCTGCGTTAAAAAGCTAGCCATGCTATGAACTAGCCCGGGCCTGCCGATTATGTGCCCCGCTATAAGCTGTTTCTATGTTAAAAGGCACTGGAATTATTCCGTTTGCGCCGGTGGTAAAACCTTTTATAAATTTTACACTTTTTCAATTAAAAAAATATTATAATTTTACGATAAAGGATAATTATGAATACGCATAACACTCAAAATCATTCTTCCGTTTCCTCTGCTAAAAAGGTGGGGGCAGAAAATAACCCACTT
>ULVN01135000.1_pt1 | contig 16674 bp, 17 predicted proteins | sample 1959491 | NCBI WGS metagenome assembly ULVN01 (sample SAMEA4835787, study PRJEB28245) | human gut metagenome | biome: gut microbiome; material: fecal sample | place: Denmark | collected 2008 | reverse complement strand
AGCAAAGCAGTTTGCTTGCTTACTGCCCATGGAACAAAAAAGCACCCCCAATAAATGGGAGTGCTTTTTATTGTTAAATGGTGGGCAGTACAGGATTTGCCTTCCGGTCGTTTTGCTGACGCAAAACGCCTGCAGGCCGGGCTCGCGGTTTTTGCCTTGCGCACAGCGGAACCATTTAGTGCGCAAACAAAAACAACGCTGTGCCTTTCAAATCCCGCCGCAAGCAAAGCAGTTTGCTTGCTTACTGCCCATGGAACAAAAAAACACCCCCAGTAAATGGGAGTGTTTTTTATTGTTAAATGGTGGGCAGTACAGGATTTGAACCTGTGACCTTCCGCGTGTGAGGCGGACGCGCTACCGCTGCGCCAACTGCCCGAAAAATGAATGTATATTTATTATAACAATTTATCACGCATTTGGAAAATGTTTTTTTGCGCCACCGCCCAAAACCGCCCCGAGCGGGCCCGGTTTTTGCCCCTGGTTGCGGTTTGCGGTTTGTCCGTCGGGGCGGCTGGTTTTTTCCGTCTGAGGTGCGGGCACAAGCGTTGGCCCCCTAATTTGATATACTATTAGTACCGCATTTTTGCGGGCATTTTACTGGTCCAAGGAGCTTATAAACAAGTATGGATTGGAGTTTGCTGGTAAACGCATTTATTGCTACGCTGGCTATTTTGAACCCGATTGGCAATATGCCAATTTTTTTGGAACACGTTGAAAATGACGAGCCCAAAGTACAGCGCGCTGTGGCGCTATTGATGTCGCTGTCTATTTTCATTATGCTTACGATATTTTTTATTTTCGGAAGCAAAATTTTAAGCGTGTTCGGTATAACCATTCCCGCCTTCCGTTTGGCAGGGTCTATTATCCTGTTAGGGGTGGGGTTGCGCATGTTGCAGGGTAAATCTAAATTTGAACGCAACGGCTTGGAAGCCGCCCGCGCCCAGGGCAGTACGTTTGACCGCGCGCGCGACCGTTTAAGCCATATTGTAGTGCCGGTGGGTATGCCGTTATTTATCGGCCCCGGCTCTATTGCAACGGTTATGTTGTATGCGGAAAAAATTACTACTTTCCCCATGGCCGTTATGATGATTGTAATGCTGTTTTTATGCGCCGCGGCGGTGGGGGCCGTATTGGTGGCCTCGCGCTATTTGTTTGCTAAAATCGGGCCGAACGGAACGCAGATTGTCATTCGCTTTATGGGTATGATTTTGTGTTCTATTGCCATGCAGTTTATGATTGACGGCGTGGGCCAATTATTGCCCGGCGTGTTGGATGCACACTTTTTAGGCGGTCTTTCCAAATAGCCGTTTTGAAAAGCTGAAAGGGCGGCCCGTTTTGCGGCCGCCTTTTTGTTCTATGGGGGATATATGGACCATTTTGAATTAGTTTCCAATTTTCAGCCGGCCGGTGACCAGCCGAAAGCGATTGCCGCCCTTACGCAAGGCGTTTTGCGCGGGGATGCGCGCCAAACCCTGCTGGGGGTGACGGGCTCCGGCAAAACGTTTACTATTGCCAATGTAATTGCCAATTTGAACCGCCCCACGCTTATTTTATCCCCCAATAAAGTGTTGGCCGCGCAGTTGTATGCGGAGTTCAAACAATTTTTCCCCCACAACGCGGTGGAATATTTTATTTCCTATTACGATTATTACCAGCCGGAAGCGTATATCCCGCAAACGGATACTTATATAGAAAAAGACTCCGCCGTCAATGAACATATTGATAAACTGCGCCTGAAAGCCACCACCTCTTTGGTCAGCCGCAAAGATGTAATTGTGGTGGCGTCTGTTTCCTGCATTTACAACATCGGCTCCCCGGATACATTTAAGGAAATGCGTATTTATGTAAAAAAAGGGGGCGAAATGACCCGCTCCCAATTAAGCGGGCGGCTGATTAAAATACAATACCTGCGTGACGAATTGGAATTTACTTCCGGCCGTTTCCGTATGCGCGGGCCGAATACGGATATTATGACCCCATACAGCCAAAACGCGTTGCGGGTGGAAATTTCCGGCAAAACCATTTCGCACATTTACGAAATCCACCCCGTCACCGGGGACGTGGTGGCGGAGTTGGACGAAGCGTGGATTTATCCGGCCAAGCACTTTGTAGCCACTGATGAAGACACCGCCGGCGCCATAGACCAAATCAAGGCGGATTTGGAATTGCGCCGCCAGGCCCTTTTGGCGCAAGGCAAAGAAATGGAAGCCTACCGCTTGAAACAACGCACGGAATACGATATAGAAATGCTTTTAACGGCGGGTTATTGTTCCGGCATAGAAAACTACTCCCGCTATATGGACGGCCGCAAACCGGGCGAGCGCCCCGCTTGTTTGTTGGATTATTTTTTGCGCTATGACGATTTTTTAATGGTGGTGGACGAATCCCATGTGGCCCTGCCGCAAGTGCGCGGGATGTTCAACGGGGACAGGGCCCGCAAACAAATGTTGGTGGACTTCGGTTTCCGCCTGCCGTCCGCACTGGATAACCGCCCCTTAAAATTTGATGAATTTGAAAAATTAATGCCGCAAAGCATTTTTGTTTCGGCCACGCCCGGCCCGTACGAACTGACCGTTTGCGGCAACCACATTGTGGAGCAGGTCATCCGCCCTACGGGGTTGGTGGACCCGAAAGTGATTGTCCACCCCACGGAAGGGCAAATTACGCATTTGACGGAAAAAATCAAAGAGCATACCGCCAAAGGGGAGCGGACACTCGTGTTGGCTTTAACCAAAAAAACGGCCGAGGATTTAAGCGCGTATTTCGTGGAGCATGGCCTTAAAACCCAGTATTTACATTCGGACATAGAATCTTTACAGCGGGTGGAAATTTTGAAGCAATTTCGCCGCGGGGATTTTGATGTGCTGGTGGGGATTAACCTGTTGCGCGAGGGGATTGATATTCCGCAAGTGGGGTTGGTGGCTATTTTAGGGGCCGATAACGAAGGCTTCCTGCGTAATACCACAACGCTTATTCAAATTTCCGGCCGCGCGGCGCGTAATGCGGGCGGAGAGGTTATTTTATATGCGGACCGCAAAACGGATTCTATCCGCTACGCACTGGCGGAAATGAACCGCCGCCGCACCTTGCAGGAAGCGTATAATAAAGAACACCACATCACGCCTAAAACCATTCAAAAGACGGAAGTGGAGTTAAAAGAATTTGAACAACAAACCAAAACCAGCGCGTTTGGTATTTTGAGCCAAACCTTGCCGGAACCGACGGTGCAAAATATCAAAATGGTGGAAGCGGACGTGGAACAGCAAATGCTGCAAGCGGCCGAAAACCTGAATTTTGAATTGGCCGCCGAACTGCGTGACCGCTTGTTTGAACTGCGCCAAATGCAGGTAAAAGGCACCGGTAAAAAACGCGGCAAATAACGCCTGGCCCGGGAGCGCGTTTTTGGGGCAAGCGGGCCCGCCCGGTAAAAGGCCGCGTTTGGGGGCAACCCCTGCCAAGCACTGCGCGCCGGGGCCGGAAATTGGTAAAATATAAGTATGGAAGAAATTACCCTCCCTTTACAAGCCGTACAAAAAGTAATTGGCCTGGAGCTGACCGACAGCACCAATAATGTGGCCAAGGAACTCGCCCAAGACGGGCAGGAAGCCAATACGCTGGTTCTGGCGTGCCGCCAAACAGGTGGCCGCGGCCAGTTTGACCGCACTTTCAGCTCCGAAGAAGGCGGCGTCTATTTTTCACTTATTTTACGCCCCACGGTACACCCGCGGCGCAACAGCAGTTTCAGCCTTAAAGTGGCCCAAGCCGTCAGCGGTGCGCTAGAAGATTTGTTTGAAATGAAAACCAAAATCAAAGCGCCCAATGATGTATTGGCGTGGGAGCCTAAAACCAAAAAATGGAAGAAGATTTGCGGCATTTTGATTGAAACTTCCGCCAAAGAAGATAAAACCGATTGGATGGTGGTGGGGGTTGGTTTGAACGTGAACAACCGCTTGCCCGCCAGCCTGAAAGATACGGCTGTGAGCGTGAAACAGTTAGTAGGGCAGGAAGTGCTGAAAGAAATTGTATTGGAAGCGGTACTGGAGCATTTTTGGCGCCGGTACAGCGAATGGGAACGCTCCGTTTGTTAGTTTTTGCTGAGAATGAAAAACACACCCCGCTTGTTTGTAGCAAGCGGGGTGTTGCATATCCTTATTAATGCGGAAAAATGTGTTCTGTTATTAATTAAAAAGTCCAATATACAGTACGCCCGCAGAATTAAAGGAAGGGCGGTGTCCTTTTTTATACCAATTTGTTTGGAATATCCTACGCTAGTTTAATACCTGCGGACAAAAAGGCTTAAAGTTGTTATAATAAGTTTGTTGCAAAATGGGGTTAAAACCCCGATACAATTTGATTCTGTTTTTGGAACCGTATGTGGAATACGGTGCGCTACCTGGATACAGGCGGCATAACTCGACTCCAAAAGCAGTCGTTTTAGGCGCAACGTGCGCGAGCTGATCCCTCGCGCGCGCTGTGCCGAGTGCTTTCTGCCATATTTTTATATGGCAGGAGGCCACGGCTGTCGTTATTTGGGTTAAGTCGAGTTAGCTCAAATACGACAGCCGTTTTTGTTTGTTAATTTTTTACTTCTCGTTCTATTTGGGCTCTTCAACATAAGGGGTTGTGTATGCCAAATTAGTTTTAAGAATTGTTCACAACAAGCAGATGGTATTATTGATACAGAAATACATTATTAAAAATAAGGAGATATTTTATGTTTGGAATTTTGATTTTCATAATTGTGTTTGCGACTATTTTATTTGTGATTGTTGTTCTCTCAAGTGAAGGAGCGGAAACGACCAGTAAGACTTATTTGGAAATTCAAAACAGAATGTTGGAAAGACTGCAAGACAAATCCCCACAAAAAGTAGGACGCCAAACCGAACTATCATCTTTAAGCATAGATTCTTTAGATATAGCGATTATATTGTCAGACTTGGATGAATCAGCAGAAGATTTATTTGACGCCGATTGGAGGTCTTTTTCCGTTGAATACCTAGCGGATTTTGTAGCCGTTAAACAAATGGCATACCTAAAATATCAAACAGAAATTAGGAAAGATTCATTAGAAAATACAGAAACACGCTCTTTCCATAATTTCGTAACGAATTTTATGTCAGAGGGACGAGGAGAACTGGAAGAGAAAATTCGCTTTATTAATTTCTATTTTTCAAAAATAATAACAGAAAGCAAATCCGTCCGCTTAAAACTCAATATTGAAATTACAAAAAAAACTTGGAGTAGCTCATGCTTGCAGGAGTGGCGCGTATATTTTAGTGGAAAAAAATTAAAGTTTAATGCGGAAGAAACCCATTTATCCAATATTAAAACGGCATTAAGTGCCACTATTACAAAAAAGCAACTGGAGCAAATTGCTAATAGTGCGGATGTGGTTGTGCGTTTGGCGAGTCTTACAGATTATGTGGATGCAAAACTTAGTGCACAAAATATTTCCTTTCTTAAACAATTTTATGAAGAGGAGGTGTTGGAAAATAAACCTAATGAAACTTTGCAACAAAAATGACGTAAAGTTAATGTTGTTCTGAAAAATAATCAAGGAGAAACGTATGTGTAAAAATCATTACGAAATGCAACTTATCAATAAGCAAGATACATCAAAGCCAAACTTTATCTTAGACACTAAAAACCCGATAAATGTTGGTGATAAAGTATATTTGTGTGACGAAGGCGAAACAACGTGTTATTTAGTAAAAGCTATGCGCCATTACTTGTGTGCAGTTCCCGGCAAGGGGGACGGCCAATTTTACGAACAAACAGGTTCTAATAATTGTATATTGGATGTGGAAAAAATTGTTGAACAATAAACAAAGGTAGGATGGCATTTTCCCACCGTTGAATATCGGGGGGATATTTACGGCGTTTTTAAGTTCACAAATTATGTCTGAAAAGTAGTTTTTGCGGATATTGAAAAACACACCCCGCTTGTTTGTAGCAAGCGGGGTGTTTCATTTAATGCGGATTTTTACAAAGGTTTGGCTTATAAATCCCCAATGGCTTGTTTGACTTTAATGATAAGGTCTTTAAGTACAAAGGGTTTCATGCAAAAATCTTTGACCTGCGGATAGGTGGCAAATAATTTTTGGGATTCCGCCAACGCAGAAGTGACAATCACCGGGATAGACCCCAGTTGTTCGTCGTCGCTCAGCACTCTTACAATAGAGGCTCCGTCCATACCGGGCAACATCACATCCAGCAAAATCAAATGCGGATGAAATTCTTTTACCATGGCCACAGCTTCGCGCCCGCTCTGGCAGGATTTTACTTCGTACCCTTCGCGCATAAGCACCAGCATAAGCAGTTCCACAAGAGATGTTTCGTCTTCAATAATTAATATTCTTTTTTTCATAAGGTATTTCCCCCAAAGGTGGTATATTTATTATACTTTTTTATATGACAAAAAAAAGTTTTGATGCGTCCGTTCTGCCCCGCATGCGCGCTTTTGCCTGCCAATTTATTAAGCGCGGCGATAGTGTTTTGGTGGGGCTTTCCGGCGGGCCGGACTCCGTTTGCCTGTTGCATTTTTTGCGCTATTTGGCGGCGGAAAAACATTTTGATTTGGCGGCCCTGCATGTAAACCACTCCTTGCGCGGCGCGGCGGCCGATAACGACCAAGCCTTCTGCCGGGAGTTGTGCAAGCAGTTAAATGTGGAATTTTTCGCGCGCAAAATCAATGCCCGCCAACTGGCCGAAAAGGGCCGTTTAAGTTTGGAACACGCCGCGCGCAAGGGGCGTTATCAGGCATTAAGCCAAGTGGCTAAAAAATGGGGCGCTACCCAAGTGGCCCTCGGCCACCATTTAGACGACCAGGCCGAAACCGTTTTGCTTAACCTCTTGCGCGGCACGCAAGCCAAAGGGCTGTGCGGTATTCCCGTCACTCGGCCGCTTACGGCGGGGGTGCAAATCGTGCGGCCGCTTTTGTGCATTACGCGGGCGGAGGTGGAGTCGTATTTACAGCATAACCGCCTTTCTTGCGTGACGGACCAAACCAACGCGGATGACGCTTTTACGCGCAACTGGATTCGCTTGCGTTTATTGCCTATGCTGGAAGAAAAACAACCGCAAATCCGCGCGCATTTGGCCGGTATGGCCGCGCAATTACAGGAACTGTTTGCCGCTAAAGAATAGTTTAGCCCCGGGCCCTGCTCAATTTGATAACATATACATAATATGGGTACCAGTAAAATATTACAATTAGCGTATTTGAACCGGCTGGACGTGCGGGATTTGACGTTTGATTCCAACGCCGTGCGCCCGGGCAGTGTGTTTTTTGCCCTCAAAGGCGCGCGCGTGGACGGCAACCAGTTTATTCCGCAAGCAGTGGCAAACGGAGCCGTCATGGTGGTTTCCGCTTTTCCGACGGCTCAAAATTACGGGGTTTTGTATGTCCAATCGGACGATATTGACCGCGATATGGCAGAGGCCGCGTACGAATTTTACGGCCGTCCGTCGGATAAGTTAAACATTATCGGCATAACGGGTACCAAGGGCAAAACCTCTATTGCCTATTTAACGGAGAGTATTTTAACCCATGCCCGCAAGCGCGTCAGCGCGTTGGGCACGGTCAACTACCGCATTAACGGGCAGGTGGAGTGTGCCGCCCCCAACACCACGCCGGCGGCGTTGCCGTTGTTTCAGCTGATGCACAAAATGGTTGCCCGGCAGAGTGAATATTTGGTAATGGAAGTTTCTTCCCACGCGCTAGACCAACAGCGGGTGCGGTGTATGGATTTTAATGTGGCGGTTTTTACCAATTTACAGCGCGACCATTTGGATTACCACTTAACTTTTGATAATTATTTTAATGCTAAGCGCAAACTGTTTGAAAATTTAGTTCACCCGCTCAATAAAAAACAAAACCGCGCGGCGGTGATTAATACGGACGACCCTTACGGCCGCCGTTTGGCGCAGGAATTAAACGGCCGTGTGCGTGTGTTGACTTTTGGGCTGGAAAACCCCGCGGATTATACCGCCACGGATATACAGGAAACGTTGGACGGCACCGCGTTTAAGATTAGCGGCCGCGCGTGCAAAATCCGCCTGTTGGGGCGGCATAACGTGTATAACGCGCTGGCGGCGTTTGCCGCGTGCGTGAGCCAAGGGATAGACGAAACCACCGCCCTGGAAGGGCTGGCCGCGTTGCCCGGCGTACCCGGCAGAATGGAACAAATTTGCGCCGGACAGGATTTTTATGTGTTTGTGGATTTTGCGTATACGGATGAATCCCTCCGCCGGGCGTATGAGGTGGTGGAGCGGTTCAAACAAGGGCGCGTGATAACCGTTTTCGGTTGCGGGGGGGAGCGTGACCGCACCAAACGCCCGCTGATGGGCCGCACGGCTTGCACGCATAGTGATTGGGTCTTTTTAACGAACGATAACCCCCGCCGGGAAGACCCGCGGCAGATTTTTGACGATATTTTGCAAGGGATGCAGGGTTGCACCAATTATACTTTACAGCCGGACCGCGCCCAAGCTATCCGCAGTGCGTTGGAAACGGCCCGCCCGCAGGATATTGTAATTATCGCCGGGAAAGGGCACGAAGATTACCAAATTATCGGCACGGAAAAACGCCACTTTTCGGACCAAGAAACGGCCCGCGCGTGGCTGAAGGAAAAGTATGTTTCGCAAAAATAAATATAAAAAAGCGTGTATTATCGGGCTGGGCAAAAGCGGCCGCGCCGTGGCGCAGTTATTGGCCGATAACGGCTATGAAGTGCTGATTAGCGAAGAAACCGCTATCCAAGAGCCCGCTTTATTAAAACTTCCGGCCGGGGTGCGGGTGGAAACCGGCGGACACACGCAGGCGGTTTTTCAAAGTGATTTTATAGTTAAAAGCCCGGGCATTTTCCCCAAAAGCCCGGTTTTGCTGGAATGTAAAAAACGCAAAATCCCGGTGTTTAGCGAGTTGGAAACCGCCCTGGCTTTTATGCCCAAAGGGGTGCGCGTGTTTGCGGTCACAGGTACCAACGGCAAAACCACCACCACCGCTTTACTGGGCGAAATTTTGGACGAACACTGCCGTCAATCGGGCCGTGGGGCCCGCGTGTTTGTGTGCGGCAATATCGGCACGCCGGTATCTTTGATTGTGCCGGAGTTAAAACCCGGGGATAATTTGGTGATAGAAGTTTCCAGTTATCAGTTGGAAGACAGCACCTATTTCCGCCCGCAATATGCGTGCCTATTAAATGTGACCCCGGACCATTTGGACCACCACGGCGGCTTAAAAAATTACATCAAGGCCAAAATGCGCATTTTTAAGAACCAGCGTGAAAAAGATGTACTGGTTTTGAACGGGGCAGACACCGCCTGCGCCCAAGCGGCGCAAAAGGCCCCTAGCGAAGTGTTCGCTTTTTCCACCCACCCGAAACACCTGCTCAAAACGGATGTATTTTTTGACGGGGATGAAATGATTTTCAGCGCCGGGCACCAACTCCGCCCGCCCCATTTGAAAGGTATTCATAATGTGGAAAACGCCATGGCCGCCGCTTTAATGGCGTTGGAGGCGGGCGTTCCTGCCGCTACCGTGCAAAGCGTGTTTGACCGCTTTACCGCCATGGAACACCGCATAGAACAGTTTGCGTATCACCGCGGGGTCACTTATGTAAACGATTCCAAGGCAACCAATGTGGATTCTACCGTCACGGCCTTAAAATCTTTTCCGGCGGCCAAACATATTTGGCTGATTTTGGGCGGGCGCGATAAGGGGTTCCCGTATACGGAGCTTTTGCCGTACTTAAAAACGCGCTGTAAACAGGTTTTAACCATTGGGGAGGCTATGGATAAAATAGAAAAAGATTTGGCCGGATTCCCGCTTACGCGCTGTTTTGACCTGAAACGCGCGGCGGAATATGCGTTTGCAAACGCCCAAAAAGGGGACGTGGTGTTGTTATCCCCGGCGTGTTCCTCTTTTGACCAATTTAAGAGCTTTGAACACCGCGGACAAGTATTCAAACAACTCATCAATGCGCTGGTTTTTGCCGCCCGCACAGACGGCAAAAATTAGCCCCCTTTCCTTTCCGGCGCAGAAATGTTATAAAGAAGTATAGGCTTTTTGAAAAAGCCTCCCACCGGAAAAGGTTATGAAACTTACCAAAATATTATTTGTTTTAACAACGGTTTGTCTGCTTTCCCCCGCGTTTGCGGCCCCGCAGGGCGCCACTTTGGCGGGCTTGCGTACGGAGCTTATGCAATTAAAGGGGCGTGCGTCTTCGGCGGTGGTGCGGCGGGTGCTGTCTTACCGGGAAGGGGAAGAAACCCTGTTGCTTTCTGCCAGCCGCCGGGGGGATGTGGCGTTGATAGAAAAATTGGCCCAAACCCTGCCCGATTCCCGCGTATTTCAACAAAAAGATTCGTTTAAGCGTAATGCTTTCCACTGGGCGGCGGATTATAATACGGCGCTTGCGCTGATGAAAACATATTCCCGCTTGCGCTTGCACGAGGGCGCCCCGCAAGAAGACGTGTTTGATTCGCGGGCGTTTCGGACGGCGCTGATGAACGCCGGGGACCTCCGGGGCGAAACCCCGCTGATGTATCAGGTAAAAGCCCGCCGCTACGAGGTGGCTTTCCTGTATTTAACTAAAAATGCGGATTTGTGCCGCAAAGCGGTATCCGGAGAAACGGCCGTGCATTTATTGGTGCGCCAATGCACCGGGCATTCGCCCCAGGCGCTCACGCTGCTGGCGCGTTTTTTGCATGGGGAGCCGTATGTGGTTTTCCTGCGTGACGGCGCCGGGCGCACCCCGCTGGAGTTGGCCAAAGAATTGCGCGCCCGCCTGGCGTATGAAAAAATAAAAGAAGTCCAACAGCAAGAAAGCGAAAGCCGCACGCGCAATTTGCGCATTTTACTGCGTAATTTTTTGAACAGTTAAGCGTTTTTTATCCAACAAAACACCCGGCCCTGTTATAAAGGCCGGGTGTTTTATTTTAAGTGCGGGGAAAAATAAAAAGGCCGCCTTTTCAAGTTCGGGCGGCGGATGGGTTGATTTGCAAAAGGATAAAAGGCCGTCTTTGCAGGTTGCTTATACCGCTTTGACGGCAGAACGCGTTTGCAGATACATACAAAAAGACCCCCTTTTCAGGGCTTTCCATACAAGTATTCCCGGCCACCCGCGCCAAAATGGCACACAAAAAAAGACCCCCTGAAAAGGGGGCCTTCTAAATGGAGCGGGCGAAGAGAATCGAACTCTCGTCTCAACCTTGGCAAGGTCGCGTTCTACCATTGAACCACGCCCGCGAAAATCTTTCTTTAATTCCCAACAAAAATATTATAACAAATTTTATTTCAAAAGTATAGGTGCAATTTTTTTAAGGTACGGATTTCCCGCCACCGCCCGACGGACAGCCGGGTTTTTTTTCATTTCCGAAAGGTACTTGTTTTGGTTGATAATTTTAGCCGCAACTTGCGGATTTTGCCGGTAATACTGCCCGGATTTGCTAACCATTAAAAAGCCCATAAAGCGGCTTTTGCTAATGGCTGTAAGTAATTTTTCATCCCCCAACACGCGGCGGACGGTTTCGTTTTGGAAAAATTCGTCCATCGCGGCGGTATCTTCCACAAAAAGCCGCAATTCTTCCGGGTCGTTAAGCAGGTTGGCCGCGTCCGGGCGGGTGGTAAACGCTTTAATCATGGCTCCTTTGCCCAGTAAAAACGCCACCATTTCCGGGTCCCCCGCGTTGGATTCTATGTTGGAAGTCAACGCCCACGGCGCGGCGCCAATCGTTTGGTAATTGGAGTCGTTCATGGTTTGGAAGTTGTAGCGGCTGATGACCGGAATAGTGGTGCCTAAAGACGTGACGTTTACACTGCGGTCCTGCCCTTCTTGTATTTGCACATAGCGCACCCCGGTAGAGGGGTTAAATTCCCGGTCTACGCTCAAACCTTTCAGGTTGGCCGGGTCCAGGGAAGACGGGATGTTTTCCGCCTTGTTTTTGGCGGACAATATGAATAATAAAGAAATCACCAACGCCGCAAGCGTGACGCCCAACGCCACGGCCGGCATTTTATCCGCCCAGGTTTTGGGTTGTGCCGCCTTAATGGCCTGGGCTTTGGCGGCCTCGGCCTGGCGGGCTTGTTCGCGCACTACTTTTTGGGGCGTGCGTAAGCGTTTTTTTATTTCTTCTATATCCATATTCTTATTCTAACAAATCTGCCACCCAAAAAACACAGGCTCTATACTTGCTATAATAAAATTATGAAATCCCATACCGAATATTTACTCATTCACACGCCTGAACGGTACCAAATTGTAAACATTACCCCGCAGGTGGAGGCCGCTTTGGCTAAAAGCGGCATACAGGAAGGCTTGTGCCTGGTTAATTCCATGCACATTACTTCCAGCGTATTTATTAACGATAACGAACCCGGCCTGCACCGGGATTTTTTGCGCTGGACGGAGCGTTTGGCCCCTTACGGGGTGGATAAATACCAACATAACCTAACCGGGGAAGACAACGGGGATGCGCACCTCAAGCGCACGCTGTTAGGGCGCGAAGTGGTGGTAGCCGTCACCAACGGACAGTTGGATTTCGGCCCCTGGGAAACCATTTTTTACGGAGAATTTGACGGACAGCGCGATAAGCGCGTGCTGGTTAAAATTATTGGAGAATAACAATGAAGAAAACTATTTTTTATCACGATACGGATTGCGGCAACGTGGTTTATTACGCCAACTACTTAAAATATTTTGAAGAAGCCCGCACTTTATATATGGCCGAACGCGGCTTTAGCGTGCCGGCCCTCATGCAACGCGGGCTTTATTTTGTGGTGGCCCGGCAGGAAGTGGAATATAAATATTCCGTGCGCTATGCGGACGAAATAGATGTTTCCACCAAAGTTTTGGAAGTGTCTGATATTAAAATTGTGTTTGAAAACATCATCACCAACCAAAACGGCCGTTTATGCACCAAAGGCAAAACCACGTTGGTTTGTGTGGATAAAACCGGTATGCCTACCGCCATGGGCGCAGAGGTAAAAGCCGCCATGGCCCCTACTTTATAAAAACGCGTATGCCCGGTTTTCAGCACCCGGGAACAAAGGGCCCAGCGCGCCTCTGGGCCCAAAAGAAAATCAGCCTGGGCCCAAGGGCCCTGGTATCCCCTTGCCAAGAAGTTATACTGTAAGTAAGAGGGAACAATATGAACAAAAAACTTTTACTCGGCGTGTTGTTGTTGGTCAGTGCGGCCGCGGTGCAGGCGAAACCCTACCCGCGTGCGTATGATGTGCGCCAAGTTTCCTCGGTGGTGGAAAACATCCGCTTCCACCGCACCGTTCATTTGGATAAAGAAGACCAATTCGGCTATACGCCGGTATTTGCCGCCGCCTTAAAAGGGGATGTACGCACCCTGGCTTTTTTACAGCGGATAGCCCCGGACGGCGCGTACCTGTTAAAAAAAAGGAAAGACGGCAACAACGTGTTTCATATTGCGCGTGACAAACAAACGTTCCAAGCGTTGGTGCGCTCCTTGCGCAAATTTTATCCGCAGGATTATCAGGCCCGCTTGCAAACGCTCTTATCCCAAAAAAATAATTTGAAAGAAACCCCGCTCCGCGCCCAGTTAAATTACGGCAAGGCGGACATTTTCTTAAAATACTTTCCGCAAACTTTACAGTTTGAACGCTTGCGCCGCATACAGGAAAAAATAAATCAAGGCGGGTTGGTCGCGCAGTTGGCGGAATATGAAAAAACCGCGGCGGTGGAATCCACCAAAGATTTAAGCGGCTTAACCCCGGCGGCCTTTGCCAAACGCAATTTAAGCCGCCCCGGCATGGCGGAAGTAGATGCCTTTTTTACCCAACATTTGCCCTTTTTATAATCGTACCCCAAGGATTAAAAACGCCCGCGGACTAAAAACCCGCGGGCGTTGGTGTTTTATCAAGCAACGGTTTTACCCTAAAAACTTAATGGAGTTAGGCAAAATAACGTCTTCCATTACGGACAAAGCAAACGAGTCCGTCATGCCGGCAATATAATCCGTAATAATTTCGTCGCATTGTTCGGGGCGGGAATAAACCCGCTTCATGGAGCGCATATAGTTGGCAAATGCGTGGGCGGTTTGTTTGCCTTCCCGGTCGTACGCGGCGTAATCAAACTGATAGCGCGCAAAAAGCTGGCGGAAATAATCAAACAAATCCGCAATACGCTTATCAATGGTTTCCTTGCGTTGGCGCATTTGTTCGTTATGGTAAATGTGCGTATAGTTGAAATCCCGCAAGCAGGAAATCAGTTCAAATTTCTCGGCCGAAAACCCGATGTAGTCTTTATCCGCGGAGTTTTGCAGTAAATCCAAAGAAAGCGTGCTGATAATTTCCCCGTTATTACTGCCCAATTCCCGCCGGACGGCTTGCGGGATGTCCTCTTTGGTAATCAGTTTGGCTTTAATGGCGTCTTCAATATCGCGCCCCAGGTAGGCAATTTTATCCGCCAGGCGCACAATGCACCCTTCGTAAGTGGACGGCATTTGGTTGCGCCCGGTTATTTTTTCCAAATCGTTAGGCACTTTGCCGGGGCGCAGTTGCGTGGTGGCAAAGTCTTCCCCGCAGTGGCAAATAATGCCGTCTTTTACGGCAAATGTTAGGTTGAGCCCTTCCCCGCAGTTGGCTAAATGTTCCACCACGCGGTAGCTGTTTATTTCATGCAAAAACGGTTTGGGCTTAATACAAGCCGCTATGGCGCGTTCGCCCTCGTGCCCGAAAGGCGCGTGCCCGATATCATGCCCCAGGCCGATGGCGTAGGCCAAATCCTGGTTTAATAACCAGTTGCCGCTTTTGTTGAGTCCCCGGCAAATGCTGGCGGCAATGGTGGCAACGTGTAAAACGTGTTCAATGCGGGTGCAGATATGGTCGTTATCCGGCGCAAAGAAAACTTGCGTTTTATGTTTTAAGCGCCTAAACGGCAGGGAATGAATAATTTTGGTTTGGTCCCGGAAGTATTCATCCCGCACATCCGCCTGGTGCGGATGGGTGCGGTGTAAGTAAATTTCATCGGAAAACGGGTTTTTATTCATAAAATTATGATACCATAATATACAGGCCCTGGAACGGCCGTTCTGTATTATGGCAAACACGCAAGCAATTTATTCGGGCTCTTTTGACCCCGTCACGCAAGGACATTTGGACATCATCCGCCGCGCCGCACAGCTTTTCGGCGCGGTGCGCGTGGTGGTGTTGGCTAACCCGCAGAAAAAAACATTATTCACCGCGGCCGAGCGGGTGGCGCTTTTGCACCAAGTGACGGCGGACATCCCGGGCGTGACGGTGGACTCTTTTGAAGGCTTGCTGGTGGATTATATGCGCAAGCGCCAATTAACCGTACTGGTGCGCGGGGTGCGCAACGCGGCGGATTTGGAAAACGAGCAAGCGTATGCGTATGCCAATAAACTTTTGTTGCCGGCTTTGCAGAGCGTGCTGTTGCCGGCTGACCCGGCTTTGCGCTTTGTCAGCTCCTCCGCGGTGCGGGATGCGTGGGCCTTCGGATTAGAATTACCCGGGGCGGTTCCTCCCCCGGTGGCGCAAGCGCTCCGGGCCAAATTAAACACTTCTAAATAACTCAAAAGACCTATAAAAAAACTAGGTCCTTTATTTGCTTGTCTATTTTTACTTTCCTGTATTATAATATAGCTGGAGCAGGTTAAAAGGAGATTTTTATGTGCTGTATGGAACTGGGGGTTCTTGAGCAACCAAGCACGCCGCGCGGGTTTATTTTTTCCCAAATGGCGGGGGCCTTGTGGTGCTGTATACCGCCCAGTGGCACTTTGTTTAAGCTGTTTCAAAACCGGCGCTGGCTCAAGCCGCACGGAACTCATAAATGTTGTTTTCTTCCTTTTTATAGGGCTGAAAATCTAGGACTCCTAGGTCTTTTGGCCCTGTTTTTTTATCTAATTACTTGCCAGACTATGTTTAGGAGAACTGCCCTATGATGAAACTATTGTCCCTACTTCTTAGTTTTACGCTTGTTTTTTCCTCGGTAGCCCCGGCGGCTGCCCAGACGGCTGATGCTGTGTCCCGCCAAAAAGCGCGTGTTTCCAATCATGTGAATGCGGGGGTAGACCGTGCGGTGCAGGCCCAACGCGGCAAAAAGTTTGCGGTTAAAGATAAAGCGGCCGAAGTGCGTGCGGTGGTAAAAGCCATGGGGCAGGGCGGAAGTGAAAAATTATCGTACAAAGATTTTGCGGCCGAATACAAAAAAGAGATGAAAAATCTGCTTGCGCAAGTAATGGGCGAGGCGCAATCGGACCCGGAACGCGCGTACATCAAACAAGTGTGGACGGGTATGATGACGGAAAAAGCCATCCGCGCGGAATACGCAAAATATCAAAAAGCAGAGCAACAGGCGGTCAAAGAAGCCGAAAAAGAAGTCAAAGCCTATTTACGGCGTTTAGGGCGCGAAGTAATGGCGATTTACAAAGTAAACAAACGGGAAGGCCTGGCGTTAATCAAAGAAGCCTTGCCGGTTTTTGCGTCTGTGGGTGCGATAGAATTTAACGTAAAGAAAGAAGCGGCGGCGGTTTTACGCCAAGCGATAAACTCCGGCGAAAAGAATTGTGGCAGTGTAGGCTTTTTAACCGGGGTCAAAGCGAAAGCGGGGTATAAAGCTTCGTTAAACCACCAAATCAAAGGGTGCCAAAACGTATTGGAAGCGGCGTATGCGTTAAGCGTGT
>ULVN01060858.1_pt1 | contig 16702 bp, 9 predicted proteins | sample 1959491 | NCBI WGS metagenome assembly ULVN01 (sample SAMEA4835787, study PRJEB28245) | human gut metagenome | biome: gut microbiome; material: fecal sample | place: Denmark | collected 2008 | reverse complement strand
GTCGTCCCTGCTTCATAGAGGTCTTTGGTCTTGGAAGAGAGAAGTCCGGATACGTGGGAGTGGTATTCGTGGATGATTTCGTGATGTTCCTTTTCATCCATCATAGAGATATCTTCACCGGCAGTCAAGGCGATTTTTCCCTTTTCGGAAGTGATGCCGCTGCCTTTCAGGGAAATGTCCTCCCCTGCTTTAAGGCGCACTTCTCCTGCAGAGGAAATCAGGGTGCCTTTCACTGCTTCATCTTCTGTTTTGAGACGCTGGTAGTAGGAGCCCTTTCTTTTTCCTACGGAAGCATCTTCTGCATAAAGGTCCTTTTCTGCGGTGAGGCGGATGTCTTTTCCTGCTGTCATGTCTGCTTTGTCATCCGCTTTAATGAATGCGCCGGAAAGGGTGATGGTATTTCCTGCGATGAGGGAGAATTTTTTAGCAGAAACTTCCGCTTCGGTATACTTTCTTTCATGGATGGCTGCCGCCGAATCGCTGAAGGTGACGGCTACGTGCTTTTCCCGGGACAGGGCTTCCATGGAAATATCTTTCCCCGCCTCCACGGCAAGGTTTTCTCCTGCCGTAAGGACCCCGCCCCTGTTTTGGATGGAGTCTTTGGCAGAAAGGGTCATGTCCTTTCCTGCTTCCATGCGGGCTGTATTTCCCAGGGAAGACTGGTAGAGCCCACGGCTTCTGTCTTCTCTCTTTGCCGTTTCATTGGTTATGTTTCCCGCTTCCAGGGAGAGGCTGTCTCTGGCGGAAATGGTGCCGCTTCGGTTCAGGATATCTCCGTCTGCTTTCATATGAATCCGGTTTCCTGTGATGGCGCCTTCTCTGTTTTCAATGGTATGTGCTGCAAGGGAAAGGGTATGTCCGCCATGCAGGGTGCCCAGGTTTTTCAGGGTCTTTCCGGAGTAGATTTCTACGTCGCTTCCGGTGATGACGGCGCCTTTGGGGGTTATGTCCTTTTCCGAAAGGCGGGCCAGGTAGATTTTCGGGACCAGTACATCTTCCCCGTTCACCTTTTCCTTCACCAGCCAGAGGATGTCACTGGTCAGAGCGGCGGTCTGTTCTTTGGAAAGTTCCACACCTATAGAAAGATGGAGTGTCTCCGCCTGGGTTACGCCGTTATCCATTAATTTTTTGAAAGTTTCCATGCTGCTTCCGGTGCCGGAGAGGTAGGGATTTCCCGTAAGGGCAAGGAGCTGTTCCTGTACGAGCCGCTGTTCTATCCATCCGTCACCCAGCTTTTTAGATACCTTTTCGGGATCTGCTTTGACCCGTTCCAGCAGGTAGTCACTGGAGAGGAAATTCCTGTAGCTTGCATAGCGGGGATCTGTTTCGTAAAGATACCGGGCGCTGGGATCCCGGGTAAGGGTATAGAGGCGGCTTTCTTTTTCCAGGAAGGAAAGGGCTTCATTGTTATAGGCGGGATTGTTTTCAGACGCACTTTTCCCATCCAGTGGGTTTTCTTTCTTGAAGTCCGCTTTCTTGTCCCTGCTTTCGTATACCTTCCCATCCGCTTCCAGGGTGCGGTTCTGCACACTGCCATGGAGGCTTTGGATGGTGGTCTTTCCGTTCCCGCTCATGACGGAGAGCCGCTTTGTATCATCACCGGTTTCGTCATGGACTTCGTGGTTTTCATAGGGAAGAACGGTCTTTCCATAGACCATATGGCAGTGAAGGTGCATCCTTGTATGTTTCTTGTATTTCCAGTAATGGTTGTCATGGCCCAGGTCGTCATAGTGGATGGTACCCTGGTAGCCGGTGTTCTCTATATCTCTGCCTGCAGTCACAGAAAGATTTCCTGCAGCCGCCATGGTGCTGTAGTCGTTATGGATTTCATTTCTTGCCTGGATAGTAAGACTGCCTTCTGCCATCATGCGGCTGTCATTGGTTTCTTCTTCAATAACACCGGTGTGGATGGTGCGCTTGAATTCCCGGCGGGCATCATAGTAGTTCTTTTCCTGGAGGTGGGGAATGCGGTAGGCTATATCCTCATAGGTCACTTGCCAGCCTGTTTTCATTGTTTCTTTATCGTTGATAAGGTCCCCCGCTTCCACCATCATGTCTTTCCCGCTTTCTATGGTGCTGGAGCGGTTATGGAAGATGTGGCGGGCCGTAAGGTGCATGCTGTCTCCGGAGGAGAGCAGGGAGCCTTCTTTATAGCCGCTGCCGTTCCGGTTGTACAGGTTTTCCGCTTCTATGGCCAGGCCTTTCCCTGCAGCCAGAAGGCCATCCTCATTGGTCATATTTCCTTCTTCGGAGAGGCTGAGGTTTCCGGTAACATAGACGCCGCCCAGGCTTTGGTTGATAAAATCACGGCCCGTAAGAGTCATGTCTCCGCCCACACCCAGATAGGCGCTGTCTTCATTGGTGAATGCATCCGCCCGGGCCTTAAGGTCTCCCTGTACGTCCATGCTGCTGTGGCTGTTTGTGAAATTCCCTGCAGTAATAGAGCTGTTCCTGCCTGCATGGAGAAGGCTGCTGTTTTTATTTTCCAGTGTATCTGCTTTGATAGTCACATCTTTGTTTCCATAGAGGCTGGCACCGTCATTGCTGAAGGATACCGCCCGGATATCCACCTTCTGTTCCCCATGGAGAAGCCCGCTGTCACTGTTCTTGAGGGTTTCGGTATCCAACGTGAAATTTCCACCGGCTGTCATAGACGCATGACGATTATCCAGAGAGGTAGCATGAATATCCATGTCTCCGGCAGATGAAAGGAGGGCATTTTCGTCCTGTGAAAGGGAAGAGGCCGTGAGGGAAAGGTTCTTTCCTGCTTTCAGGGCGGACTGGTGCTGGGTGAGGCTTTCTGCCAGGGAAATATGCATATTTCCTTTAGCTTCCAGTATGCCTTTTTCTTTATTTTCCAAATTTTTGGCTGACAGGGTGACATCTTCTTCTGCCCCTGTCTTTCCTGTATTGGTGATGGTATCTTCCGCGGTCAGTTTGATGTTCTTTCCATAAAGCTCGCTTCTGTCATTATGGATAGAGCGGCCATAGAGGGAAAGGTTCTCTGCTTCCCTGCCGTTCAGTCCGTCTCCCATAAGGCGGATATCTCCCATGCCATGGCCGAAGCGGATATATCCATTTTCCATAGAGGAAATGGGAGCTGCCGCAAGGGTCACATCTTTTACGTGAAGGAATCCGGTGCCATTGACGGAGATTCCGTTGGGGTTGGCAATCACCAGGGAAGCGGGACTACCTGCCACTTCTATATATCCCATAAGGCGGCTTTCTGTATGGCCGGTGACTTCATTCAGAATCAGGCGGGCTCCTTTTCCGTAGATTTTCATGTTCCTGTCAATATAGCCGCCCAGGTCTGTTTTGGTATAGTGGGAGGCGTTGTTCAGGATAAGGCCCCTCTGTTTCACGTTAAAGTCATGGTAGAGGTTGCGGGAAACACCATTTCCATCAGCTTCTGCAATCTGTACCAGGTCCACGCCATTGGCGGCATGGTCAATGATAGGTTTATATTTCCCTGGAGCTGTCTCATCAGCGGTGAGCGGCAGGTCACGGTCTTCCGCTTTATCTGCTTTCACCGTATCTGCTGTATCCGGCATGGAGGGCAGGGATGGAGTTTTCAGGTCTTCTGCTTTTCTAGGCGTTTCCGGATCCGGCTTCTCTTCCGGTCTCACCGGATTTCTTTCCACAAGAACCAGGCTTTTCTCGTCTTTTGCCTTCAGGTTGTCCCTGCTTCCGGTAATCCTTTCTCCTGTAAGGCTGATGGTGCCTTTATCTGCGGAGAGGGCACCGGACAGGTGGATGATGCCGCCCGCTTCTCCGGTCATGTTGTTTCCTGCTTCCAGACCGCCGCCCAGTTCGGCATTGTCACGAACCGCAAGGGAAATGTTGTCTGATGCGGACAAGGTGCCCCTGTTTTCCAGGGAGCCTCCCTTTATGGCAAGGGATGCGCTGTCGGTCTTAAACTGACCGCTTCCCTCTGTTTCTTCGTAGCTTTCTCCGGCGCTGATACGGCCTGTATTGGTAATGGCACCGGCAGCGGAGAGATGGATGTCTTTCCGGGCCATCATGTCCATACTGCTGTCAATGCTTCCTTTGGCAGAGGTGATGGAAATGGTGCCGTCAGAAGTAATGGACGTGGTGTCTGTGTCCCCGTCCTCGCCTGCTATGTCATGGGATTTCAGTTCGATTTTCCCTTCGCTGGTAAGTACCAGGTCTTTGGAGGCATGAATGGTGCCGCCCACATTGACGCCCATACCGGCAGCGGTGCCTACCAGGTAGATGCTTCCGGCATACATGCCGCCCAGGGCGCCTATGTCCAGAGAGAGTCCTTTTTCATCATTCTCTTTGACGGCCTCCATGGTGCCTGTGTCATAATGCACCCTGCCCTGGCCGACAGTCACATGGATGTCATCTTTAGCAAAGAGGGCGCTGTTAATGGCTGCCGCCCTGCTGTAGATATCCAGTTTATCCGCCCTGCCGTAAAGAATCCCGCCTTTGTCGTCATAAACCGGTGTATTTCCTTTGCCCTCCACGAAAATGGTTCCGGTCAAGTCAAAGCCGGAGAGTGTACCATTTTCTACGACCGGCCTGCCTGCGGCCAGGGTGGCTCTTCCCACGTTAATGAAACCGAAGCCGTTTCCTGTAATGCCATTGGGGTTGGCAATGATAAGGTCCGCCCTGCTGCCTGCAATTTCCATCATGCCCTGAAGGCGGGTACTGTCTTTACCCAGGGTCTCTACCAGGATGGTCCGAGCAGCATTTCCTGAAAAGTTCCGGTTGGAAGAAATGGCACCGGCCAGCTTTGTCACAGCCGCTTCCTGCCGGGCATTGTTATTGAATACGATTCCTTTTTCATCCACATTGAATGTGTCAAAGCGGTTGCGGGAAAGGCCTTTGTCATTGGGGCCCTCGATTTCCACAACGGCGGCGCCGTTGGAGGCGGTGGAGAGGGCGACGCCGCCCCGGGGAGTGATGGCCGCAGCAAAGGAGGTCACTATGCCGGAGAGGTAAAAAGAGATGGCCAGGGACAGGGATATCCATCGTTTTCCTGTCTTGATTCTTCTATAGGTAATGTTTTTATTTCTCATCATCGCTACTCTCCCCCATCCTTTTTCGGCTGCAGACCAGATGGTTTTACTTTTTAATTTCTATCATTTCAAATTTCCGCTGAAATAAGGAAACAGCAGGTCCTCTTTGCCGTTTGAAAGCCTCCCGGCTTTTCTATAGGCCATCCGATAAACCCGTCATACCGGAAGGGCCCTTTTTCCCCCCTAAAACCTAAAGCGCAGCCGGTCAGCTCTTTCCCCAGGAGGTATTCCGTAGAGGGACCGTAAACCCTTCCATAGTCCCAGGCACCGTAGATTTCCTGCCCGCTCTTTCCCAGGGGAAGGGCCAGCTCATTTCTCATGACCACGCCGCTTTCCGCCGCCAGGGTATTTTCACCGTCAAATCCCCGAACGCTATATCTTCCTCCGATAGAAAGAAATTCGCTGCCATACACCGGCTGGTTGGCTTTCTGGAAATAGAGGTCCATGGTATAGCGCAGGCGGTAATTTTCTGTCACCGGAACCGGCGTCGTGATATGCAGGGACCCCAGGTACATGTTGTAGCGGGTCGTGGCCTCTCCGGCCATGCCGTCCGTAGGGCCGGGATCTGCCATCCACGGTACGCCGCGCCTGTAGGTAAGTTCCCCTTCCACCAGACTTTCTTTGATATATCTCTTATGGCGAATCCCCAGTTCCAACGCCGTGGTCTTCTGCCGCTGTACTCCGATTTCTGTACCGTCGATATAGCTGTGCCTTGTCTTGAGGAGAATGCCTGCCAGAAGGTCTGTTTTACTGTATGCCTTTCTCTGCAGAAGGTGGGACCAGGTCAGACGGGTTCTTTCCAGCTTCCCGCTGGAAATGAATGGAACCACGCTGTAGTCCACGGTCTGCCGGTAATCGTCATGTTCATAGGACAGGGTCATTCTGTCTTTTCCCAAAGGAATGTCATAGAAAAGATTCACCCCATGGGTTCCTTTCCTGTCACTGCCGGGCTCTGCATCTCCGTTCCAGCTGAAGTAGAAAAGGTCATTCAGTGACAGGGGATTGGAAATCCGAAGGCCATAGGTCTGCTGCAGTTTTCCCGTCTCTTTCATGCCGCTGTTGTCCATGGTCATGAAAAGGGATACCGGTCTTTCCCGCTGAAGCTCAATAAGAAGTACGCTGTCCCCTTCCTTCTCTCCCGGCTCAATGCGGATATGGGCCTTTTGTCCCGGTACATGATTGAAATTATCCAGCGTCTGCTCTAGGCCTCGGATGTTCAAGAGAGAGCCTTTATGGACAGCCGCCGCATTCCGCCAGGTGCCCCAGGTATCCGGGGAAAAGCGGATATCTGAAACAATGCCGGGAAGGAGTGTGAAATAAAAGGTCCCTTTGGACAAATCCTGGGGTTCGATGTAAACCCGGCTGGTCACATAACCCCTGTCCATGATTTCCTTATTGATGGCCGTTTCAAGAGCCTGGATGCCCTTTCGACCTATGCGTCTTCCTTCAAACCCGGAAAGGAATGTATCCACCCATCTGAACCGGTGCGAAAAAGAAGAGGGCTTCAAATACAGGTGCTTTAACAGGAATCCTCCATCCTCTTCGGGCAAAGAAAAAGCTTCCAGAGATGCAGAGGAAGAATCCGTCCGCGTCATAGTGTCACGCAAACGGTATTGATTTTCTTCTTCCCTGCGTCTGGAAGCAATGTCCTGACTTTTCTGTGTAATAATATCTTCCTGCCGGCTGATAGCGCCCTCCGGCCCTGCCGCCTGGACAGAGCCCATAAGCAGCCAGCATACAAGCGCTGCCACACCTGAAACAAACCATGGTCTTCCGTTCATCATGTAATCCCCCGATTCATTATGAACCACCCTCAGCCGGTTATGTATCGAATTAGCCTCTCTAAGTTATTTCTTAAACAGAATATATACCATTCTTTCTAAATTTGCAAGATAGTAAAAACAGAGCAGAAATTATAATCCAGATCCATATCTCCAAATGTTATTGTCCATTCTACATGTTAATAAGTACTGCCAGCCGAAGAAAGTACAGTCTGCCTGTATCCTTTGATATGCCGCGTTTTTTCATATCTGGGATTCTTATTGTTCTTTATCCATTGAAACGCATTATTATACTTTAATTAGAATCTACTATCATTAGCGGCAAGCGAATTTCTTCATTTGTAACCACTCAAATCATATCCAATTTCTCAATTTGCTGATGATACTTTCTATCCGCTCTCCCTCATGACTATATCCATAGGAACAGCACCGGCCAGAGGTGTGCAGGTTAATGGATTTCTCCCCTGTCACGTATGCATTTCCATATAAAAAGGCTTCACAGATTTCTGTGAGGCCTTTTATGGTGCTGATTTTCATGGTGCAGAGCCCGGGGCAGCGGGCTGCAGGATCGTTATTTATGGGAGACTGCCTGGGAAGAGTCAGGATGAATATGGCAGCAGTGGAAAAGAGCAGGAAACCGATTTGGTTTCCTGCTTATTTTTATTTTCCCTGCCACACAGGGTCGTCTTTGATTTTCTTCTTTCTTTCAAAGGTGGTGGCGTTGTCCATGTTGATGGCGTAGTCCTTAGAGGAGAAGTCGTATTTGGACTGGTAGAAATTGGTCTTTGCCTGCCAGATGCCGGTGACGGTGTCGAAGGCCAGGTCGTTGGTGAAGACCTGCTGTTCATGGGATTTCAGGGCGGGCATGAGTTCCGGATGGGCGGCCTGGTAGTCCGGCGAGAGGTAGACGAAGAAGGGAATGTGTACCATGTCGTAGTAGAAGGGGGATGTGGTGTGGTAGTGCTTCATATTTTCGCCATGGTCGGAGAAGTAAATCATGGATTTGAGATTCAGGTTCGCTTTGGCGTATTCGAATATTTCTTTCATCACCTGGTCGTCATAGGCGATGGTGAGGTCGTAGTCGTGGTAGGGATCTTCTTTGGAAATGCCCAGCTCATCCCGAAGGTTCACGGGCACCCGGGCGATGTAGGTGTAGTGGCTGCCGTCGATGTTGATGAAGATAATGCGCTTTTTGGCAGTTGGCAGTTTCTTCAGCACTTCCAGGGTGTAGCCGTCATAGTTCTTTTCCCAGTAGGAATCGTCGCAGCGTTCTGCAATCATGGTGACGCCGGCGCTGGACATGGAGCTCCGGTTATGGAAGGAAATCCAGTCGGTACGGTAGCCGGCGGCTTTGGCCACGTCCACCATGCTCACCACGTCTTCAAAGGACATGTCGCTGTACTGGTTGGCGCTGGTCATGGCGTAGGACAGGGAGAAAAGGGTATTGGGGAAATTGGAGTAGGCCTTGTATCCCAGGGCGAAGTCCTTTGACTTGGCCATTTCCGAAAGCCAGGGGGTGGTATTTTCGGGATAGTCCGGCGTAAAGGCCTTCATGTGGTCCCTGTTGGCGCTTTCGCCGATAATGACGATGTGGGTGCCTTCATCAATGCCGTTTTCCGGATTCGGCGCAAGGAAAGTCATGGTTTTCACATTTTTGTCCAGGTTGTCATTGAGCTTCTGCAGGAGCTGGAATTCGCTGCCCGAGGAGTTCAGGGCTTTGAAGATGGTGGCAGGAAATACATGGGTAATCTGCCGGTAGAATCCGCCGAAGAAGAGGACGGAAATCACAAGAAGCCAGACAGGGAAGGATTTCCCGCTGCCTCTAAAGATATTTCCTTCAAAACTGCGAGCTCTTTTCATCATGGAGCGGGACAGGACGACGGCGCAGGAAATGATGATGCCAAGGGCAATGACCGCCATTGCCAGGTGCATGGGGGAACCCATGGTGCGGAGGAAGTCCTTGATTTCCTTCAGATGGGTGGAGCGCACCGCCATCATGGCAAACATGTCCATTTCCCCGCCGAAGAGCACGTAGTAGCCGATGTAGATGAAGGGGATAAGTACCATGAAGAAGGTGTAAATCCCTGCGATGACTGTCCAGAGAGAGGAAAAGCGTTTTGCCCTGGCAGTCCAGGCGGTGTACACATAGGGAAGGGCCATGAGAAGGGCGCCCAGCACGTAGTAGTCGCCCAGATGTTTTTTCTCCGGCAGAGAGGCAAAGCCGTAGGCCCAGGTAAAGGTGCCCATCCAGAGAAGAGGCAGAATCACCGCCCAGGGAAGGAGGGCCTTCAGATATTTCCTGTTCATCACGGTAAAAAGGCCGAAGGATACGATCAGGAAGACCAGAAGCGCCGCTCCCAGCCGAGGCTGTACGTAGCTGTGGATGTCGGGGAAGTCCCCGCCCAAATGGAGCAGCGCCATAATCACCAGAGACGTGGATACCACCCAGGAAAGGGCGGATAAAATCACTTGTTTCACCATGCACCTCGCGTAAGAAATCTGTAAAAAAGATATGAAATATCTATAAATTATACCACAAATTGACCGGCAGTTCACATGATTTGGTGAGTCCTTTTGTACCAAGCCGGCAGGAAACGATTCGCAAAAGGGCTGCCAGGAAATGATTTCCATTTCCTGGCAGCCCCTTTTTCACGGGATATGACAGAATTTTATTTTTCCAGGTTCAGGTCCATGGACGGAACCGGTGCTACCGGTTTTTCTTCCGGCAGGCCGTTTTCCAGGATGTGCATGAACTGGTCGCCTGTAATGGTTTCTTTTTCGTAGAGGTACTTGGCCAGGGCATCCAGCTTGGAACGGTTTTCTTCCAGGAGCTTTACTGCCTTTTCGTGCTGTTTCCTGATGAGTTCGGAAACGGCGCGGTCGATGCGGGCTGCGGTTTCCGGCGAGCAGGCCAGGGTGGTGTCGCCGCCCAGGTACTGGTTGGTCACTGTTTCCATGGCCACCATGCCGAATTCATCGCTCATGCCGAAGCGGGTAATCATGGCCCGGGCCAGCTTGGTGGCCTTTTCGATGTCATTGGAAGCGCCGGAGGAGGAGGTGTGGAATACCACTTCTTCTGCGGCCCTGCCGCCGGTGAGGGTGGCAATCTGGTCGAGGAGTTCTTCCTTGGTCATGAGGTAATGGTTGCCCTTGTCCACCTGCATGGTGTAGCCCAGGGCGCCGCTGGTGCGGGGGATAATGGTAATCTTCTGCACCGGTGCGGAATGGGACTGAAGGGCTGCCACCAGGGCATGGCCAATTTCATGGTAGGAAACCACGCATTTTTCCTTGTCCGAAAGGATGGCGTGCTTCTTTTCGTAGCCGGCGATAACCACTTCAATGGAGGCTTCCATATCTTCTTCGGTGGCGTAGCTGCGGTGATCCCGGACGGCCCGAAGGGCTGCTTCGTTCACGATATTAGCCAGTTCGGCGCCGGACGCGCCGGAGGCCATGCGGGCCACTTTATTGTAGTCAATATTGGGATCATGCTTGATTTTCTTAGCATGCACCTTGAGGATGGCTTCACGGCCCTGGAGGTCCGGCAGGCCTACCGGCACCTGCCGGTCGAAACGGCCCGGTCTGGTGAGGGCGGGATCCAGGGATTCGGGACGGTTGGTGGCTGCCAGAATGATGACGCCTGTATTGTCTTCGAATCCGTCCATTTCCGTGAGCAGCTGGTTCAAGGTCTGTTCTCTTTCGTCGTTTCCGCCGATAGCGGCGCCGCCGCGCTTCTTGCCGATGGCATCGATTTCATCGATGAATACGATGCAGGGCGCCTTTTCCTTGGCCTGTTTGAAGAGGTCACGCACCTTAGCGGCGCCCATGCCGACGAACATTTCAACAAATTCGGAGCCGGAAATGGAGAAGAAAGGAACCTCCGATTCACCGGCCACGGCCTTGGCCAGCATGGTTTTGCCGGTGCCTGGCGGCCCTACCAGAAGAATGCCCTTCGGCATTTTGGCGCCGATGTCCTTGTAGCGGCTGGGGTTATGAAGGTAGGAAACCACTTCCTGCAGGCTGTCCTTCGCTTCATCCTCCCCTGCCACGTCGGCAAACTTGATGCCGTTGGTGGGCTTGACGAAAATCTTGGCGTTGGATTTCCCCATGCCGAACTGCATGGCCCCGGGGCCGCCCATATTTTTCATAATTTTCTTATTCATGTAATGGCCGATGCCGAAGAAAATCAGAATCGGCAGGATCCAGCTGAGGGCGAAATCAAGGAGGGGGTTCATGGGGGTTACAATTTTGCCGGTGAAATCGGCGCCGGACTTATGGAGCCGGTCCACCAGCTGGGGATCATTCATGGGGGCCGTCTTGTAGGCCTGCTTGTCCCCTTTCTTGGTGAAGATGATCTGGTCCTGCTCCACCTGCACCTTGTCGATTTCCTTGTTTTCCGTCATGGTCATGAAGCTGGAGTAATCCACGCTCTTCACTTCATTGCTCTTGAACATGGGCATGATGAGGGAGTTAAAGAAAATGATGACCAGGAATATGATGGCATAGTAGGCCAGGATAGGTCGTTTGGAAGGCTTAACTTCTTTCAATGTATTTCCTCTCTTTCTTATTGATTTTCAATGCCGTGCAGGAAAAATGTTTCCCAGTACGCCGGAAGGCTGGCGGAAGCCACCCGTCCGTGACATTCCCCTTCAAAAAGGGACCACATGGCGCCTGCAAAAAGCTCCGTCATCACGGAAGCGGGAATGTCCACCCGGAAAGCACCGGATTTCTGGCCCCGAAGGAAGAAATCGGTCATCTGCCGGGTATAGGTTTCCTGACACCAGCTGTCGATACTGCCTGTCACATTGCCGTAGCAGAGGAGCATGAGATACTCCTTGTTATCGCAGCAGCAGCAGATGATGTCCCGAAGGCGGCTTTTGGAATCGCCCTCTTCTTCATTCACCAGTTCCATGAGGAAGGAAACCTTCTCCCTTGCCTTCTCACTGAGCAGGCGGGACAGATTGTCCCGGGAGCCGTAGATCCGGTAAAAGGTGGCCTTGCTGATACCCGCCGCCTCCGCCAGTTCCTTTGCCGTGCGGCGGGGATTGATACAGAAGGCAAGGGCCAGTTTCTTCAATTCCTCTTCTCTGCTTTCTGTGTCCATTATACACCTCTTTTATCTCATAAAAATATCTTTATATCATTTTGAGACTTTATAGTCTCTTTTGAGGTAATCATAACACGACACATGTATCCAGTCAACAGCAGTCATAAAAAAAAGGCTGTGAAAAAATGATTTACATTTTTTCACAGCCCCTACAGGATTTATTCCTTTATCATATATGGTTCAAGCAGGTTTTTAATATCGATTTCCATGTACTTCACGGACTGCTCGGTCAGGTTCCAAGAGCCGTTCATCATGCACCAGATGGTAAGTGCACCGAAGAAATGGCTCATCATGAGCTTGGCCAGCGTATCCACCGGCGCGTCTTCCGTAAGTTCTCCTACCCCGGTGCCCTGCCGGACGGCGCAGATTTTCATAAGGGCGCCGTAAATATTGTACAGAGCGGCCTTGGCCTCCGAATCCTCTTCTTCCGACTCCATGGTTTCCCGGATCCACTGCCTGATGAGGCGGACCCCCGCCCAGGCGGCGTCCTTGCAGAGAGCGGTTACATAATAGTAGCACCGCTCATCCACCGGCCCGTCAAAATGGATGGATTTTTCCGTAGTCGCCTGACAGGACTGGAAGGACAGCTCCGCCACCACATCTTCCTTGCACTTGAAATAGTGGTAGAAAGTTCCTTTGGCCACGCCGCTGTCCCTGGTTATATCTTCCACGGAAACCTTGTCAAAACCCCTTTCGCCGATGAGCCTTTTTGCCGACTCCAAAAGTTTTGCCCTGGTCCTCTCCGCTTTTTTCGTTAATCCCATAACATCCTCCCGGTCATATCAATTTTTGACCCATTTTCAACCGTTGGTCACTTTTATAGTATACAGGATATAGACCATGCTCGCAATGGTGAAATGTGATGCAGGGGCCCGCGGCCCCGGATTCAGAGGGGGGGCGCCTTTGGGCGCTAAGGGGCGCGGCTTCGGTGTGAGGGTTCAAAAGATTCAAAGGGTTCAAAGGAGAAGGTTGACGCCTGCTTCGCAGGCGGGGTTTGACCGGCCTGCGGCTGGAGGGTTCTCAAGTTGGACAGCCGCCTTTGGCTGCTGAGAGTTTGGGATTGCCGCCGGTCAGCGGGAATTGGCCGCCTTTCACGGTCAGCCGACTAAAAGGAAGGCCTCTTATTGGGCAGGCTAGAGGCCAACTTCGGCTGACTTGGAGGTCCTATGCAGGACCTCCACAGCCACCCCTTATCCGGCTGCGCCGGACTTTCCCCTATTCAGGGGACAGAATAAACCTCTCTATGCTTTTTCTTAGCGTCATGTGGCACACTGCCTAGCGCCCATAGTGTCCCGCGGTAAGCGGTCAGCGGATAGCGGACAACTGTCCCACTATCTCACTGTCCCACTAGCACACTAGTACACTAGCACACTATCCCACTATCTCACCAGCCCCTATTCCCCCAGCACCGGTTTTTTCTCTGCAATGCCCACTTTTCTTGGGTAGGTCTTGGGGCAGGGGGCGGTTTTACGGATGTAGAGGATGGTGCGGCGGTCTCCGCCCGGAAGGGTGAGTTCTTTTTTCTCTTCCAGGGCGCCGTGAAGTTCGCGGAGGATTTTCCCTGCGGTTTTCATTTCCTCATCGGCTCCCGGCCCTTTCATGGCCGCAAAAACGCCTCCCACTGCCACGAAAGGAAGGGCCCATTCGGAGATAACGGGCATGGCTTTGACCGCCCGGGCGGTGACTACGTCGAAGGATTCCCTGGTCTTTTTGCGCCGTCCCCCTTCTTCCGCTCGGATGTGGAGGCATTTCACGTTCCTGATGCCCAGATCGGCGCAGGCGCCTTCGATGAAGGCCAGTTTTTTCCGGATGGAGTCCACCAGAAGGAACTGCATATCCGGGCGCAGGATGGCCAGGGGCACGCCGGGGAAGCCGGCACCGGTGCCAAGGTCCAGCACCCTTCCCTTTTCCGGGAAATATTTTTCATCATATACGGTGAGTGAATCGTACACATTCTTGATCAGACTTTCCTCTACGTCCTTAATGCCGGTGAGATTCACTTTACCGCTCATGGCAATGACCATGGCATTGTACTCAGTCAGCTTTCTTGCGGCCTCCTCATTGGCCGGAAGGCCCAGGGCCTCCATCATTTCGCAGGCTGTCATCTTTTTCTTTTCTCCTTCCAAAAAGAAATATGTGATGAAATGGTCCTTCTTCCCCTATTTTCCCTGTGGGAAGAAAGGATGGATATATAAAGGGGGCGCGGCTGCGCCGCAGGTTGTATAAAAGGGTTGTGTAAAAAGGTTCCCAGGTTTGACCGGCCTGTCGACCGGAGGGTTCTTAAGTTTGACAGGCCCTTTGGGCCCGAGGGTTGTGGTGGCGGCTGCGCCGCAAATTAAAGAGGGGGGCGCGGCCGCGCCGCAGGTTGTGGCCGCCTATCGGCGGCGGGTTGTGCAAAAGGGTTGTGTAAAAGGTTCAAAGGTTTGACCGGCCTTTCGGCCGGAGGGTTCTTAGGTTTGACAGTCGCCTCTAGGGAAGCGCTGATTAAATCACTGTCTGCTTTTATTCTTGAATTTTTATGCAATGCAAGGAATGGGATGACGCGAATAGCGAGCTATTTAAGGAGTCCCATGACGAAGCAGTGCATAAAAATTCTTATAAAAGCAGACTCTATGAATTAATCAGTGCTTCCCTAGCGGCATTTATACTGGCGCCGCAGGCGCCCTGCCTCCCCAGCGGCAGCGATATTACATAACTCCCCTTTGAACCAGCCCGGAAGGCGAAGCCCTTCCCGGGCCGAACCGGGGCACTGAGAGGCAATAGCCTCGACAGTGCCCTGAACCCTCTGAACCCGCTTTGCTTTCGGGAATACAGTTTCCCGCCGCCGGTGACACTGCCCCCCTATTTCGCCGCTTTCATTCTCTTGACGTACACCATGAGCACGGACATGTCTGCCGGGGATACGCCGGAGATGCGGGAGGCCTGGCCCAGGGAGAGGGGACGGATTTTGTCCAGTTTCTGCCGGGCTTCGATGGAAATCCCTTCCAGATGGAGATAATCTATGTCCTTTGGCATTTTTTCGCTTTCCATGCGGGCCGCTTTCTTCACCGCCGCTTCCTGGCGGGCAATGTAGCCTTCGTACTTCACGGTGATTTCCATTTCTTCCACCGCTTCAGGGTCAAAGACCGGGCAGCCCAGGACATCCACCATTTTCCGGTAGGTCATTTCCGGACGCTTCAGGATCTTGTCGGCCCCCATGCCGGTGGTAAGGGGCGCGGAGCCTATGCTTTCCAGGGCGGCATTTACTTCCGCCTTGGGGGTGAAGCGCTTGGTGCGGATGTAGGCCATGGCTTCTTCAAATTTTCTCTTTCTTTCCAGGAAATGCTGGTACCGGTCTTCTGTTACCAGGCCAATGTCGTAGCCCTTCTGGGTGAGGCGCAGGTCCGCATTGTCCTGCCGGAGGATGAGCCTGTATTCGCTGCGGCTGGTCATCATGCGGTAGGGTTCGTTGGTGCCCTTGGTGACCAGATCGTCAATGAGGGCACCGGTATAGGCCTCGTGGCGGCCCAGGATGAAGGGGTCTTTTCCCTTGATTTTAAGGGCGGCGTTAATGCCTGCCATAAGGCCCTGGGCGGCGGCTTCCTCGTAGCCGGAGGTGCCGTTGGACTGGCCGGCGGAGTAAAGGCCGGGGAGTTTCTTCACTTCCAGGGTGGGATAGAGCTGCAGGGGATCCAGCAGGTCGTATTCAATGGCGTAGGCGGGACGCATGACTTTCACGTCCTCCAGCCCCGGAATGGTGCGGAGGAAGGCGTACTGCACATCAATGGGCATGGACGTAGACATGCCCTGGACGTACATTTCATTGGTGTCAAGGCCTTCCGGTTCGATGAAGAGCTGGTGCCGTTTCTTGTCGGGGAAACGGACTACCTTGTCTTCAATGGAAGGGCAGTAGCGGGCGCCTACGCCGTGGATGAGGCCGGCGTACTTGGGGGCACGCATGAGATTTTCCCTGATAATGGAGTGGGTGGTTTCATTGGTATAGGTGAGCCAGCAGTTTCTCTGGTTCCTGTCTTCTCTTTCATCCATGAAGGAGAAGGCATGGTTCTGCGGATCTCCTTCCTCCAGCTGCATGTGATCCAGATGGAGGCTCCGGATATCTACGCGGCTGGGGGTGCCGGTTTTGAAACGGAGGATGTCAATGCCGTGTTTTCGCAGGTTTTCGGACAGTCCCACCGAGGGGCGCATGCCGTTGGGGCCGCCGGAATACATGGTTTCACCGATAATGATTTCGCTGTCCAGATAGGTGCCGGTGCAGAGGATCACCGCTTTTGCCCGGTATTCTTCATGAAGTTCCGTGGTAATGCCCACGCATTTTCCGTCTTCTACAATAATATCCATCACCTGCACCTGCTTCAGGTCCAGGTTGTCCGTGTTTTCCACCACCTGCTTCATGTAGCGGTGATAGGCATTCTTGTCGGACTGGGCGCGGAGGGCGTACACCGCCGGCCCTTTCCCCAGGTTCAGCATACGCATCTGGATGGCGGTTTTGTCCGCTGCAATGCCCATTTCTCCGCCCAGGGCGTCGATTTCCTTCACCAGATGGCTTTTGCCGGGGCCGCCGATGGCTGGATTGCAGGGCATCATGGCCACGTTTTCCAGGGAAATGGTGGTAAGGAGGGTTTTGCAGCCCAGCCGGGCCGATGCCAGGGCCGCCTCGCAGCCCGCGTGGCCTGCGCCTACCACGATAACATCATACGTATCAATAAGATACATGGTTTCCTTCTTTCTTCAATAAAAAGCAGCCAGAGGCTGCTTCCTTAATATAACAAGCCGAT
>ULVN01022514.1_pt1 | contig 16747 bp, 13 predicted proteins | sample 1959491 | NCBI WGS metagenome assembly ULVN01 (sample SAMEA4835787, study PRJEB28245) | human gut metagenome | biome: gut microbiome; material: fecal sample | place: Denmark | collected 2008 | reverse complement strand
CACGCTCCCCGCACGGGGAGCGACGAGCGACGGGGCAAGGCGCTGCCGCCGATGCTCCGGATTTCAATCCACGCTCCCCGCACGGGGAGCGACTTACAGGCTTTCCCACGCCCCTCGCCGCCCTTGGCATTTCAATCCACGCTCCCCGCACGGGGAGCGACATTGTCCTCCACCGCATTCTATCCGCATAGGCAAGATTTCAATCCACGCTCCCCGCACGGGGAGCGACCGGCGGACAACGACGAAGAAGCCTACGCCAACGCATTTCAATCCACGCTCCCCGCACGGGGAGCGACTCAACCGGGATAAATTCCCGAATCATTGTGACCATTTCAATCCACGCTCCCCGCACGGGGAGCGACATGAACGGCAAGCAGCATATCGCGGCGGCAATGATTTCAATCCACGCTCCCCGCACGGGGAGCGACGGTTTGCTGGTGGAGGTGCTGAAATGTATAGAGTATTTCAATCCACGCTCCCCGCACGGGGAGCGACAGGCGGCAGACTATGGCAATAAAGCCATAAAACCAATTTCAATCCACGCTCCCCGCACGGGGAGCGACATCCACGTTACGCGCTGGGATATGCCCGTTCTGATTTCAATCCACGCTCCCCGCACGGGGAGCGACGTAACGCTTAGGCTCTTTGCCATCATTTTTGATGGTATTTCAATCCACGCTCCCCGCACGGGGAGCGACTACGTCGGGATAGCTGGATGAGCGGTCGACCGATTATTTCAATCCACGCTCCCCGCACGGGGAGCGACGATTCTGGTATACAAAATATGGTTCGTCATATACGATTTCAATCCACGCTCCCCGCACGGGGAGCGACGTAAAGTCAATCGCGTGACGTTCGTTATACTTCCAATTTCAATCCACGCTCCCCGCACGGGGAGCGACGATGCGTGCTGTTCGCGCTCCTTGTTAAGATATATTTCAATCCACGCTCCCCGCACGGGGAGCGACGGGATGCCCATATATCCCTGTAAGCAAGTGCCATTTCAATCCACGCTCCCCGCACGGGGAGCGACGACATTGTGGAGTGGGGAGGTGCTGATGAGCTGATTTCAATCCACGCTCCCCGCACGGGGAGCGACGACACGCTGTCGCGTCAGAATCGAGCTATATCCATTTCAATCCACGCTCCCCGCACGGGGAGCGACGTTCCGGCGGGGTGCTGCACGACCATCAGCGTCAAATTTCAATCCACGCTCCCCGCACGGGGAGCGACGCAGCACTACGACCGCACTCGCTACCACCTCCTATTTCAATCCACGCTCCCCGCACGGGGAGCGACGACCATGCTGCACCTCCTTTCTGCGCCTTGATGCATTTCAATCCACGCTCCCCGCACGGGGAGCGACGTGATGGAAGCCCTGCTGTTGGCGGTTGAGCATGATTTCAATCCACGCTCCCCGCACGGGGAGCGACGTAAATGCGCTCGTTTACTGCGCCGTCCATAAGATTTCAATCCACGCTCCCCGCACGGGGAGCGACGACAAGAGCGCCATCGACTTTGACAAGGCGGTAATTTCAATCCACGCTCCCCGCACGGGGAGCGACTGCGCAAAGTAACAATTCTGTCGATCAGAATCATAGACTTTGCACAAAAAGTATACCACAAAACAGTCCTTTTGAGAATCAGCTTAGCCGAAAATGCGGTAATTTTGCCGGAAAAACCGCGAAATCCGGTGCGAACCTCCCTGCAAAAGGCTGGAGGCTTGCGCTTCGCACGGGCGATTCGCGCGGCGCACCCTTACAGCATCAGCAGCCCTTCCGGGGCGTAGCTCGTCTTCACGCCAATGTGCTCAATCCGGCTTTCGTAGTGATTGCCGAGGTTGTAAAAGCGCAAACTGTCCTTTTCCGGGTCAATCAGTTGCCGAAGTTCCGCCTGAAGCAGCTTGTACTGTGCGGCATCCAAAGAGCACTCAAATACGGAATTCTGCACGCGCTGACCGTGGACGACGCAGCGCTTGGCGACTTGCCGCAAGCGGCGTTTGCCGTCCGCATCGACGGTGGAAACGTCGTAGGTGATTAGAACCAGCATCGGGAACGCCTCGCTTTCGGGTTATTTCCAGAGGAATGGGGGATAACCGTCTGTGTCGCCGCGGAGGGTGCGCGCAAGCAGCAGCGCCTGTACATAGGGAACAAGCCCCCACATGATTTTTTCTTTCAGGAACGGGTGGGTGATTTCTTCGCGTTTGCGGTTTTGCCACGCGGTCAAGAACTGCTTGCGCCCGGCATCGTTCAGGAAGACGGCGCCGCTCTCCTGCCGGTCGAAGTGCTTGTCCTGCAGCACACGGTTGTTCACCAGCGTGATGCAGAGGCGGTCTGCCATCGGGGCGCGCAGTTCTTCCATCAGGTCAAGGGCGAGCGACGTGCGCCCCGGACGGTCGCGGTGCATGAAGCCGACGTAGGCATCCAGCCCTACGCTTTCCAGCGCGGCAGCGCAGTCGTTGGCGAGCAGCACATAGGCGAAGGAGAGCAGGGCGTTCATGTTGTCCTGCGGCGGGCGGCGATTGCGGCCGTTCAGCAAGAAATCCGCCTTTTGAGTCAGTATCATTTCGTCGAATACCGAAAAATAATCGGCGGATGCGTCGCCTTCCAGCCCGCGCAGCACATCTAAATCAACCGCTGATTCAATTTGCGGCAGCTTGGCATCTAACGCGGCGGAAACATCCTTGAGTGCCTGCACATTCACGCGCAAGGCGTGGTCGCGGATGGTACGCTCCAGCACCCAGCGCTGATTGTATACCTTGCCGAAGATGAAATTCCGTGCAATCAGGCAGCTGGCGGATAGGCTGTCGGCGCGCCGATACTGCTCGCGGCGCAGCAGAACATTGCCGCGCTCGCTGCCGCAGACGCGCGCTAAAAATCGCCCGCGCGGCGTCAGAAACGTCAGCCCAATACCGCGCTCTGCGCAAGCACCCATGAGTGCTGGACTTGCGCCTTTGTAGGAAAAAGTCAGAATGCCCTCCAGCATCAGCAGGGGATACTGCGCGCGCTTTTCCTCGCCCACATGGACGACGATATTCTCGTTTTCCAGCGACAAGTACGCGTCTTCCGTCGTCACGAACAGCGTATTCAGCATCTTTCTCATGGCGAATCCTCCGCAATACGGGCGTGCATGTAGGCGCGGACGCTGCCAGTTCGGCTGAGCCGCGGAACGCATACATCCTTGAGCGAGCAGGCATTGCAGCCCTTGTGCGCTCGAACGGATGGCGTATGTCCGCGCGCCTGATTCTCCAGCAGTTCCGCCAGAAGCGACAACGTCCGCGCACGGAGGGATTCATCCAGCGCGACCCGCGTCCGCCGGCGGGGTTCGCCATAAAACAAGCTGCCCTCCGGGATGGCGCAGCAGAGCATCTCCTCCAAGCAGAGCGCCTGTGCGCACAGCTGCACCTCGTCGGCCTCCTGCGTTTTGTCCGATCCCTTTTTGTATTCTACCGGGTACGGCAGCCACAGCCCTTCGCGCCCGTGCAGCGCAACACCGTCGGGACTGCGGTGAAACTCCACCACGTCGCTGACGCCGTGCAGGTGCAGGAAGAAGTGCTGTTTACGATTAACTGGCGGAGCGACGTCACAACCGCGTATGTGATATGTTACAACGATGTTTGCGGAATATTACGCGCGTGAATACATTTGAAGGGGATAGAAGGGATATTTCGCTGTATTGCAAAAGAAGTTGAACAGCGTATGTCCAATATAGTCTATTTAATTCTCTATGAGTATGAAGATTTCTTCATAATTCTCCCTGATTTTATTGAAAAATCAGCAGATATGTGCTATATTTCATGAGGGGGGTGTATGTTATGACCGACGAATTGCTAACAGTAGCACAGACGGCACAGTATCTACAGGTTTGCGAAAAGACTGTTCGTAGATTAATTAACAATCAAAAACTGACGGCTTCAAAAGTCGGTAGTCGTGCATGGCGCATTCGTAAAGAAGCTGTCGACAAATACTTGAATGAACATACTAATGGAACGAAGGGAGTGTCTACCAAATGAGCGAAGAACTTATCCAGCGCAACTTGATAGAAGCTTCTGAGAAGATGGGCGACTGGAATTACTACAATATCGGTGCGACTACTTTGAAAGCACTCAAAGGTGCTAAAATCATACCTGATCGTGATTATGGTGAATTTGAAACAAAGAAGCCGGATGCACTGATTGTTAAGAAACCGAATGTGATTGCGGCTATCGAATACAAAACCCCAAAAGAACTGCATACAGAAAAGCAGATTGCTGCTGCCATTGCGCAGGAACTGGGAACAGCACAGGCATTGAAGGCGAAAGTTTACATTGTTACCGATGGCACAAAATCCTACTGGATTAACCCTGCAACCGGCAATCATATTCTGCAGGAGGATGGCAGCGAAATCACGTTGACCTTCAACAAGAATAATACAGAGTGCATTACCTTGATTAACAAAATAAAAGCGTCGATTAGCGTGACGAATGACGCGATTAAGGTCGCTGCTGCAGTTGATCCGCTACCGTTGGCTGAAAAGGTATGGCAGGATTTGTGGGCCGTTTCTGGAGCAACGCCAGAAAATTGCCTGTACACATTTGTAGAGATATTCATTTTCAAGTATCTCAGCGATTTGGGCGTGCTGACTGGTATGTATTCCTTCTATCATTTGCTTGCACAGTATGCGGGGAATAATGATAATGAAGTGCTTGAATTCTACGCAAACACCGTTCGCAAGAAGATTAAGGAACTGTTCCCTGGAAATGCAAAGGACAATACAACAATCATCAATGGCACGATTTTTGTTTCAAAGGATGATAAGGCTGTCGCGGGCTATGCGACAGTGTTCCATCGTATTTTGAACCGTTTCGACAATTTTGGAACGCTTGAAAACATTGACTACGATTTTAAAAGCAAATTGTTTGAAACTTTCCTTAAAGAATCCATCAGTAAGAAGAACTGGGGACAGTATTTTACGCCATTGAAAGTAGTGCGTGCTATTGTTAATATGATCGAACTGTCGCCGGGCATGAAAATTTGCGATCCTGCTTGTGGTGTTGGAAAATTCTTGCTCGAACCGATTCTGCATAACCTGGATCGTTTCTATGTGGTAAATGGTGATAAACTGGAACCACAAATCACGCTCGCCGGATTTGATAAGGGATTCGATAAAGACGAGCAGAAAACCATAATTCTTGCGAAAGCTAATATGCTGATTTACATGTCCGGTTTGATTAAGGATAATCCCGGCATGACGCAGGAGTTTGCAAAGCTGTTCAATGATACCTTTCTGCTGCAAACTAATTCTATACTGGGAACGCTGGCACGTCCGGAAAAAGAGCAATATGATCTGATTCTGACAAACCCACCGTATGTTATGAGTGGTAGCAGTAACCTGAAAGAAGAAATCGCAAAGCAATCCGAACTGAAAGATTATTATGGAGTGGATTGTACGCGCTCTAAAACCGGGCGGAAAAGCGTTTGTGGTTGTGCCGGACGGTATTATGAATCGTAGCAATGATAAGAAACTGCGTGATTTCATTCTGGATGAATGTGTAATCGACGCAGTGATTTCGTTACCTTTAAATACGTTCTTCACGACAAATAAGAAAACGTACATTCTTGTGTTGAGGAAAAAGCAGCCCGTGAACATTGGCGGTGTTAAATCAAAAGCGAGACAGACCACTCCTGTTTTCACCTATATCTGTTCTGAAATCGGCGAAACCAGAGATGTCAACCGATTTGATATTGAGCAGAATGATTTAGAAAATGCATCGAACCTATTTAACATGTTTAAAGGATCAAAAACAAGATTCTGTACGGATGATAAACGCTGCAAGATTGTCAACATAGAGGACTTCTATACCGGCGCGCATTGGTCTGTTGATCGTTGGTGGACGCATGAAGAAAAAATCGCTTTGGGCATTGAGGAAAGTAAGACGACGGTCACTTTGAGCGATTTCAGAGCTATGGTATCTGACGTAGCGGCTACGCTTTCTGAATTTGATGAACCCTTGAGTGAAATCGAAAAAAAAAACAATGATGACACCGGGCTGACCCAAGAATTCATTCTGAAGGATGTATTTGAGGTTGTCCGAGGAAGTGGCACATACACTAAAGCATACATTCGGAAGCATATGGGCAAGTATCCTGTATATTCAGGCAATACGTTCGGTACTTTTGCGTCAATAGATCATTATGACTATGCAGTTCCGTGTTTAAGTTGGGCTATTGACGGGCTTGCAGGATATATGATGATTCATGAAGCGAAATTTTCAGCAACGAATCATCGAGGTGTTCTGATTTCGAAAATGGAGGGAATCAATCTGCAATATGCTAAGTATATTCTTGAACCTATTTTCAGAGAACTCAAGAAGGGACGCACAGGTGAGAATGGAGAAAATGAATACACTTCGCTTCCGCCGTTTATGATAGAAGGTATTCGATTCCGTCTGCCTGTTATGGAGAACGGAAAACTGGATATTGCAGCCCAAGACGCTTTTTCGCAGAAGCTGATCTATTTGGAACAGCTGAAACAGACGGTTCAAGAAAAACGAGACGATTTGAAAGAAGTTGTAATTACACTGGATAATACGGATTACAATATGACGTATTTCCAAATTAACGATCTGTTTATGACTGAAAAGGGAAAGGCAAAGTATACTAAGAAGTACGGCAACCTGCATTCGGGAGAGTATCCAGTTTATTCAGCGTCCAGTTCCACTCCGTTAACATATTTGGATACGTTTGATTATGACGGAAAGTATCTAACGTGGTCTACAAATGGATTCGCAGGAACGATACTGGTCATAGAAGGAAGGTTCTCAATCAATGGGGACAGAGGGATTCTTGTGCCTAAAGACGGACGCACCGATCTTGATTTTGAATACATGAAGTATATGATTCAGCCGGTATTCAGAGAACTTGCTAAAGGGAGAAAGGGCGATAATGGCGAAGATGAATTCACTAAGCTGTATCCATCGATGCTTAATGATGTGAGGATTCCTGTTCCAATTGATGGAGAAGGAAATGTCGATTTGCAGGCGCAACAGGATATTGCAAAGCGCTATTTTTCTGTGGAACAATGCAAGCGTGATGTTATAGAAAAATTGGACGCATTGATTGCCACCAAAATTGACCTGATATAAGGGCACGTGCAGCTTTGAGCAAATACAATGGAATAATGATGGGCGTAGGCATAACGCTTGCGCCTTTTCTTATACCTATATCATTGATTATCGTGTGCATTTTCAAGCGTCATGGTGCCGATTTAAATGACAAGACGCAAAAAAGCTAAAAATCCTGATACGACAAGATATTTAATTATTTAGATATATAGGTTGCGCGCCTGTTTGCGGGAATTGACGATGCACAGCACGGCATTTTCCTGACGAATCCGCGCGGCTAATTCCTCGTCCGAAAGCGTCCCGTCCTGCTGGAAGGTGACGCGGCGAAGGCTGCTGAACAGCGCATCCGGGTCGGGGACAAGCTCTTGAATGCGGTTGCCCGCGGTGAAGCCGCTGAAAATGGACAGCAATTCGGGCTGCGTCGCGGTACAGAGAACGGCGGTGACGCCGTAATGCTGAACCAGCTGGTCGATTACTGAGACGCAGGGGCGCATCAGCGAAATCGGCAGGGTTTGCGCCTCGTCGAAAATCACCACGCTGTTGGCGACGTTGTGGAGTTTGCGGCAGCGGCCGGGCTTGGCAGCGTAGAAGGATTCAAAGAACTGCACGGCGGTCGTGACGATGACGGGGGCATCCCAGTTTTCGCAGGCAAGACGCTTGCGGAGGGCATCGGGCGTTTCGGCATCCGTATCGGGCAAATCCACCTGACTGTGATGCTCCACCACGTTCTCATCGCCAAGAATATCCCGAAAGACCTTCGCATTTTGGTCGATAATGCTGGTGTAGGGGATGACGTAGATGATGCGCTTCATGTCATGCTTCACCGCGTGGCTGAGCGCAAAGGCAAGCGACGAAACCGTTTTGCCGCCGCCTGTGGGGACGGTCAGACTGTACAAGCCCTGCGGATCTTCGCTGCCATGCAGGCAGCGCCGCAGCACCTCGTTGCGCAGCGCGCAGAGGTCGGACTTGGGCTCTTCCAGCCATTTGGCAACGTGCGCTTGCAGCTTTTCCAGCAGCGCGGGCATGGATTCGCCGATGCCGCGCGGCTTTTCTTCCTTGCTGAGCGCGCGCTCCGTGTCCAGAAAATCAGCATCCACCAGACAGGAGAACAGCATCCGGATGTACATGGCAGTCAGGCGCACATCATTCCGCGGAAGCCACGACGGTGTGAGCTGAACGCCTGTTGGCAAAGAAATCTCACTGCGCCACGCGGAGGGATCGTCGCCGCCGGTCAGCTTTTTGTTCAGCCGTGCGCACAATGTGCCATCATCGAGGCTGAGACGGGTTCCCAAGTCGGGCAGACCGCCGTGATGCCCCGCAATGGCAAACGCCGCGTGCATATCGTCCAAATCTGCCGCCGCCTTCGCACCTGCCGTGCTGTGGTCCACCTTGGCGGTGTGTTCCGGGTCACGCTGGCGGCGCTGCCCGTTGGGGCTGTACTTGCCGATATCGTGCAGCAAGGCTGTTCTTTCGGCATGAGAACTCGCTCCAAAAGAAGCGGCGAATTTCGCAGAACGCGTCGCTGTGCCTTCCAAATGCTCCTTGAGTGGCTGATAGCTGCCGTCCTCGCGGAGGTGGGTGACGTATTCCATACAGAAAACCCTCCCGATATAATCAATTTGTGTGTATCTAATGTTAATAATAGTATAGCACTATAATAACCTGCTGTCAAGAAAAATAAAACTATCGAGCAGTTTTTGTCAAACACTTCCGGGAAAAACAATGCGCAAAGCAGGAATATATTTGTGCGCTGCTGCCCTTGCAATGCCGCCGCCAAAATGGTATGATGGAAATGAATAAAAAAATACAGAAAAGGAGTCTTCCACATGGCAAAGAAAACGAAAACCCAGCCGAAAGCGCGTAAAACAATCAGCTCCAATAATCTCGCTGATTTATCAAAACTCGTCAAAGAGCTTGCACAAGACGATGAAAATCCGGAAAATCAGCAAAAGCTATCGGCGCTTGACAAAAAAATCATCTACAATGAGTTCCAGAATTCGACGTACACGCTGGTGTCGCCGATGGCATACCTTATTGGCATCGACAAAGAAAACTTTGGCGAAGAAAATGCGAGGCCATTTCTGCTGAAAAGTTACGAAGAGCTGGATGCGCACAAAGAGGCGCGCATTATTCGCAATCTGTGCCGCATTCGCACGGCGATGGAACGCAATTATCCAGCCATTGTGAATGAATTTCGCATGAGCTTCCGCAATATCGGCAGCGTGCCGAATCTCATTCCATCAGAAGCGGTGGCGCAGCTGGAACAGGACGGCGTCAGAATTTACAAAGCAAAGCCGGATATTGACGAATACATTATCAGCATCAATTGTGAAATCAGCAACCGAATCAATCAAGTGGCGCGCTTTTTCCCGGAATGGGTGAAGTGGGACTATGTGAAACCCATTTTCCTGATGCCGAACGGGACGAAAAAAGATGGTATCAAAAAAGCAGGGGAATACTATAAAAGCGATACCCGCCGCTACCCGTTCCATTGCTGGATTAACTGGGATGCCGTTGCCACAAGCCCGGAGAGCAAGGGCAATATCCTCTATAATGATGAAAAATTCGTAACGATTCTCTATGAGCGCCACGAAGACCGCTTTGAAAACCTGTCGCTGGTGCGCGATGCGGGCAACCACACGATGCGCAATCTGGGCAGGCTGTTGGAGCAATGCAAAAAATGCCTGATTGCGGTGGACTGCGAAAATTCGGATGCCGTGAAGCTCGCGGCGGCGCTGAGCAGCCTCCCGACTGAGCAGCTGGGCAAAATATCCAAGGTGATTCTGTTTGACAGCGAGTATACAACGGCACAATGGAAAACGCTGGTTGACCGCACGCTCTCTACGGCGGTGGATGAAAAAGCGAACCTTGAGCTGGAACATATTAAGGTCGAGCGGCTGAACCAGAACAAATCGCAGTGTGATATGGCGCTGGCGGTGCGGACAAGCCGCGAAGTGTATACCTCCGGCGTGGATGCGGTCATCCTTGTGTCGTCGGACAGCGACTACTGGGCGATGATTCGCCAGCTGGACAGCGTCCGCTTCCTTGTCATGCTGGAGAAGGGCAAAACAGGCATGGCCATCATGGACACCTTGGCGCAGCATGAAATCCCGTTCTGCTTCATTGACGACTTCTGCACGGCGGCGTCGTACAACATCAAAACCAGCACGCTGATCAATGCAATTCAGGAGCAAATCAATCAGCAGCTGGCGGGAGAACGCACGAAACCATTCAACGTTCGCGAGATGATGGAGACGGCGCTGCAAAACTCGTGGATTATGATGACGGACAAGGAGAAGGAAGCGTTTTACAAGCGATACTTGCTGTGCATGAAATTGAATGTCAGCCCGGATGGCGCGGTCAGCATCACGCTGGGATAAAGGGCAGCGCCTCTGAACGGTGGAGCGAAGGAAAACTTTGCTATGACAAATGCAGGACGTTGCCTGATAACTTGCCATTTCCGAACATGCGTGCGTCCTTTCTCTTCGGGTATAAACAGCATCGGCACAGCACCAAGTTTTCATTTGGCGCTGTGCCGATGATTTTGTATGATACTATTTCCGAATTGGTTCATCACGGAATCGGCAAAGAAGGAAAGATGCGTTTATATCCTCTTTTTTCCTTCTTTATCCGTTTATGTTTTTCACGCTGCCCCTTTCCACAAGGTGCACCGGCAAAATAACCTTCTTCTGCGCAATCTCTTCCTTCCGCAGCTGTGCCAAAATCATCTCCGTCGCCAAAGTGCCTTTCTTCTCCGAATCCTGATGAATCGTTGTCAGCCCCGGAATCGCCAGCTGCGAAATATAATGATCATCAAAGCCCACAATCGACTTATCGCGCGGCACACTTACCCCGCACTCATGCAGCCCGGACATGATGCCCGCCGCCAGAATATCCGCCGAGGCGAAAATCCCCGTGATTTCGGGACGTGTGCTGAGTTGATGCCCCAGCTTCTTGCCCTCCTGCACGGAAATTTCCTGCGTAAAGACAAGCGCCGGGTCGTACGGCACGCCGTATTCCGCCAAGGCGCGGCGATAGCCCTGCAGGCGCAGTTCAATAACGCCCGCGGGGGAAATCGGCGGCGACGCGAACGCAATCACGCGGTGGCCGTTCTCCAGCAGGTGCTTCGTGGCGAGGTAGCCGCCTTTTTCGTCCTCCAAGCCGACGCAGCAGATGTTCGGGTCGTCCACATAGCTGTCGATGAGGACGACGGGAATGCCCAGCTTTGCTACGGCATCGAAGAACGAATCCTGAAACAGCCCCGTCATAATCAGCCCGGAGAGCCGCCAGCTGTGAATCAGCCCCTCCAGCGCGGCGACGCTTTCGGCGGAGCGCAGCATCAGGTAGTAGCCGGCTTCGCGGGTGCGCTGCTCGACGCTGGCGGCGACGCTGCTCATGAAGGGGTCGCTGACGGTGCTACCGGTGGTGCGCGGCGTGATGTAAGTGACCATGGCGATGATGGCGGACTGGTCGTTCGCCAGCGAGCGCGCGGACATGCTGGGAACGTAGTGTTCGCGCTCGATAATCTCCCAGATTTTTGCAACCTTCTTTTCGGAAACGCGGCTTTTGCGGTTATGCACCACGTTGGAAACGGTTGTAATGCTTACGCCTGCTTCGGCGGCAATGTCTTTGAGTGTGACCATGCGATGCTCCATTTTATGCAGTGTTTTAGGCGTGGTAATCTGCGCGGATCAAAGAGAACGGACGAAGTCCGCGAAGTCCGTGCGCATCATAAAAAGTATACCAGTCTTTGAAGTTGTTCGCAAGCGGTTTCTGGAAAAAAATCCGTAAAAGAAGGGGGAGACAGCCGAAACTGTCCCCCCTTTTTGAACGTTTTGGAATTATTCCAGTTCAGCCAGATAGTCCTTAATCGGCAGGTCGCCGGGCTTGCCGGTTTCCGGCGCGGTCAGACCAGCCTGAATGGTTTCGGAGCTGGTAGCGTCGATGGGCGCAACGGCTTCAGAGAAGGTGATTTCGTCCAGGTAGATGACGCACTTGGCGAACGCGCGGATGTGCAGGGCGTTGGTCATGCCCGGGAAGCCGGACGCTTCAAGGTCGATGACGAGATCCTGCCATTCGGTGGTGATGACCGGGTGCGTGCCGTCCGCCAGCACAAGGTCAGAGAAGCGCGCCGCGTAGAACTTGGCGTCTTCCGGATGCCAGTCCATGATCAGCTTGTTCTCTTCGCCGCCTTCCGCGCCCTTGATGCGGATGGTCAGGTACTTGCAGTAGGAGACGCCGTCCAGACCCCACATATCAACGGCTTCGCCCCAGTTCGCCATCCAGTCGGCGGCATGGGCGTAGTAGTCGTCTTCGCTGTCGTAGTCTTCCGGGTCATACGCCTTGGGGCGCATGTCGAGCTTCAGCGCGCCGTCCTCATTTTTTGCGCGCAGGTTCGCCCAGTTGTCCCACCAGAGGTGCGCGCCGTTGGGCGCAAGCTCAGGCTTGGCATTCGGGTCACGGTCGTCAAAGTTGTCCCACAGGTAGGTTTCGCCTTCAGCGAACGCAGCGGCTGCCATCGCGAACACCATCGTCAGGGAAAGCAGGAAAGCAAGGAACTTCTTCATGGGGATACCTCCTTTATGATGTTGACGGGTGGATAGGTTTAACGCTCAACCTATCGTTGACATGATTATAACATACCATTTGCCACATGTCAAGAGGGGAAAAGCGGCTTTTTCTGAAAATTTTTATCTTCAGGCACATTGCACATTTTCAAATTTCCTGCTATAATCATGGTACAGGTTTAACGCTTAACTAAATGCGGGCAATTTCCACACACTGGAAACGCCGCGGCGAACAAGGAGGACATGAACGATGAAGAGAACCACCCCCATCCTGATGCTTGTGCTGATGCTTCTGCTGACCGCGTGGATGATGCCCGCGACTGCCGAAGAGAATCCGACGCTGCTGATCCTCTACGAAGGCCCGAAGACGATGACGACCTCCGCGACGGCGAAAGTTACCGCGAACGGCAACGACCTGTTCGTCTATGACGTGATGGTCAACCACGAACACATCTGGAACGCCAACACCCAGCCGACGACCACGCCTATGACCTATTTCGACTTCGAGGGCAAAGTGCGCATCGAGGTTGAAATGCCCGGACTGCCGGACAAAGTGGAGAGCGCCGCTGTCATTCCGCAGTCGTGGGGGATTACGCCCGAAGTCAAGGACGGCAAAGTTTCCTTCATGATTACGGAGCCGGGGCAGTACACCGTTGTCTTCAACGATAACGTCAACAAGGCGCTGCACATCTTCGCCAATCCGCTGGAAACGGACGTCCCTGATCCCGACGACCCGAATGTCTACTATATTCCCTCCGGCGAGTGGGTCATGGACGCCATTGCGCTGGAAGACGGGCAGACACTCTACATCTCCGGCGGCGCGGTGCTGCATTCCATCATCTCCGTCAATAACGCCAAGAACGTCCGCATCTGTGGGCGCGGCATCATTGACGGCAGCGACTACGACGCGTGGAATCAGCCCGGCTCGTATGCGCGCGTCCCGATTGATCTCAATCACGCGAAGAATGTCACCATCGACGGCATTATCGTCGCCAATTCCAACTGCTGGAACGTTAATTCTTACTCCTCCAAGCATGTGGAAATCAACAACGTCAAGGTCATTTCCGGTCGTCAAAATGGCGACGGCTTCACCTTCCAGTCCTGTACTGACCACACCGTGACGAACAGTTTCGCCCGCACATGGGATGACAGCCTCGTCATCAAGAACTACTCCGGCTCCACCAAGGGCATCACCTTCCGCAACATGCAGGTGTGGACGGACCTCGCCCAGTCCATGGAAATCGGCTACGAAACCGACAAGGGTTGGACGCTTGACCCCGAAATCAGCGATGTGCTGTTTGAGAACATCACCGTGCTGTACAACTTCCACAAGCCCGTTATCAGCATCCATAACAGCGACGATGCGTATGTGCACGCCATTGTCTACCGCAATATCGTCGTCGAAAACGCCTTCATGCAGGGTGATAATGGCAATAATAAGGAATTGATTGAGATGACGCTGCAAAATTCGGCGTGGTCGACGGTCAAGGATGAGTTTGGGTCGATTGATGATGTGCTGATTGATGGCCTGACGGTGCTGCGGACGCTGGATGGGAAAGTGCCGGCGTCGAGATTGTCGGGGTATGGGGAGGAGAATCGGATTACGAATGTGACCTTGCGGAATGTGACGATTCTGGGGGAGAAGATGACGAATTTGAAGCAGATGAAGCTGCGGTATGATGATTATTGTGAGGGAATAGTGGTGGAGTAAGAAAAAAAGGATAAACACGCGGAAGAATTAAGGGAGTGTCACCAACTCAATCGCGCGAAGGGGTCAAGGGGGGATCCCCCTTGCGGAGTCCAGAGGCAGCGCCTCTGGTAGGGTTTGGGGCAACGCCCCAACAGTTTGTCGTGTAACCAGTAATGGAAAAGCACGCAATTCTGCCACACGAGCGCTGAACAGCGAAGCGCTTTCAGCGCAGCGGTTGTAATTTCGCGCGTCCTCAGACGCGCCCCCCAACTTGCTCTTTCGACCACTTGCACATTGTCGCGCCAAATGGGCGCGACCGACCACCCGCATCACCACACCCACCATCATTATAGAAAGGAAATTTCGCTCATGAAAATGCGTTCTGTCGTATCCGCCATGCTCGCCCTGTCGCTGGCGTGCCTGCCCCTTCTGACGCAGGCGGAAGAAGAAATTCCCACCATCGTGACCGTTGTCCCCGCGCCCGACCAGACCAAGGCGGAGCGCCCGGCGTGCTTCCCTGACCCCGCTGACCAGTACATCGCCCTCCCCGAAACGGAGAATTTCGCGCTCAATAAGGAAGTCATTTCCGGCGCACATACCGACGTGTACGTCAGCCGAAACGTCAACGACGGCAAAACCGATACCTACTGGGAAAGCAAAGGATTCCCGGCGGAAATGCTCATCGTGCTGGGCGAAACGCATACCATCTCGACCGTCGCGGTCTGCCTGAATCCATCCGCCATCTGGGAGGCGCGCATTCAGGAAATCGCCGTTCTCGTCAGCCAGGACGGCGAGAACTTTACCGAAGTTGCACCCGCCACGCAGTACCAATTCGACCCTGCGACGGGCAATCGCATCCGCATTGATTTCGATAGTGTGGAAGCCAGTTTTGTCAAGGTTGTGTTCACAATGAATTCCGCCTCCCGCACCGACGGCGCGCAGGCAGCGGAAATCTGCGTTTATTGATAGGAGAAAATCACGATGCAATATCAAGGCATTATCTTCGATTTGGATGGCGTTCTCTGCTCGACCGACGAGTACCACTACCGCGCGTGGAAGGCGCTCGCGGATCGGCTCGGCATTCCCTTTGACCGCGAACGCAACGGCCTTTTGCGCGGGGTCAGCCGCATGGACAGCTTGAACATCATCCTCGAAAAAAGCGACAAGGCGTACTCGCAGGAAGAGAAAAACGCGATGGCGGAGGAGAAAAACACGCGCTATCGGCAGTTGCTGAACCAAATGTCGCCCGCTGATTTGTCCTGCGACGTGAAGCGCACGCTGGACACCCTGCGCGCACGCGGCTTGAAGCTGGCGATTGGCTCGTCGAGCAAGAACACGCCGTTCATTCTGGAGCGGATGGGGCTGGATGGGTTTTTCGACGCGGTGGCGGATGGAAACTGCATCACGCACTCGAAGCCGAACCCGGAGGTGTTTTTGAAGGCGGCGGAGATGCTGGGCTTGAAGCCGGAGCAGTGCGTGGTGGTGGAGGATGCCCATGCAGGGGTGGAAGCCGCGAAAGCGGGTGGGTTTGCCTGCGCCGCCATGGGGGACGCCAAGGAGGATGCGCGCGCGACGTATCATCTGGGGAAATTGTCGGATTTGCTGGAGTATGTAGGGTAAATGCATAGAACCGAAATTTCCGCACCACAAAACCTGCAATCCGTAGCAGGAAAAGCGCAGTGCAGCCGCGAATTTCCCTCCATGAATACCGCATGGAGGGAAGTTTTGAACATGAGGAGGAATACACGGATGAATACGGTGATTGAGCGAACGGGCTTTGACCCGGCACAGGATGCGGATAACGGCAACCGCTTCCTGACGGGCAATGGGTATATGGGCGTTCGCGGGACGATTGGCGAAGCGGGCGTACAGCAGATGACCGCCGTCAACCTCGCGGGCATCCACCACCAAAAAGGGCAAGGCTGGGAAGAGCCGCTGAATGCCCCGAACCCGCTGTATGTCGCCGTGAAAGGCGTGTCGCTGCCGGAAAATGCCGATCGGCTTACATCGCACCGCCTCGCGCTCGATATTGCCGATGGTGTGTTCACCCGCGAAAGCACGTTCAAGGCGGATGCGGGCGAAATCACCATCCGGCAGGAAAGGTTCTGCGCGATGGAGCGGGTGCATTTGCTCGCACAGCGCGTGACCATCACGGCGACACATGACAGCATCGTCACTATTGCGTTCGGCGTGGACGAAAACGTCTGGGACATCCACGGCCCGCATTACGAGGCGCTGACGCTGACAGAATCGGACGGCGTCGTCGCCCTGACCGGCGAAACGGATGACCATCAGCGCGTCTGCACGGCGCTTCGGTGCAGCTGCACGGACGGCGAAATCACGCACGGCGGCGTTCGGACGGCGCAAATCGCGCTTCGGGCGGGTCAG
>ULVN01053750.1_pt1 | contig 16880 bp, 16 predicted proteins | sample 1959491 | NCBI WGS metagenome assembly ULVN01 (sample SAMEA4835787, study PRJEB28245) | human gut metagenome | biome: gut microbiome; material: fecal sample | place: Denmark | collected 2008 | reverse complement strand
ATAGGTTCCCAGGGGGCTAGCTTTTTTGCTTACTTTTTTTGTAATGAAAAAAAGTAAGGCAGGTTTGGGGCGCTGCCCCAAGAATAAAAATAAGAAAAACCACTTAAAAATAAATGTCCGCCAAAAAAAAGTTTTGCGTGGAAAATATCCTTAAAATATGGGGGCTTTGCCTGCCTTTATTCCATAGGGGTTGTTTTGTTTTTTTTTTTTGATAAATTTTGTTATAAGCAAAATTTATCAAAAAATGAGGTTTTACATGAAAAACGCAAATTTGAGCCGTTTAGGTGGCTTTACGCTGATTGAATTATTAGTCGTGGTACTGATTATCGGCATTTTAGCCGCTATGGCGTTGCCCAATTATCAGCGCGCCACGGAACTCAGCCGCGTGGGGGCGGCGCTGGCGTTCAGCCGTTCCGTCCGTGATTCAATTGACCGTTATTATATGGCGCATGGGCGTTTTCCGGCCACGCTTGATGTACTGGATATTGGCGTGACGAACTGCCCGAAATATTTTTATTGCGGATACGACCAATTAGCTTCGGACGGTAAATTTGAATTGCAACGTACCAATGGGCCTTTTGATTATATTATTATTGTTCGTTCGGCAGTTTCGCCCTACTTGCCTAATACGCTATATTGTGCCGCAGAGTCAAGCAATCAAAAAGGGATAGAGTTTTGCCAACAGTGGGGGGACGCAAGGCCCAGCGGTGATGGTTGGGTGCGCGTTTGGATTCAGTAATACCCACCCGCTCCTAAACTAGCGCGCACTGTTGATGAGGCGCGCTTTTTTGTTCAGCGGTTTTACCGTGGCGGTTGCCGTATTGACGGCCCAAGTGCCGCAAGTAAAGGTGGCTTTGGTTAGTTGGGCCGCGGTTTTCCCTTTTTGAACCCGTGTATGGCAAGTGATTTTCCATTGGTCGGCCCCGGTTTGAACCGGGGTAAAAAGGCGGTCACTGATTAAAAAAATCCACCCTTTTTGTTTGTAGGTCTTGTTGACCCGATACAAATAGCCGTCAATCGCCGCGCCCGCTTGTTGGATAAGCAATTTTTGGGCCCGGCGCGCTTGTGCCGCTTGGCGGGCATTTTGGGCCGCTTGCTCGGCTTTTAAGCGGGCCCCGGCCGCGCGTTCGGCCGCGGCTTGTTCTTCCTGCTCTTTTAATTGTGCTTGGCGGGCGGGGTCTTCCACCAATTTATATTTTAATTTTACGAGCCCGTTGTGGGAAATACTCCCCCGGGGGGCTATCGCCACGCGCGTGGTGTTTACCAAACGGCTATGCGTGACGGACAATGTAATTTGCTCCGGCTCGTAATAATAGGCTTTGCCGTAGCGGGCCAAATTCTGTTTGAAGTTTTTATTAAAATCCAGCGTGACGGACGGTTTTTCATTACGCCAACAGCAGGCGGAAATACAGCTTTCCTGCAAATCCAGCGCTTGGGCGGCTTCTTGCGGCCAAAAGCGCAGGTCAAAGCGGTAGCAGGAGTCATACTGTTTACCGTCAAAATCGGTGCGGGTGGCGGCAATTTCCAACCATTTTTGGGTGGTGGCCACGCCGGAGTTGTTCAGCGGTGTATAACACGCGCTTAAAAATAACAGGCAAGTTGCGCAGGCGTAAAGTTTTTTCATACACTTAATTATAATAACTTTTTAAGGAGATGTATTTTTTATGGATGTTATTTTTGCTTATATAGAAAAACTGCCCATTATCCCTGATAATTGGAATTTAACCATAGCGCAGGTGCTTTCTGCCCTGTTGTTTGTGGGTATTTTGTATGCGGTGGCGCGGGTGGCCAGTTGGTTTTTTAATAAATACCCGCAGCGGCTTTTGAGCAAGGTGGTTTCCCAAAAATGGGCCAATGCGCTATCCGAACATAAATTTTTTACGGCCGTCGGCGTGGTGTTGGCGGCCATGGTGGCTATCAACCTGCACCCGGTGTTTATTACGGATAAACTGCCTTGGTTGGGAACGGCAATGACAAAGCTGACCGGCGTGTTTGTGGTGTGTGCGTTTGCGTGGTGTATTAATACTGCGTTGGATTGCGTAAACCACTTGTACGGCCGCAACCCCAATATCCCGTTAAAAGGGCTAATCCAGGCCATTAAAATAGTCTTGTTTTTACTGGCAGGGTTGTTTGTGCTTTCGTTGGTACTCGGGCGAAAACCCATGTATATTATCACCGGGTTATCGGCCTTGGCGGCGGTGTTTTCGTTAATTTTCAAAGACCCGATTTTAGGTTTTGCCGCCAGTATCCAATTAACCACCAATAAGCTGATTAAAATTGGGGATTGGATTACCGTGGATTCGGCCGGCGCCGACGGAAACATTATAGATATTTCCTTAACCAGTGTGCGCGTGCAAAATTTTGATATGACCATTGTAAGCGTGCCGACTTACGATTTGATTTCCAAGCCGTTCAAAAACTGGAACGGGATGTATGCGGCCAAAGCGCGGCGGATTCAGCGCAGTATTTTGTTGGACGTGGACACCGTTAAATTTTTAGATGCGCCCACGTTGGAACGCCTGAAAAAAATCAGCCTGTTGAAAGATTATTTAACCGGAAAAGAAGAAGAAATTAAAGCGTTTAACGCGGCCCACAACGTAAAGGAAAACATCTTAAACGGGCGGCATTTAACCAATTTGGGCACGTTCCGCCACTATGCGGAGCTGTATTTGGCCTCCCGCCCGTATGTGATGAGCGGCAACGCGGATTTTACCCTCATGGTGCGCCAACTCAAGCAAGAGGTGCAGGGCTTGCCGCTGGAGGTGTATTGCTTTTTGAATACCACCGTATGGACGGATTACGAAGCGTTGCAAAGTGATATTTTTGACCATTTGTTTTCCGTATTGCCGGAATTTGGTTTGAGCGCATACCAGGCCCCCAGCGGGCGCAGTATCGTGCAAGGTGTGCGGCAAATAGCCAAATAAATAAATATAAAAAACAGACCCCGCCCTTCCCGGCGGGGTTTTTTATTATTCATCTTTGGAAGAAAATAAAAAGGAGCCCCTTTAGGGGCCCCTTATTTAGCGGGGGTTATAATCGGCGGGTTGGGGAACTTTGCCCACGATAATTTTAATGTGTTTGGTGGTATTTTTGATAATGACTTTACGCAAACACCACAGCGCCCAAATGTTGGGTACAGTCATCATGGTCATAGTAAAAATAACCAAAGACCACATAAAGCGCGTGGAATTGTTGGCCTCTGCCGTGCGCATTAAGGAATCGGCAATCGTAAAATCCCAAGTGAACGAGGTGCCAATCCCGCCGCCCACGGCTACCAAAATAATAAATAAAATGCGGCAGTATTTAATTAATTTTTCGCCTTTTAAGAATTGGAGCGCCTTTTCCGTATAATAGCCCCAGCCGATAATGGTGGTGAACGAGAAAATCACCAAGGAAAAAATCAAAATCGGCGTGCCGATATACGGAACCGTCTTAAACGCGCTGTTGCACAAGTTGGCGGCGTAAACATTGGGGTTGGCCCAATCCCCGGCCAGCACAATAACGGTGCCTGTCATCATACAAATAAAAATGGCCCAAAATACGGACGTGGCCGACACAATAGCCATTTGGGTAGCACTGCGCGTTTTAGCGGCGGCCGCCGCCATGGAAGCAGAGCCCAATCCGGCCTCGGTGGCCAGTACCGCGCGGGTGACCCCGGCACTGAGGGCGGGAATCATGGCCTTAAAAAGGGCTAAAATGCCCACGCCCACCGCGCCGCCTGCCACGGCCTTGCCGGTAAAGGCACTTTTTAATACCAGGATAATAGCATCCGGAATTTTGGCAAAATTCATACAAATAACCACAATGGCTAGCAATAAATACATGCCGCCCATAATGGGTACCAGCCATTCGGAATACGCCGCAATGCGTCTAACCCCGCCGATAATTACAACCGCGGTGGCTATGGCTACCAAAATGCCCATATACCAGGGGTTTAGGTTGTAGCCCTCGCGCAACGCATCCGCAATAGAGTTAGATTGCAACGCACTGCCGGCCGTCAGCCCCATGAGCAGGGTTCCCACGGCAAAAATAACGGCTAACCACTTTAATTTAAGCACGCGGGATAAGTAGTACATCGGGCCGCCGACGTATTCCCCATGCGGCAGTTTTACGCGGTATTTGAAAGATACCAAACATTCGCAATATTTAATGGCAAAATTAAAAAATCCGGCCACTACCATCCAAAATAATGCCCCGGGGCCGCCCTCGGAAATGGCGGTCGTCACGCCGATAATACTGCCTGTGCCCACGGTGGCGCCAATCATTACGGCCAGGGAGCCGAAACTGCTTACCATGCCTTCCGAATCTACCTTTTTGACGGATAGTTTCATGGCTCTCCAGGTGTATTTTTGCAAAAAGTTCAGGCGGAATGTAAAATAAATGCCCAAGCCCAGCAAAATAATTACCATCGGCGGGCCCCAAACCAGCGTATTAAACGCGTTCATAATATCATACGCGCTATGCACGGAGGGGGCCGTAAAAAATGCTGTAATACTGTTTAACAGCCCTGTAATGCTTTCCATTTTCTCTCCTATATAAATAAACAATAACTTAATTATTTTATCAAAAAAATGTTTATTTGGTTTTAATTTTCCGGTTTTATGTTAAAATATAAATTTGCCGATAAAAAGCTGTTCAAATTTGCCACAATATGATATATAATTTAGAAAGACGGATTTTTATAAAGCAGGTTCTAAAGGAGATTGGGTTATGAAAAAACTTTTGTTGTTTGTCGCCGCAGTATTGGTCGTGGCGGGGTGTTCTTCTGCCAATAGAAAGGATGACGGGTCTGATGTGTCTTTACGCAAGGATGCCGCCAAATATCAAATTATTGACCAAGAGTTTGATAATGTTTTAGCGCCGGACGGCGATTATGACGTGGTGCCCCCGTATGAAGAACAAATTTCGTCTTCTTCTTACCTGCAAAGTGTAAAAGGCTCCAAAAAGCCCGCCAAAAAGACGGTCACCAAAACTAGCCGCACCGTAGTAAGCCAAGACGGCAAAACCATTACTACCGTCAACAAGACGGAAGTGCAAGCGGGCGATTCCGAGCCGGTGCCGCCGTCCCCGGTGGGCGAACAGGCCAACTAATCATGCCAAACGCTTTTACGCAAGAACAAATTACACAAGAAGCCCATAGATTATATGGGCTTCTTGGTTCTGTATCCAAAACCAAAGCCGCCCGCTGGACGCTGGACGATTGCCGGGCGGCCGCCCCGCTTACATTGGAAATCAACCGTTTGAAAAAGGAAAAAAATGCCGTTATTTTGGCCCATTCTTATACCGGGCCGGATTTGGTGTACGGCGTGGCGGATTTCCGCGGGGATTCTTACGAATTAAGCCTTAAAGCGCGCGAAGTTTCCGCCGACGTAATTATTTTTGCCGGGGTGTGGTTTATGGCGGAAACAGCCAAAATTATCAACCCGCAAAAACAGGTTTTTATCCCTGCCGGGCGGGCCGGTTGCACGCTGGCGGACTCCATGACCGGGGCGGATTTAATGCGCCTGAAAGCCAAACATCCCGGGGTGCCGGTGCTTTGCTATATTAACAGCTCGGCCGACGTAAAAGCCCAGTGTGATGCGTGTGTCACGTCCGGCAACGTGTTTGATATTGCCCAAAAACTGCCGGGAAAAGAATTAATTTTTGTGCCGGATATGCTGATGGCCCAAAATTTGGAGGCCGAGTTAAAACGCCGCGGCACCCCCAAAAAAATTATTTCCTCGGGCGGCTCTTGCTGTGTGCATGACAAATACCGCCCGGAACATGTTAAAAAATTGCGGGCGGATTACCCCGGTATTAGCGTGGTGGCCCACCCGGAATGCCCCATAGAAGTTTGTGAATTGTGCGATTATGTAGGCAGTACCAAAGGTATGGCCGCCTATGTGGCGCGCACGCAAGCGCCTGTTTACGGTATGCTTACGGAGTTCGGCCTGGTAAACCGTATGGAAGCCGAACACCCGGACAAAAAATTTATTTGGCCCTTTGGCGTTTGCTCGTATATGAAGCGCAACACGTTGGCCAACACCTTGCAGGCCCTGGCGGACCCGCTCCCCGCGCAAACGGTAAGCGTGGACGAACAAACCGCCGCCGCGGCCCGCAAAGCCATAGAAAAAATGTTTGAATTAGCCCAATGATTAGCGATAAAATTATTTTACTGGCCCTGGAAGAAGACCTGGGGCTCGGGGATATTACCTCCGATACGATTTTCCCGCCTGCCGCGCAGGCCAAAGCCGTCATCCGCGCCAAAGAAGATTTAGTGCTTTGCGGCTTGCCGGTGGCCCGCCAAGTGTTTGAACTGGTGGACCCGTCCGTCACGTTTACCCCGCTTAAACAAGAGGGGGATAACGTGCAAAAAGGCGAAGAAGTATTAGCCCTTAGCGGCCCGGTGCTTTCCATATTAAAAGCGGAGCGCACGGCGCTTAACTTTATGCAGCGTATGTCCGGCATTGCTTCGGCCAGCCGCGCGTATGCGCAAGTGGGCGCCAAATACGGCGTAATGATTGTGGATACCCGCAAAACACAGCCCGGTATGCGCCGGTTGGATAAATACGCCGTGCGTATTGGCGGGGCGCGCAACCACCGTATGACGCTGGCGGACAGCGTGATGATTAAAGACAACCATATTGCGGCGGCGGGCTCCATTACCAAAGCGGTAGCCAAAATTAAAGCGGCTATCGGCCACACGCCTAAAGTAGAGGTAGAGGCGGAAACGCCCGAACAGGTGCAGGAAGCCGTAAATGCGGGGGCGGATATTATTATGTTTGATAATATGACCCCGGCCCAGGTGGCCCAGTGTAAAAAACTGGTCAACGGCCGCGCCATTATAGAAGTTTCGGGCGGCATTACGCTGGAAAATTTGGAAGCCTACTGCCAAGCCGGGCCTGATGTTATTTCTTCCGGTGCGCTGACGCACTCCGTCCCGGCGAAAGATTTAAGCCTAAAAATTGTACAATATATATGTTAAGCGATTTATAATTATGGGGGTTTTTGCATGAATTACAACGAGTTGTTTTCCCAAGTGGTGTATCGCTCCAAAGCGTCCGCCATTAGAGAACTTTTGAAAGTGATAGCCCGCCCGGATATTATTTCCTTTGCCGGGGGATTGCCGGACCCGGAATTATTCCCTACCAAGGATGTTTCGTCCATTATGCAGGATGTGTTGGACAAGTCCCCCAAGGCGGCCTTGCAATATGGCACCACGGAGGGTTTTTTAGCTTTGCGCCAGGAATTAGTAAAACTGCTTAAAGAAACCGAGGGTATTACCGCCACGCCGGACCAATTAGTGATGGTGTCGGCCTCCCAGCAGGCGCTGGATATGACGGCCCGCCTGTTTGTAAACCCGGGGGACCCCATTATTACCGCGTGCCCCACTTATTTGGGCGCGTTGCAGGCGTTCCATGTGGCGGGGGCGCATATTATCGGCGCCGCCAGTGATGATTACGGCATTTTGGCCGAAGATTTAGAAGCCAAGCTGGCCCGGTTGAAAGCGGCGGGCAAAACGTGCAAATTTATCTATTTAGTGCCGGATTTCCAAAACCCGACGGGAACGACTATCCCGGAAGAACGCCGCGTAAAAATTTTGGAAATTGCCAAAAAATACAACACATTTATTTTGGAAGACTCCCCGTACCGCCAAGTGCGTTTTGAGGGGGAATCCCCGCGTACTTTTTATGCGTTGGATAACGGCCAAGACAACGTAATTACCATGTTTACGTTTTCCAAAGTGTTTGTGCCGGGGTTCCGCCTGGGCTTTATCGTCGGGCCGGAAGAGGTCATCCGCAAATATGTTATTTTGAAGCAAGCCATGGATTTGTGTACCTCTCCCATTTTGCAGTTGGCTACTTACGAGTATCTGCGCAGAGGGCTGCTCCTGGAACACATCAAAAAAATTATTGCCTCTTACCGGGAAAAACGCGATTTAATGCTTAAAACTTTGGCGGAATATATGCCCAAAGAGGTAAGCTGGACCCACCCGGAGGGGGGGCTTTTCCTGTGGCTTACACTGCCTAAACACGTCAACGCGACGGAGCTTTTGCCTAAAGCGATTGAAAACAAAGTGGCGTATGTGGCGGGGGTGGATTTTTACCCGGATGCCAACGTGTTTAACGATATGCGCTTAAACTTTTCTTATCCGACAAAAGAACAAATGGTAGAAGGGTTGAAACGCTTGGCCCAAACGATTAAAGAATGTTTATAGAACAGTGCCCCGGTGACGGGGCACTCTCTTTTTCTGGGTCTATCGGGTACAGGTGGCATAGGCCCAAAGGCCCTTTTTTTTAGGCAGCATTTTTGCCAAAATAAAATAGGAGTGTGTACGAGGTAAATAATGAAAAAACTATTTGTTGTGGGTTTAATACTGGCCATTTCATCTTCGGCTGTGTGGGCGCAAGGCCGCGTGGCCCCGGCGCTTAAACAGTTGGCTAAATCTTCCGTACAAAAAAACGGGCGCAGGGCCGCACGCTTGGAGCCGCTTTCCAATGCCCGTATAGAGGCACTGGCCCGGCGCGGTAAAGAAAAAATGATTATCAAACGCGCACTAGCGGTAGCGGCGGAGCGGAATTATCCTATTTCTTACATTTTGCGCGACGGGGAAGTAAACGACGCTCTGCTGGCCAAAGCGTGGACTAGTTCCAGCCGGATTATGGCCCGCTGGGAAACCCAAAACACGCTGGGGCTTAATGCGTGGTTAATGGTGTTTGTGAGCAAGGTGCAAAAAGCCTTGTGCAAAACGGACCCCAAAATCTTAAAACTAATGCGTACAGAGCTTAAAACGGCGCAGGCGCAGGCGGAAGAAATGTTCCGCTCCAAACACGTTTATTTAATGACCACTCCGCTTACGGTGCGGCAAATGGAAGAAATGCCGGAATACCGCGCTTTACTGGCGGAAGCGGTGGCCCAGCGCTTAACGGACAAAGTGTTGCCTAAATTTAATTCCATGGCGCGGGTGACTATTCTTAAAATTTTAATGCAGGGCGTGTTTGACGGCTCCATAAAGCCGGTGGAACTGAATATGGCTATTTTGGAAAAAGACGTTCACGCCGGGTTGCGCTTTATCGGCCCGCGTATGAAAAAGGTGGAGGGCTACGGCGTGATAAAAGAGCGCCTGAATATGTGCGCCCAACGCGCGGCGGAAATTGCCGCCAATAACAACATCCGCACCCTGGCAGAAATCCGCAACTTAATGCTAAAAGAAATGGAATATTTTGACAAGCATTGGGCCCCGGGTTTGGCGGTACAGGAAGATTGGCAAAAATTAATCCACTTTTACCGGGATAATAAAACTGCCTTGAAAATATATCCGCAAGATATTTTTTTGAAATAATAAAAAAGTAAAAATACTTAAAAAATAAACAAAACAGCCTGCCGTTTTTAGAAGGGGGTTGTTTTGTTTTTTTTTTTTGATAAATTTTGTTTATATACAAAATTTATCAAAAAGAGAGTATTTTATGAAAAATAGAAATTTGCAGTATTTTTGGCGCAAGAAACAGGGGTTTACTTTAATTGAGTTGCTGGTGGTTGTACTAATTATTGGGGTGTTGGCGGCGATGGCGTTGCCGCAGTACCGCGTGGCGGTAGGTATGAGCCGCGCCTCCACTATGTACGCCTTTATGCGCGGGGTAGACCAGGCCCAACAGGCTTTTTATATGGCAAACAACCGCTATGCCACTACCTTTGATTCGTTAAGTGTGGGAATCCCGCCCGGGTTTACAAAAACCGACGAAAGGACTATTTACAAAGAACACACTCGTTGTTATATTATGACAGAACACGGAAACGCAGAAATTTCTATTAAGTGTTCGGAGGGAATAACCGGGGTGGTGTTGGAAAAATATCACAATCAAAATTATTATTTGTGTTGGGCGGGTACAAATAAAGAATTAAACAAACAAATTTGCCGCAGTCTATCCGGTAAGGACGAGGCTAGCGGTATTTCTTCCGACCAAACCGAATGGTATAAGATAAACTAGGGCTTTATTGGCATTTGCACGCATAAAAATACCCCATGGCGCGTTTTTTGCGTAATGGGGTATTCTTTATGGGGCAGGTTGTTGGTTAATCAAATAAAAAGACTTTTAGGATATAACCCGCGGCCGAAATCAGCCCCGCCGCCGGAATGGTAATAAACCAGGCCCACACAATGCGGTTGGCCACGCTCCAACGCACGCAGGAAAGGCGGCGCAGGGAGCCAATGCCCACAATTGCCCCGGTAATGGTGTGCGTGGTGCTGACCGGCACCCCTAATACAGAGGCAATAAACAGGGAGATAGAGGAAGCCGATTCCGCACAGAAACCGTCCACCGGGCGCAGGCGCGTGATTTTTTGGCCCATGGTTTTAACAATTTTCCACCCGCCGGAAAGCGTGCCCATCGCAATAGCCCCTTGGCACAACAACACAACGGAAAGCGGCACAATAAACTGGCCTTGCGCGGCAAGTTCCATTTCGTGGTGGGTAAGCAGAAAATCCCGGATAGGGCCTACCTCGCTGCCGGTTAAACCGCCCAGCAAAAGCATACTGATAATACCCATGGTTTTTTGGGCGTCGTTGCCGCCGTGGCCCAAGGAATAGGCCGCGGCAGACACTAACTGCCCTTTGCGGAAGAAATGGTCCACCTTATACGGGTTGAAAGAGCGGCACAAGTTAAATACCAGTATGCCAATCAGCATACTTAACAAGAGCCCGAGCAGGGGGGATAAAAAGATAAACAGTACGGTTTTTAATATCCCGCCCATCACCAGCGCACTAAAGCCGCCTTTTACCAAGCCGGCCCCGATTAAGCCGCCAATCAGCGCGTGGGAGGAGCTGGACGGCAACCCCCACCACCAAGTAATTAGGTTCCACCCGCAGGCCCCTACCAATGCGGCAAAAACCAAGTTGGCGTCCACCAAGTGGATGTCCACAATGCCGCTGCCAATGGTTTTGGCAACCCCGGTGTGAAAGATTAAAAACGCCACAAAGTTGAAAAACGCCGCCCAAGCCACCGCCACTTTGGGGGATAATACCCGCGTGGAAACAACGGTAGCAACGGAGTTTGCCGCGTCGTGGAAGCCGTTTAGATAGTCAAAAAATAACGCCAGAATAATTAAAAATAATATCCAAGCCATAACGGGCCTCTAGTTATTTTTTACCAAAATGGATTCCACCAAGTTTGCCACATATTCGCAAAAATCGGTGACGGTTTCGGCTTCTTCAAACAATTCTTTTTGTTTGATGACCATAATGGGGTCTTTTTCGTTTTCAAATAACCAAGAAATCGCCTCGTCGCGCAATACGTCGCCCTCGTTTTCCAAGCGGTTAATTTCCACACATTGGAACAGGGTTTCCTTCATATTTTTATTACTGCGCAAGCTGGCCAGTGCCTTTTGCATGGCTTTGGTGCTTTGGGCAATAGTGTTGGCCAGTTTTTGGCTGTATTCGGAGGGTTTTTCAATTTTATACAGTTGAAAGCGGTTTGTAATTAAATAAATGCCGTCTATAATATCGTCTAAACGGTTTGCCAGGGCCAAAATGTCTTCCCTATCAAACGGGGTGATGAAAGTTTCGTTTAGGGTATTAATGATGTTGTGGGTCAGTTCGTCGCCGTAGTGTTCCAGCTCGTGCATGGCGCGCACGTTTTCGGGCGTAAAGGCGGCTTCGTCCGTCAGTTTTTTATAAAATTCAGCCGCTTTTACAAGGTTTTCGGCCTGTTTGTCAAACAAATCAAAGAACTTTACTTCTTTGGGCATGAACATATTTTTATTACTCCGTTGGGTACTCTTATTACTTGCGCCCACACCCAAAACGCTTGCGGGCGGAATTACAACTTTATAAAAAAGCTCCCGTTGCCACAGGCAAGCGGGAGCTGGTAAATTAACGCGCGGCGGTGTTTTTTAATTCTTCCGGCAAGTTTACGGCGGCTTTTAACAGGAAAGGTCTTTTCTTTACTTCCTCAATAAAAGCGGCGTCGCGCAGTTTGTTGCGGTAATCTTTCTCTTGAAAGATATAACGGAACTTGGTGTAATCTTCGTAAGTGCCGGCTTTTAAGGCTACAATATCCTGCACGCCTACAATTTCCTCGTCCGTGGGGATTACAAAAATCTTTACCTTGGAATTGTCCGCCGAAATGCGGCATTCGGCCTTGTTGGTGTCGGCGCAGTTGTTGCGTTCTTCGTCCAATACAATGCCAAAGTTTTCAAGGCCCTGTAAAATCATTTCGCGTATGTTGGTGGCGCGTTCACCCACGCCCGCCGTAAATACAATCGCGTCCAAACGGCCCAACGCCGCCATGTACGCCCCAATGTATTTTTTAACGCGGTAGGTTTCCACCTCTAACGCCAGTTTGCAAAGCTCGTCGCCTTCCGCGGCGCCTTTGCGCACGTCACGCTGGTCGGCAAAGCGGTCCCCGGTTAGGGCATACATACCGCTTTTTTTGTTCAAAATGGTGTACATTTCTTCCGGCGCCATATTCAGCTTTTTCATCATGTGGAAGCAAATAGACGGGTCCATATCGCCGGAGCGGGTGCCCATTACTAAACCTTCTAACGGGGTGAGCCCCATGCTGGTATCCAGGCATTTGCCGTTTTTAACGGCGGTCACGCTGGCACCCGCGCCAATGTGGCAAACAATGGTGTTTACTTCGTCTACATTTTTGCCCAAAAGCACGGCGGCGCGGCGGGAAGTGTATAAAACAGATGAGCCGTGAAAGCCATAGCGGCGGATTTGGTAATCCGTATACCATTTGCGCGGCAAGGCATACATATAAGAAGATGCCGGCATGGTTTGGTGGAAAGCGGTATCCATTACGCAAACGTGGGTCACGTTGGGCATTAACGCGCGGGCGGCTTCAATACCCATAATGTGGGCCGGGTTGTGCAAGGGGGCCAAATCGGCAATGTTTTTTAATTCGGCCACTACGCTGTCGTCCACAATTACGGATTTGGAAAACTTACCGCCATGTACAATGCGGTGCCCCACGGCGGAAATAACGCTTACGTTTTCAATAACGCCGTGTTCTTTATCGGTTAAGGTTTCAATAACCAGGTTGATAGCGTCTTTATGGTCTTTGCAATTTCTTTGGAGTTCAAATTTAGGAAATCCGGTACGGTCCTGGGAGATAAAGGAGCCTTCAATGCCAATGCGTTCTACCGCGCCGGCGCAGAGGCTTACTTTTTTGTCCCAATCGTACACGCTGTACTTAACGGAGGAACTGCCGCAGTTTAAGAAAAGAATAATCATTTTTTGTATGTCCTTGAATTTTGTTGCGCCATAAAAGCGCGTGAGTATTGGTTTTGCTTCCCCTATATTCTAGCAAAAAAAGGGGGAATGTGTTGTCATTTCCGTATGGTTATGATAGTATTGTATTAAGAAAGTTTATTACTAGGTAAATTTGCAAGTAAAAAGTGTATAAAAGAGAGGTCTTTTTATGTATAAATTTTTAATGCTTGCGGCGGGGCTTTTGTTGCCTGCTTTGCAAGCGGCGGGCGCCCCCCAACCGGGCATGTGCGAAGGCGGGGCCATTGCCCGGTGTTCCATAGAATATTATAACGACGGCAGCCGCGCGGAATTTTACCAAAATGCGGAGGGGGCCGGCCGGGTGGAATGGCGTTTTACCGGGCAAGACCAAAAATTAACCAATATCTTTTTTTATCCGGGCAAAGGCGTGACGACGGAGCTGGAATTGGACCCGGTTTCGTCCGTTCCGCAAGCCTCTTTAACGTATACAACCGGGGGAAAATTGCTTTCGTGGCGTAAGTTAAACGGCGCCACCAATACTTGGGAAGACGTACCCCTGGCTAATTCCACCCACACGTTAGAGCGCTTTGTGGACCCGGGCCGCCGTTTACTGCGCCGGGAAGATTGCTCCCGCCGGGATATTGCGCGCTGTACGCTTACGCGCAATGCGGACGGTTCGTCTACGGAGCGGCTGTTCTTCCCCAACGGCAAATTATGGGAAGAAAACACCTATAAAACATCTAACCGCCTGGATTTTGAGTTTGCTTCTTTTGACTTTTGGGGCCGCGAAACCATGCGCAAAATATACGACCGCGCCAGCGGCAACTTGCAAACGGCCTTTTGGTTTAACGAAGACACCAACCAAACCACCCGCTATATTTATGACTTAAAAACAGGTAAGGAAACTTCCACCGTGATTTATGATGCTTCGCGCCGCGTGCGCCGTTGGGAAGAAAACGGCCCCGACGGCCTGGTTAGTAAATCCGTCGTGTTTGCGGAAAACGGCTTTCCGGTTTCCCGGCAACATTTTGAATTTTCCCGGCTTACGCAAGCCATTACTTTTTACCCCAATGCCCAGCCGAAAGAACGCCTGACATACAGCCCCGCGCGCGAAATCCAAACCCGCGAAACGTATGACGAGCAAGGGCACTTGGTGCGGGTGGAGTGCCTTGCCGGCCCGTGCAAAAACCCGGGGTATACCGTGTACCCGGTGGAAAAATCCCGCACGGTGTGCGAGGCCCAGCCGACCGAGCCGCAGTGCCGGCCTAAACCTTAACGGGCCGGATTTTACCGCCTGATTTGACCCGGCTTTATGCCGGGTTTTTTGGTGTGTTTGAGCGGTTCTTCCCATAAAAAAGGCGGCCCTTTTTACGGGGCCGCCTTTGTGCCGGCTAAGGCTTAATATACTTTTTTAAGGGTCAGTACGCCGTCTTCAAAGAACCATTCTTCAATCAGGTCGCCGGTTTCGCTGAATTTTTTGGTCACGCCGTGCGGTTTTCCGTCTTTGTGGGGGGAAATCAGCGCAATCGTTCCGTTGGGGTGATACACAATTTTATCGCCGATAATCTTGTCGTTTTTATAGGAACATTCGGAGCGCAAATCTCCGTCTTGCGTGTAAATTTTGCTCACGCCGTTTAAGTAGCCTTTTTGGTATTCGGCCACTTCCAAAATTTTACCGGTGGGATAGTATTTAATTTGTTTTCCGTCTTGCACGTCATTAACGTAGGAAAATTCTTTATACAACTTGCCCGTCGGGTTGAAAACGCGCGCTTTGCCTTGCAGCATACCTTTTTCGTAAAATTTTTCAATATTTACTTTGCCGTTTTCATAATAAATTTTGCATTTGCCGTCGCGTTCCCCATTTTTGAAACCACATTCAAAATAGAGTTTGCCGTTTTCAAAAAATTCTTTTACGGTGCCGTCGGGCATAGTGCCTTCGTGCTTTTGAATATCCAAGTTTTTATCCAAGGTTTCACGGTATACTTCTTTACCGTCAATGGAATAAGTGCGGATAAACCCAACGTGCAACGGGTCGTTAATGCTGCTTGTTTTTCTTACAATATCAACCATATTAAGCCTCCACCAGTTTTTGAGCCGCCGCAAAGCCGCTGCTCCACGCAAAATGTAAATTAAATCCTCCGCTTCTGCCGTCAACATCCAGCAGTTCGCCGGTAATAAATAAGCCCGCGCATTTAAGGGACTCAAAAGTATTATAGTTTATTTCGCGGCAGTTTACACCCCCGGTTGCGGCCATGGCTTCCGTCCACGGGCGCGCCGCGCATACGGTAAAAGCCCACCCCGTCAGCGTTTTCAGCACATTGTTCCAGGTGTTCGGGGTCCATTCTTTTACGGGAATATTCTTTTTAATGCCGGCAAAATCTATCAGTAAATTGGCGATGTTTTCGTGCAGGAGCCCCGCAAAAAAATCTTTGGCTTTGCGGTGCCCGAATTTTTCCCGGCGGGCCTGCATAAATGCCGCAAAATCCGTTCGCCCGGGGAAAAAGTTTAACTCCACACTTACATTACCCTGGGGCAAACGGCGGGTAATGGCGGCGCTGATGTTAATGGCGGCCGGGCCGCTGAGGCCGTAATTGGTAAACAGCACTTCCCCTTGGCTTTGGGCCAGTATTTCCTGCCCGGCGCGGGCAGTTAGTGCCACTTGCGCACGCAAGCCTTGCAAGCGGGATATGGCTTTTTCTTTCACCGTCAGCGCGCATAAGGCGGGCGCGGGGGGAACAATGCTGTGCCCCAGGCTTTTTGCCAACGCATAGCCGCTTTGCGTGCCGGTAAGCTGCGGGAACGCGCATGAGCCGCACGCCAGCACCAAGTGCCGGGCCTGAAAATGGGCCCCCTGTTGGGTTTGTACGGTAAAAGTTTTGCCGCGTTTGATTTTAACCACTTCTTGCCCGGTTTTCAGTTCGGCGCCGTTTTCCAACGCGGCCAATTTTAAGGGCTCCAAAACAGCGGTAGCTTTGCCGGTAGCCGGGAAAAACCGCCCGTTATCTTCCTCCACCAATAAAACGCCTAAATCTTCAAAATATTTTTTGCAGGCGGCAAACGGAAATTGTTTTAAGGCGCTTTCTATCAGTTCCCGCGGGGCGTGGTAAAAATCGGGCGATACGCGGGCATTGGTTAAGTTGCAGCGCCCGTTTCCGCTGGCTAAAATTTTGCGGCCGGGCAAAGGGTCTTTTTCCAAAATGAGTACACTTTTGCGGGCGCGCGCACATTCCAGCGCACACAACAGGCCGCTGGCTCCGGCGCCGATAATCAGCACGTCATAAATAGGCAAATCGTTCATATTAAATACAGTGTAGCAAAAATGCGCGCTCTTGACACTCCCGCCCATAAGTATATACTATAAAAGAGTATATTTTTAGGAGATTTTATGCGTTTAACCACTTATTTTTTTACTTTTTTAACGGGTTGTCTGCTCCCGGTTTCCGCCGCGGCATTTACCGTGGGGGAGATGGCCCGCCCTACCTTTAGCACGGCCCCGGCGGGGAATGTCCGCCCGACCACTGCGGCTACGGGGGCAAGCCGCCCGACTACCGCCGCAACCGGCAACACCCGCCCCACCACCCAACCGGGCAACAGCGGCAACCGTTTTACGCCGGAAACGGGAGAAACCCACCCCACCACTCCGGCCGGATTAAGCGCCCAGCGTTTTACG
>ULVN01118374.1_pt1 | contig 16943 bp, 9 predicted proteins | sample 1959491 | NCBI WGS metagenome assembly ULVN01 (sample SAMEA4835787, study PRJEB28245) | human gut metagenome | biome: gut microbiome; material: fecal sample | place: Denmark | collected 2008 | reverse complement strand
GTAGACCATGCAGACACCGAACTCATTGGGCATAGGGGATGAAAGGGCACCGGGTTTCTTTGTGGTGCTTTTTATTTATGCCCAGATAGATTTCCTATTTTCCGTACTACGTATGCAGAAAAGCAGAGAGTCTATGCATCGGACGCCCGTCTTGGCTTCACCTATCATGGAATACAGGATGGAATAAAAGGTAGAATGCTTCTTTGAAGCCGGCTGAAAGTCATAGAAAATACTTCCTCAACTCCCGAAGGGGCTTCGGTATTCCTCTTTGGGAGCTTAAGGGAGTTTTGGGTGTTCATTTTTTAGGAGAATAAGTAATAATCGTGGCTCCCTTTACATGGGGTATTTGGGGATTTATTTCAGCAAGCAATTGCAGTAACAAAGAGGCGGCGAACCGCTGTAGTCATGTTTTTGGGGAGGAATGTGGGTGAAACTGAGAAGAGCTGTGAAGCGATAATTGCTGCTTTTCTGCAGCCATTTTAAAAGCCGCACTGCCTATGGTATGGGCAGTGCGGTTTTTGTTTCCTGCTCGTTTAGGGAAGCACTGATTAATTCGCAGAATCAAATTTCATATGTATTTTTATCCAATGCTACGTTATAAGTCTCCTTAAATAGCTGGCTATTCGCGTCGACTTATTCCTTGCATTGAATAAAAATACAAGAATGAAATCCGATAACGATTTAATCAGCGCTTCCTTAGAGCAGGGAGATTTCTTTTTCTATTTCGAAGGACCAGAGGGAGAGGCCGGTGACGGGTTTATGGAAGAGCTTTTCCGCTGCTTCCCGGTAGATGCAGAGCTGCTGGGTGTAGTGGTCACGGAATTCATTTTCGTCCCGAATGCGGTCTGTTTTGTAGTCGATGATGAAGAGGCTGTCTTTGCCTTCCAAGAGGCAGTCCATGACGCCCTGCATGAGGAGTTTGTCGGTGCTTGGTCTCTTTCCGGTGGTTTTCCGGAAGTCGGATACGGGGAGGAGAATGGTGAAGGGCATTTCTTTGTGAATGTGTTTAGCTTTCTTCATTCTGTCGAAGAGGCCGGAGTGGGTGAAGGCGAGGAGCTGGTCCAGGGGTTTCCTGTTGCGGGCTTTTCCACCCTGAAGGAGGAAGTCCGCCTCTTCCTGTGAGAAGGCGCCACGTTTTTTCAGGCTATTGATGGCGTCTGTGAGTGCTTCTTTCATCCGGTTGGGGTCTGCTTTTTCAGGAAGTTTTGTGAAATCGATCATTTCCATGGCCTTGTGCATGAGTGTGCCGTAGGCGGAGCCGCTTTCGAAGGCAGATTTCATAAGGAAGGCCGGTTTTCTGTTGGCCCGGGTGAAGATGCTTTGTTTGTCTTCCGGTTCCATGGTTTCTGCCAGAACGGTGGAGGGGGTGCCGTCGGTGTTGTTTTCTTCCATCAGGGCGGTGGCGCTGGTGGCGGTGAGTTTGGCTGGGGCATTCACGGCTTCGGCGTAGGGATAGGTCCATGAGAGGCGATGGGCGAGGTCTTTGGGGACGGTGCTGCTCTTTTCCTCCGCCCACCGGCAGAGGAGGTCTCGGGAGATGTCTCCTGCAGTGGAGGTTTTCGAGAGGAACGGGGATGCATCAATGACGGCGAAGTCAAAGGCTGAGCTGTCTCCGGGGACGTCGGTGATGTCTGTTGCTTTTTGGCCTTTCCCATAGTTCCAGGCGTTACGCATGGAGGGGTGGGATAGTGAGGCGGTCATGACCCAGTCCAGAAAGCTTCCGGCTTTTACGACGGCCACATGGGAGAGCGGTGCTGTGCCTGCGGTAGTTCCTGCCGGTTTAAGGTTCGGCGCGGCCCATTGGTCCATTTTATTCTTCAAGTCTTTTTCCGGGTCTTTGCCTGCTATGGCTCCGATGATGAAGAGTTTATCCCTTGCCCGGGAGAGGGCTACATAGAGGACCCTGGCTTCTTCGGAACGCTGCTCCATGTCCAGTTTTCTTTTCATGGCGAGGTAGTAGAGGCTGTCCCATTTGGCATGGCCTTTTTCGTCGAAGTAGGGTAGGGAAAGGCCCATGTCTTTATGGCAGAGGAAATCGTGGCTGCGGATGGTGTGGAATTTCTTATCTGCGTCGGCGAGGAAGACGACGGGGTATTCCAGACCTTTGGCCTTGTGGATGGTGCTGATGGTCACTGCATCTTCCGGCGCGGGGAGTGTTTCTTTGGAGAGGATTTCTCGCTCTTCTTCGGAAAGGCCGGACATGTAGGAGAGAAATGCATAGAGTCCGGCGCCCGGTCTTTCGTCGGAGGCACGGGCGGCTTCGTAGATTTCCAGTATATGCTGTCTTCTGACGGCACCCATGGGGAGGCCGGATACGTAAGTGAGATAGCCTGTTTTGCGCAGGATGTCCTTTACCAGAGGAGCAGCGCCGCTGGCGGCCATTCGTTTCCACTCTTCATAGTGGGCCAGAAATTCTTTCAGTTTCCTGCCTTTTTCTGCGGGCAGGAAGTTTTCCGGATGGCCGTAGGAAATGGTATTCCAAAGGGCGCGGGTAGTTTTATGGATGTACAGTCCAGCCAGGTCTTTCTCCGTAAGGCCTACGAAGCAGGAACGGAGGACTGCGGTCAGTGGGATGTCCTGCAGCGGGTTGTCGAGAATTTTAAGAAGGGCGATGAGGGGGGCTGCTTCCATGGTATTCTGGAAGGATTCTCCCGGAAGGGGTGTGACGGCAGGGATGTTGTGCTTTCCCAGGATTTCGATGAGGGTGGGAGCCGTTTCGGGTTTCCCGGTGTTGGCGCTTCGTACCAGTATGGCGATATCGCTGTACCGGATGTCCCGGTAGGTGCCGTCTTCATTCATGACCTGCCATTTCCCGTCCACCAGGTCCCGAATCTGGGCTGCAATGAGATGGCCTTCCGCTGCGATTTTCACCTGTTCTTCTCGTGATACGGCGGTGGAGGCGGTGTCGTCTTCTTCTTCTCTGTCGTTTTCGCCGGTTGTCTGATGGTTATCGTTGTCATTGTCGTCGTCATCGTCATCGGTGTATGTAAGGGTGGTCAGCTCGATGGTAACCCTGGGCTTTTTATTTGCAGCAGCATCTTCGGGTGTTTCTGAGGAGTTTCCCTTCAGGGATTTCGGCAGGTCACTGGTGGAATAACAGCCTGCATATTTTTGTGGCTTTGGATTTTCGTGACGTCCGGCATGCATAGCTTCTCCGTCTCCATAGGAGAATTCCAGGGGGCATTGAATCAGGTTATTTCCCATGAGGCGGCGGAAAATATAGTTGATGCAGGAGAGGATGACCGCATCACTTCTGAAGTTCTTGGTTAGGTCGATGCGTTCGCTGTCTTTGTTACCGGTTTTGTAGGTTTTATATTTGTCAAGGAAAATGGTGGGATCAGCCTGACGGAAGCGGTAGATGCTCTGCCGGATATCGCCTACCATGAACCGGTTGTTTCCGCTGCTCAGAAGGGCACAGATGAGGTCCTGGGTGGCATTGGTGTCCTGGTATTCGTCGACGAGGATTTCTTTGTAGCGCTTTCTCAGCGTCAGTGCCAGCTTCGAGGGACAGCGAGCAGCGTCGGCGGGATTTCGGGAATTTCCGAGTTTTTCCCGGTCGATGAGAAGGGAGAGCACGTAGTGGGCGGCATCGTTGAAGTCCATGACTCCTGCTTCTTTTTTGGCATCGTTAAAGGCATGGGTAAATTCCAGTGTGATACGGCTCACTGTCCGGACCATATTTTGCATTTCATTTGCCTGGTCGATCCAGTTTTTATCAGGGATAGGGTCGGTATGATTGAAGAAAGGGGACTTGCCTTTATTGAATTCATTTTTTACTTTATCACGGCTTCTATTGATTTCGTCTTTAGGGAAATCGTGATGGGTTTTCAAAAATTTTGTGGTCGTGGGGGTTCTCTGCCATATGTCTTGGCTGGCCAGTTTATTTCTGATGGCTTTCCAACTGGAGAGCTCCTGGAGTTGACGCAGAGATTTGCAGTCCCTGTCTATCATGTCCCTGTACTGAGCGACCATATCCGCCACGTCTTGATCCCCGTGGATGCTATCCAGAATCTTACCGGTGAGTCGGTATTTTTCAAGTGCTTTTTCTATGCCTTCCTTGAAAGTTTCCAAAAGGTTCCGGCACCAGGGAATATCATCCAGGGAGGTGGCGCCTGCAGGGACGGTGCAGTCTTCCGGCAGTTTTTCGATCCAGTATTCCGGGAAGGGGGAGGAGCGGGAGAAATTGTAGATTTCCAGAATCATCTGCCTGAGCGGCCGGTCCCGGTACTGCCTCTGTGTGGCTGTCACCAGTTTCCGGAAGTCTTCCTTATTATCCTTGTATTCTTTTTCCATCACTTCATCGAGGACGTGGAGTGCCATGAGGTAGAGTTCATTTTCATCGGCGGCAAGACGGACTTTGGGCGGCAGGCCGGCTTGAAAGCCGTAGTTTGTGAGGAGTTCCTGGAAGAAGGCGTCCATGGTGGTGATTTCAGCCGTATCCAGCCGGCCGGCTTCTTCCTGCAGATGGGCGGCCTGTGCCATGTCCGGCGATGGGCCGGCAAGGATGCTTTCCAGTTCGTTCAAGAGTTTTCCTGTAATGCGCTGCTTCATCTCGGCGGCAGCGGCGTTGGTGAAGGTGAGGACCAGAAGGTCGTTGATATGGATTCCATTTTTGGGGTTTTTCACTATCTGCAGAATCCGTTCTGTCAAAACGGCGGTTTTTCCGCTTCCTGCGGCAGCGGAGACCAGGCGGTTTCTGGGGGACAGGTCCAGTGCCTTTTGCTGTTCTTTTGTGAATGCCATATGAGTTGACTCCTTTTCAGAGAAGATGAATTTTCTTCCAATGAATAAGCAGGTTTCCTCTAAGGAAGCACTGATTAATTCATTGAGTCTGCTTTTATAAGGATTTTTATGCACTGCTTCGTCATGGGACTCCTTAAATAGCTCGCTATTCGCGTCGTCCCATTCCTTGCATTGCATAAAAATCCAAGAATAAAAGCAGACAGTGATTTAATCAGCGCTTCCCTAAGGGATGCCGATAGATTCACGGAAGCACCGGCACATTCGCAAAGTCTGATTTCATAGGGATGAAGTCAGTGAGCGAGTGAATGAGTGCTTCCTGCAGATCCGATAGTTATGGTTTTTGTATTTGAGAAGCGGCAGGGGAGTCGGTTGCGTCAGTGCCTTTTTCCAGCATGGACATTACTTCTTTTTCGTCCATAGGTGCCAGCTTGTCGTAGTCCTCTCCTTCCATGGAGGGGTCAAAGCGGCAGACGGATGTGAAGGGGCAGTATGCACAGCCGTCGAAGTTTCTGTAGAGATAGGGTTTGATGGGGAACGCTCCCTTCATGATACTGTCGGAGAAGGTGCCAAGGTGTCCATCTGCCTGTTTCATCAGGTTTTCCATTTGTACATAGTCCAGACGGTGGGTATTTGCCTTAGCGGGCGTCATATTTCCTATTTTATCGGGATTATTGAAGATTTTGTTTACATAGGCTTCAGCGGTACCGGCCTTTTCATCCAGTGCTTTCCAGGTCTTTGTATCTTCCAGGTAGTAGCCCTTCACATCGTCCTGAGGCTTGGGGTCGGCAGTGCCGCTCACAGGGATTTTTTCTGCTTTGATGCTGCGGATTTTTAAGGGCAGGATATGGAGATAGAGCAGTGCGGCCGGCAGGCAGCCCGGGTTTTCTTTTCCCAAGGCCAGGGCATAGGTGGGGAGCTGGAGCTTGATACCGAGGCGCATTTCATCCAGTTTGGCCTCTTCTTTTCCTGTTTTGTAGTCCCAGATGGAAACAAAATCTTTATTTGCATCGTCTTTCCATGTGTCATAGCGGTCAATTTTCCCCTTGACTGTGACACCGTTGGCAAGGGTAAAGGAGAATTCTTTTTCTGCCTGTTCTGTCCGGAACCGGCTTTGGCTGTTCATCCGGCGGATGACCTTGATTGTTTCTTCCAGTGTGTTATCAAGTATTTCTTTCATGAAGCGGCCTGCACCAGTATTGGTAAGCAGCATGCCGCGCATGCGGGGCGCCATTTCAGTGGTCAGGTCTTTCAGCTTATTTTCGATTTCATCATCGGTGGCATCTTTCCAGTCCTTTCCCTGGCCTTTGAGGTATTCAGTGAACAGGTGGAGTCCGCCGTGAATGTAGTTGCCGATTTCATTCGGCCCCAGGCGTACTTTACCCCTTTCCCGGAGGGACAGGACGTTTTCCAGAAAGTAACGGTAGGGGCATCTCCGGTAGTTCTGGAGCTGGGAGATAGAGACCTTGAGTTGATGGGAACCGTCTTTATAGAGAAGGGCATCGGTTTCCTCCTGTGTCAGCGGGCGGGCCTTGTTTTCATAATGAAGTCCGGCAAGGCTTTCTTTCAGGAGGTCCGGTGCATTTTGTCCGGCCCAGTTTTTAAGTCCTGTCCAGAGGGAGGAGGAGTCGGGAATGGCTTCGCCCAGAGCCAGGGGCAGAAGTGAAAGGGCCTGTCGAGGGTTCTGGAAGGTGGAAAGATCGGCATGGGAAAGGAGGAGATCCGGCTTTTCACTTCTTTTTGTATACCCTAGATGGTGGAGGCGTGTCAGAAGGGAGGCGGGGACGCCTTTTCTTGCGTCGTCGGTGACTGTGGGATATGAGAGGTACAGTCTGTCCGATTCCCGGGTGAGGGCAAGGTACAGCAGGAAGTTTTCTTCGCTTGTTCGTTCCTGCCGGTTTTCTTCCGGATGGAAGCCGGCTTTGTCCAGCGCTTCCATTTCTTCCGGCGGGAAGATGCTTTCCACCGATGCCCGTTTCGGGAAGGTGCCTTCCAGAAGGCCGGGGAGGAAGAGGAAGCGGCAGTTTCCGTTATAGCCGCGGCTGATGGAAGTGACAGTCACATGGTCCAGGGTAGGCGGGATGGAAGAGAATGTGAGGCTCAGGAGTCCGTCATCCAGAACGGAGAGAAAGTCCTGAGCTGATACGGGCTCATCGCCTTCTGCTTCCGCCAAATTATCCAAAAGGCCCAGGAATTTGCTCCATACTTGGAAATGGGGCCCTCTTTGATCCTTTCCATCCCAAAGGGCAAGTTTGAAGGGAACGGAATTTTCCCGTGTCAGCCATTCGTAGAAGACAGCACATCTTTCTTTCCCTGTTTTAGCCTTGCTCCATGATTCTGTGAGGGTATCCATGCGGGTGACAAAGGTTTTCCGGATGGCGTTTACAGACTTCAGGTAGGATTCTTCGCCGGGAGTAGGAGCCGGCGGCTCGGAATCAATGTCTCTTATGATACGGTAATCCCATTCCTTGTGCCATTCTCCGGGACCGATGCCGAACTGCAGTACGTAATTTTCAAGTTTGGCAATATGTCCGGCGGTGAGGGCGGCGTCTCTCTTTTCAGGTGGGTCCGTTTCTTTATAGCCGCTTTTGAAGAGTCCTGTCTTCAGCATGGAAAACAGAAGGTTCTGCTGCCAGCCGCTGCCTTTTTCTTCTTCTTCTGCCATAAGGAAGCGTACCATGCTCCGCAGAAAGCGGATACATCCATGGGCGGCCATGGGTTCTTTCCGGTCAAGGAAGAAGGGAATCCCGTAGGTGTGGAATGCCCTCTCCAGAAGATCAGCATATCCGTCCATGTCGGCGAGGAGTACGGTCATGTCTCGGTATCTGGCACCGTTTCGTACCAGATCCCCGATTTCCCGGGCAATTCCCTGCGCCTCTGCCATTGGATTGGAAAAAGCGGAAAGACGGATGGGACAGTCTTTCGTTTCTTCTTTCTGCGGGCAGGCTTTCCCGGGAAAGGAAAAGAATCCGGTGGAAAGGGCGGACAGGGACGCATCCTTGAAGCGCATCGGCTTCGTGAGCCATACAGTTTTCGGCTCTTTTCCAATTTTTATGAGGGATTCATAAAAGGCGGCAGGCCGGAGGAAATAGGGGTTCTTCTCTTCTCCTTTTAAGAGGGGAACGGTTACGGTTACAGACTGCGCTGTGCCTGCCAGGCTTTTCACAATGGCAAGGAGTACCGGCGGGAGGCTGTGGAATCCGTCAATCCATATTTTTGCGTTTTTCAAGAAGGTGGATTTGGGGATTTCCTCTGCAAAGGCAGCCAGCGTTCCTTTGGCATCTTTCCGTATTTTCCTGTAGAGGGAAGACAGCTGGGTGAGCTTCTCTGACAGCTCCGGATTTTCTTTCACTGCACCGGCAGCCTTGTCAAGGGAAGCAGCATCCACGCTGTAGTTGTCCATGTTGTTGAAGACACGAGAAAGGGCCTGCTCCATGCGGGGCGGAGTACCCTCACCTGCGAAGACGGAGAATTCTTCAGCCTCTTCAGAAAGTATCCTTCGAATCATCAGTTCTTCCCCTACAGGGGAAAGTGTTCCGGAAGCTCCTGCATGAAGTTCGTAAAATACAGCGTGAGCCAGCTGGTGGAATCCGGTTACTCGCACGCGGGTGAAACCTCCGGAAGGAAAGAGGGAAGCCTGCGCATACTCGGCGGTGTGTGTATCCTGATCCGGTACGATTAGTACCGCCTGGTGGGATATATCTGCCTCCACATAGTCTACGATTTCCTCATAGCAGCGGCGCGATTTTCCTGTTCCCGCTCCGCCGGCCAGTATTTGAAGTCCCATGGTACCTCCTTATATGTGATGAAATTCAACGGTGAAATTCATTTTCTGTATTATAACATAAGGGACGGACATAAATAGACCACGTCCAGGGGGAACCGGGGGCTGTGATATAATTAGGATTATATAAGATAAGACGAATAGGACTATGATGAGGGCGGGAGCTCAGATGAAGTATACCTGTATTGATTGAATTTTCTCAAAGGAGAATGATTATGGCAATGGAAACGTCAAAGTCGTCAAAAACGGAAGCAATTTTGGATTTGTATGACGCACTGCGTCACGGAGAACGGGTGCAGCGGCAGGATTGGTGTCAGAAACATGGACTGACTACGAAAACCTTTGAGCGCTATATGGCCAATTTGCGGGACCATTTATATGAAAAAAATATGCGTACCGGACAGAGGCAGGCTATTGATTTCAATCAGGAAACGGAGACTTACAGCATTACCGGTAAGGAAAATACCTGGATTTCCGACAGTGAGCTCATTGCCATCTGCAAGATTCTCATAGCTGTACGGGCTTTTGATAAAAAAGACTTGATTTCTCTTCTATCCCGGCTGCTTACGGTGGTGGTATCGAAGAAGGGAAAAGAGGAAATGGAGGAGCTCATGAAAAATGAGCTTTATCTCTATGAAGATCCGGCTCATGAGTCAATGGACAGGAATATCTTTTTCGACCTTGTCTCTGCCGTGCGGGCTCATCATGTGGTGCGCCTTACCTATAAGAAGCCGGAGGATGAGGCGCTCTCTACCTATACCGTAAAGGCCGGAGCCGTACTTTTCGACCGTTCCTATTTCTATTTCATCGGACAGACGGAGGAGGGGGAGCGTGCCTTTCGGCTGGACCGGATTTTCGATACTGTGGATTCGGGAGAAACTTTTACAGAGTCCTATCATGACCGTTTCCAGCCCGGGCTCTATCGGAAGCTGGCGCCCTGCATGTTTAACGGGAAGAAGGAACATGTGTCTTTTCTCTGTAAATCCCAGGCCCTGGAGCCGATCCTGGACCAGCTCCCCGGTGCGAAATATGTGCGGGAAGGGGAGTTCTGCCGCGTGGATGTGGAGGTGGAAGGGGAGGAAGGAATCCTCATGGTTCTTCTGGCTCAGGGGAGCCGGGTGAAAGTCCTTTCACCGAAAAGCTTGGTGAATCGCTGGCGCGAAGAGGCAGAAGCCATCTGTGAAATGGTGAAATAATATTTCCTGACCTCTCGATTTCCCAAATCTGTCCGACCCTTCTGTTACACTATAGTCGTAATGAAACGGAGCCCCTTTGGGGCCGGTTTGAAAGGAGTTACAGCTATGGAACTTGGAATTTACAGGTACGACATGGAAAATGCTTACAGCGCAGGTAAAGGGACTAAGCGGGCAGATATGATTCTTTCTGCTGCACGGTACATTATGAAAGATGACAGACGTTATGAGACGATGAACCGTTCAGATATTCTCAGCCAGGCTGAATTCCGTATCCAGAATCTTCTGGAGGACCTGGCTGACAACGACCGGCTCCTCTCTATGCTGGAATGGATTGGAGCCAGACTGTTTTCTGATCTTTCCAAAAATTATGCTGGCTTTGATGCTGATAGAGCTCGCAGTGTATTTGACATGAAGATGCAGGGGCTCAGTGCTGTCTATTCTGATGCTGTGATTACTGATTCTTATGGATGGAGCCTGGCCGAAGTCAGGAAGATGGTGAGTAAATGTGTAAAGAAAGAAGGCTGCCCGAGGGTGGTAAGAGAACTGGAGGCGCATTTTAGAGAAATGCCGAGGAAAGGTGCCAAAACCATTTCCCTGGAGGACATCCGTAATGAACAGATCTTCAGCAGGCTGTCCGGTTTGGACAGAGAGTGGTTCAGGTGGTATTACATCTATTATGACTGTGTGAAAAGGCTGGGTCAGGAGCTCAATGATGAATCGAATGAGATGTACTGGGAGCTCTATAACATGGCATTGACGCCTTGCAGCGGAAGCATGAGGCTCGGGTGCTATGACCCTGCTATGAATCGGGTGATTCTCTATCTCTATCCTATTGCTGAAAAAGCAAAGAAGGATAAGGTCTCTTTTGAAACGGTGCTTGGTGAAGTATGGGCCCATGAGCTCTTTCATGCCTGCCATTGCTTCTGGATGGAAGCATCTGCCGGAGGAAAGGCCTGGACTCGGACAAATATTTCACGTCGGTGGATGGATACGATGAAAGAAGGACTGGCAGACTATTTTGCCTATACCTGGTGCCGGATGGAGAAAACCAGGGAGCACCCTCAGAATAACGGGTACCGCCGGTCATATGACTATGACTTTTCCAAGACTGCCGCCAATCTTGCCAAGTCCTGGACAGATACGAAATTTCCGGGATGGCCCTATGCCGGAGCCAAGGTTTATCTCGCTGCAGATATCTTTGAAGGCAGAGACAGCGGCAATCCCTGGCAGGCAGATGACAGCCCCTCCTTTGCCGTGCTTTATGAAACGCTAAAGCCTGCAAGAAGCAGTTGGAAGGACGCGTGCGAAAAGTTTCTGGATATCTGGAAGCAGTATCGCAGAAGATGGATGGGGAGAATGACCCTGGTGAAAACCGGCTGGCCTTTAGACAATAGAAATCAGCTGGACCTCTATGTTCAGAACGATGAAAATTGTTCGATTTATGATTATTTTATCTTCCATAAGGATGGCTCTCTGGAGCTGGTGAGCGAAGTGGTTGATAAAACCGGTGATTACGTCGATTCTGAGCGTCATACAATACTGGAGGCACCGGAAGTAGTGAGACTGTATAAACTGATTGCTGTATCGCCTGATCAGCCCATCAGGGAAGCCCTGGAAAATAGATTCAAAAGTCGTGACGGAAGTTCAGACTTTGAACCTTTCTGTGAGAGGAATGAGATTCCTGTAAAAATCATGACTATCTGATCATACAGCCGGAAAAAGCCGGTTTAACTGCAAATACAAAGGAAACACTTTATTCACAGGTGCTTCCTTTGATTTTCCTTGAAGAAGAGGCTTATTTATGAAACATGAAATCTACATGTATGATCCGGCGAGTGAATACAGGGAATATGAAGGAACCGGTTTTGCAGGGTATATGCTGGGAACTGCACGGAATATTCTGGAAAATGAGAAGGATTGCTCAAAGATAGATGCTGCAGTCCTTATGGAGTCTGCCGGTAAGAAAACCCTGAAAACCATGGAAAGGGTCATGGATAATGAACAACTCCTTGCCATGCTGGAGCAGCTGGGGAGGCGGCTGGTTTCTGATTTTTCATCAATGCATTCAGTCCCGGAGGCGGAGGCTGCATGGCATTCCATTGCTGAAAAACTGAGAGGACTCAGTGTTATGATTTCTTCTTCCCGCTTCTATCCCCAGAGTCTTGGATATGGGGATAGAAGCGGGAAGAAGAAGCTCGAAGAATGTATCCGGCGGAATGACTGCCCTGCTCCGGTGTTCGAATTGTGGAAACATCTTGCCCTAAAGCCGGATGTGGAAGACCGAACGCCTTCCGGTGAGGCACCTGACATGGATGCAGAAGAGCGCTGGGATGAGTGGGTAAACAAGTACCGGAGCCTTTTGGGGGACCTTCGGAGCTGCCTCTGTAATGACCTGGATGAGGTGTATTGGGAACTCTATTCCATGGCGATGGGAACCTTCTATCTGGACAATCCTCTGAGTGCTTACAGGCCTTCCCGGAACCGGGTGGTTCTCTATATCTATCCCCTCCTGGCGAGGTACTTTAAATGGGGTATTCCCTTTGAGACGGCCCTTGGCATTGCATGGGCCCGTGAAATCTTTCACGTCTTCCACTATGAATGGATGACAGCTTTGTCCGGTAGGGAGGCCTGGAGACAGGGAAATATAGGAATGAAGTGGATAGATACCTTAAAGAAAGGGCTGGCTGACTACTTTGCCTACACATGGTGCCGGATGGAGGAAAAGGCAAATAAGGGGCCCGACGGCCATCTCACAACTGCCGCCCGCAATTTTTTAATGGCCGCTGTCCATATGGCTGGTTGGATAGATAGAGAATTTCCGGGATGGCCCTATGCAGGAGCAAAGGTGTATCTGGCTCAAGAGCTGTACGGAGAAAAAAAGGACGCCAATCCCTGGCAGGCAGAAGACAGTTCTTCTTATGCCGTGCTCTACGAAACGCTCTTCCCTTCAGAAAATCACTGGGAAAATGCACAGGCTGAGATGATGAAAATCTGGAAGCAGTATCGGGAAAAGTGGATGAAGAAAGTGAGCCTGTTTCCGGATGACTGGCCTTTTTCCAAGGAAATGAAAATCGAGCTGTATCATCATAATGATGAAAACAGCGTGCAGGATGTGACTTTTATTTCCCATATGGATCAATCTGTGGAGCTGGTGAGTCAGGTGAAGAATAGAACCGGCAGCCGGCATGATTCAGAGTTTCATGTACTGCTGAAGGCGCCGGAAGCCTCTAAGTTGTTTGAAAACCTGGACTATTGGCCATTTCAAACCGCACTGGAAGGGTTGAAGGAAAAAATCAGTGAAGAAGGAATGATGGGGCTGATTGCTTTCTGCATCGATAATATGATTGACCTGAAAACCTGGACCAATGACCGGGATTTCAATTTTTTGCTTTAAGGAGGAGCCTATGTATAAGGGATTTTATGATTACAGCATGAAACAGGCCTATATGATGACAGAGGGGACGGCGCGGGGAAAAGAAATCCTGGATAACGCCAGATGTATCCTGAAGAACTGCCCTGAAGAACAGGACTGCAGCCGGCTTCACGAAGTGACAGCGGCAGAGCAGGAAGTGGGAAGGCTCCTCAGCCAGATGCCGGAGGACGACAGGCTGCTCTCTCTCTTGGAAGAAATCGAAGAACGTCTGGCGAATGATATGGTCTATGCCGGTGGCGAGGATATGTCCCTGTCTCTCAAGGCCATGGAACGTTCTCTTCATGGCGGGGAGCATATGACACTGGCTGCCAAATCCCTTAATATCTTTGTTTCTGATGAGGAGGCAGTCTGCAATTTTGGCTATGAGCCGGAAGATTTGGTCAAGGCAGCGGCTCCGCTTCAGACCTGTCGGGCACCGAACGAAATACAGAAACTTCTGAAAATGCTCAAAAGAGAGCCGGGATTTGTGGATGAATCAGAGGCGTCGGAAGAAGAGCGGGAAATGAATTCCCGGAATAAGAAAGGGGAGGTCTATCGTCCCATGGCGCAGGCAGCATGGTGGGATGAATGGGCATCCCTCACCGGTCACCTGCTGGAAGCACTTCCGAAAAGTGAAGATGATGCACTCTGGCGTTTTGTGGGAGCGGCTTTGGAACCTGCGGATTCGGACCTTCGATTTGCCCGCTTTGATCCGCACAGGAACCGGATCATTCTCTATTTGGATAATATCGTTTCCCGCTGCCGCAGTTCCGGCATTTCCTTTGAAGCCGGTTTCTACGCTGCCTACGCCAAAGCCCGGTTTCTGGCCTCTTTCTACCATTGGATGGAAGGGTATGGAAATGATAATTCCGTTTGGCGTCATAGAGACTTCTGGTCACTGAGCATCAGGGAAGGCCTTTCTGATTATTTTGCCTATACCTGGTGCCGGATGAATGCTGAAATCCCGGCCGGTGCTGATGAAAGACAGAAAAATCGAGCTGCCGGATTCAATAAAATGGCGGAGTATCTGGAAAACTCATGGAAGTGCAGAGGATTTCCAGGTTTTCCCGCAGCATCGGCCCAGGTCTTCCGTGCCTGGGAGCTCTTCGGCACAGAAGAAGGTGAGGAAAATCCATGGCTCTCCGATGATTCGCCGGCCTACCGGGTGATTTATGCCCAGGTAACCGCACCGGACGTATCGGAAGGATGGAAATCATCAGAAGATGCGCTTCTTAAGGCGTGGAAATCATTCCGGGCATCCTGGGTAAAGAAAGTGGTACAGGATTTGAAGAACATGGAAGAGCCTGATGAGAACTGATGAGAAAATAGTTGTTAGAAAGAGGGAAAAATCATGGTAAAAACAGAACACAGCGAAATCTCAACGGAAGAACCGTGGGTATTACAGGATGAAATCTTTGATCCGAGAAACATGATGGAAAAACTCAACCGATTTGCCGATGAAGAAGGACTGGTGGAAACGAAAAGGGCGCTCAAGTATGCTGCAGAAAAGCATGCCGGAGCAGTAAGAAAGGGAAGTCCCTATGCCGGCGTGATCCCTTACATCATCCATCCTCTCACCATGGCCTGCCAGGCCCATGCCCTTGGTATCAGAGACGATCGGGTGTTGTCCGTGTGCCTGCTTCACGATGTCTGCGAAGACTGCAATGTCACACCGGAAGAACTTCCTTTTTCAAAGGCCGTACAGAAAAGTGTGGCTCTGATGACGAAACACAGGGAAGAAGGGGAAAGCGAGGAACAAATGGACCGCCGCTACTATGCCGCCCTTGCAGAAGACCCCTGTGCATCCCTGGTGAAAATTCTTGACCGCTGCAACAACGTATCCCTCATGGCTCTTTCCTTCTCCCGTGCCAAGCTCACAGAGTATATCCACGAGACAGAAAGATTCTCGCTGCCCCTTCTGGACACGCTGCGCCATCGCTATCCCCAGTACGCAGATGCTGCATTTCTTGTCAAATATCAGATCAGAAGCATCCTGGAGACTATCAAAGCGCTGCTCAACCATAGCGGCGAGTTCTAATAAATATCGGATATAAAGTGTAAAGGCCATTCTTTGTCCTTCAGACAAGGTGGTCTTTGTGCCCCATAGAGAAAAAGAATTCGAATCATGAATAAAGGGCCTTTAGCCGGTAATTAACGCCAAAAGGGGCAGGCTATGAAAACCATGGCATAGCTGTTCATTTGAAAAGAAAGGAAAATGATGAAGAAATGGCAAAATGGATGAAATCATCTAAAGATGACAGCGTCAATGAAGCCTGCCAGGATAGGATTTGTCAGCACATGTATCACGGCCTTATGCTTTTCATCACTGCAGACAGGCCGGAAAACGACGCAGGCACCAATGAAAAAAATTTCAAAGATTTGCTGAAATGGGTGAGAATTGCCAATTTTGGCTATAATGAAATCAAATGTAGATATGTAATAAAAGATGAAGCTGCCGGTGAAATGAAATCAGTAGACAATGAAAACTCCCTTTGCATTTATGGTTCTGTGGACAGGGAAAAAGAACTCCTTACCTTGGGAAAGAGACTCGGGAAAAGGTTTAACCAGGATTTTCTTATGTTTGTGGATGCAGATAACATGGCTTATTTGATTTGCATTGGAGAAAACAATGCGGATTATGGGCCTGCAGGAACTAAAGAGGAACTTGGGGAATTTGCCACAGATACATTTATGCAGTATTATTCCGGAATTGGCAAAAAAGAGTTTTCTTTTAAGAGCGTCAGTGCAGCCACTAAACGCAGCCCTAAGTTTTCCGATAATTATGAAGCTGATACTTTAAGACAGGCCATGGAGAAATATGATGACTGGGAATACCATTTTTATCATAGGCCAGGTCTTGAAGACCTTTCCGACAATGAAAGAAAAATCCTTGAAAATTTGTAACGCAAGGGGGAGATGGGCATGATGACATACTGCTCATCATATAGGGGAAAAGCTCTTTGAAGACGTGAAGCGCCGCCTGGAAGAGAGGGGAATGATTATGCATGGTGGAACCATTGTGGATGCTACTATCATCAATGCTCCAAGTTCTACCAAGAACAAAGAAGGCAGACGTGATCCGGAAATGCACCGGACCAAGAAGGGAAACCCGTGGTATTTTGGCATGAAGATTCATGCCGGAGTTGATGCCGGAAGTGGCTATGTACACACAATAACCGCAACTGCAGCCAATGTAAGCGACATCGATGAAGCTCATAAACTGATTCGTGATGATGATGAGGTAGTATACGGCGATTCTGGCTATGGTGGGCTGCCAAAGAGAGAGGAAATAAAATCAGACCAAGACAAGTCCCAGATTGATTACAGGATTAACATCAAGCCCAGCCTGCGACTGACAAAGTCCGGCTTTAACGGTTATAACCGGGAAAAGTCAATCGAACACCGCAAGTCAGCCACCCGCTGCAAAGTAGAGCATATATTCCTTATTGTTAAGAGGCACTTTGGCTATTCAAAGGTAGTTTACCGTGGAATAGCTAAGAACTTCAATCGCTTTTATGTGCTGTTTGCAAGTGCCAATATTGTGATGTGCCTCAGGACAGAACGATCAGAAGAATTTGCTCTGGGCTAAGTGCGCCCTAAATCGGGCAAAATTGAATAAATTGGTAGGAAAATGGTGATATTATGGCTATTTTTGAGGGTATTTCACTAAATTTGTGAAAAATATTTCAAAAAAGTTTTATTCACAGATTTGTGGAGGCGAAAAGCCTATTTAATCAGTGTTTCCTTAAATAGCTCGCTATTCTCGTCATCCCATTCCTTGCATTGCATAAAAATTTAAGAGTAAAAGCAG
>ULVN01042430.1_pt1 | contig 17028 bp, 19 predicted proteins | sample 1959491 | NCBI WGS metagenome assembly ULVN01 (sample SAMEA4835787, study PRJEB28245) | human gut metagenome | biome: gut microbiome; material: fecal sample | place: Denmark | collected 2008 | reverse complement strand
GTCACCATCGGACGAAACGCGAAGCCGGGGCGGGAGATCAACAATCCCATCATCGGCGACAACGTGACGGTTTTCACCAACGCGGTGGTTGCCGGGGGTATCACCATCGGGGACAACGTCACCATCGGCGCAGGCGCCGTGGTGATGAAGGACGTTCCTGCCAACAGCATCGTCATGGGAAATCCCTGCGTCATCCGGGAAAAGCAGCCCTCCGGCGTTTGAGAATACAGATACATACGAAACATCCGGCTGTCACACGACAGCCGGATGTCAACGTGTCATACTGAACTTCAATTAAAATCTTTAAAAAAGATTTTAATTGCCCGAAGGGCATGAAGTTCATATGAGACTTGTTTTGTGATTTCTTTCCTTATAAATCACAAAACCGGCAGCGCCATTAGGCAATGCCTTCCTGATTAAAATAAATATTTTAATCAGAAAATAGTATCAGACCCTTTATTTCAAAAGGTCTTTGGTCTTCTGAAATAAGCGAAAAAGCACGCCGAAGCGTGCTTTTTCTGGTGACCCGCCGGGGATTCGAACCCCGGACCCACTGCTTAAAAGGCAAAGCCCTGATTCTCAGGGCTGGGGGGAGCCGAAAACCTGTTGCTGCTCTAGCACTTTTCGATCTAGTGTGTCTTGCGTGTATGTAACTAGACCTACTGCCTATCCTGTTTTCTATTATAATCGATAAAACTGCGTTCGTCAAACTTTTTTATCTGTAAATAGCTATAATATTCTTGAAATTAACTATTCAAAAACATCTTTCAAAAGAAATAATAAGATGTTTTGTAAAGCTCTATTACCAGAAACTAACATCTTTCTAACAACTGCGGAAGTCCTGTTCTGTGGCACACAGGGACGCCGCCACTCCGCTCTTTTTTACGAGGCTTTTGCCTCGTTTTTCTTTGCTCTTCTCAGATAACCAGTCACCTGAATGCGACAGGTCTTAGATAAAGTGTTATATAATAAAGGCACAAAGAGAGAGAAACACAAAACTCTCAATACTACGAAATGAGGTAATGAAAAATGAAAAAGGCTAAGAGGACTAACAACATCTACAAGGCAATCTGTCAGGCAACAAAATATGATTTCACCTATAAGGGCTTTGCTATCGACCACGAGGAGAAAATGATTTGGGTGCTGGAAGCAACCGATATTGCAATTCGTAATGGCAATGAAGAACTCATGATGAAGTTCTTTGAGCTTCACAACAAGTACCCCTCTTATAACGGCGGTGTACTCCACATCATGTTCCTGGCATAAATCAAACAACAAACCAATCCAAAAGTAAGAACAAACTAACATCTTTCATACAAGAGGAGAACTAAAAATGAAAATCAAATTTGACGCTAAGACTATTGAAATCACCAAGACTTTCGCAAACAAGGCTTCCCACTTCGGCTCTGAAGAGTACCACGCTCTGCGGACTGCCATGTGCGATCTTCCCGACTTTGAGGTTGCAATCAAGGTTACTGCCAAGCCTCGCCGGACTTACATGAAGGGTTTGAGCTACGAGTTCATGGAGTCATTCATCGCTCTGAACGACGAAGACGGCTCCATCATGCAGGATTTCCAGCGCTTGCGTCAGGGATGCAGCTACGCCGAAATCAAAAGATGGTTTTTTGCGAAGTTTCCTGAGGCCAATAACTTCGCTGCATAATGAAAACGAGTGCCAACAAAACGACTGGTTCTAAAAAAGAACTGATATAATTTAGACATAAAGAACAGGGGAACACAAAACCCCACAAAATATGAAAATTGGGTCATGACCTACCATGAGATTGGAGAATCAACTATGAACGCTAACCTGATGACTAAGAAGATTGAGATGTCCAAGAACGAAGCTAAGGCTGCTGGCAAGATCGGAACCGCTGAGTTCGAGATGCTGCGTGAATACATGGCTGCCTACCCTGGCTACGAAATCCAGATCAAGGCACCTGCCAAGCATAAGGTCGAGCTGAGAGGTCTGACCTATGAGTATATGAGAACCTACATTCAAAAGCACGATGATGAGAAGAAGTCCAAGATGGAGAAGTTCAAGACTCTGATTGCTCAGGACAAAAAGGATGGCAAGGAAGAAGCCGAGCATCTGGACGCTACTGCTTATCTGGATGTGCGTGCGTGGTTCCTCTCCACCTTCCCCGAGATCAAGGAGAACAAAGAAAAGCACGCTCAGAAGGTTCGGGAAATCCTTGCAAAGGCTTCCTGATTCCTTCAAAACAAGTGCCACAAAAACGACTGGTTTCAAAAGGAAACTGATATAATAATAGCAGAAACAAGGGGAACACAAGTTCCTAAGAAAAAACAAATAAAAAACTAACAACTATTTTACATGGAGGAAACAACTATGAACGCAAATCTGATGACTAAGAAAATTGAAATGAGCAAGAATGAAGCAAAGGCTGCTGGCAAGATCGGCACTCCTGAGTTTGAAGAACTTCGGCAGTATATGGCGATGTACCCTGGCTTTGAGGTTCAGATCAAGGCTCCCGCCAAGAGGAAAGTCGAGTTCCGTGGACTGACCTACGAGTACATGAAGAACTACATCAAGAAGCACGATGACAAGGACGGCAAAATCATGGCTGAGTTCAACGCCCTGATTGCCCTGGACAAGAAGAACAAAGTCGAGGGTGCTGAGCATTTGGAGGCAACGGGTTACCTCGATGTGAAGAAGTGGTTCCTGGCTAAGTTCCCTGAGATCAAGGAATACAAGGAACAGCATGCGGAAAAGGTTCAGAAGATTCTGGCTGCTGCATAAACAAGTACCAGTAAAATGACTGGTTCTCAAATCCCCCTGATATAATAAACACATAAAGAACAGGGCAACACCCCTAATAAACAAAATAAGGTTTGGGTCGTGACCTACACGAGAAATGGAGTGCAATTATGAACGCAAAAAGCAAGCTGACTGTCAAGTACGCCGAGGGCGTGATCGAAATGAACACCACTTTCGCCAAGATGATGCAGAACCCCCTGTCTGAAGAATACGCACTGCTTCAGAGAACCCGTCAGGACTTCCCCACTTTCGTAATCCGCCGCCGTCAGATCAAGAGCAATCCCCACAAGGACACCTACAAGGGTCTGACCTACGAATACATGAGAGATTACATCATTCTTCACACCGCTCCCGAAAACGAAGCTGAGGCTGTGGCTGAGTTCGATGAAATGGTTCTGATTTCCAAGTGCCACGGCAAGGCTCTCCGCTATCCCACCATCAAGAAGTGGTTCCTGGCTAAGTATCCTGAGGTTGCCAAGTTCGGCACTGTGGAGGCGGCTCAGGAGGCTCAGGAAGAAGAAACCACAACCCAGAGCGTGATCCCCATGCCCGAAAGTCAGACTGAAAAGAAGACTGCCTAAGCCAGAAGGAGGAAATAAAAATGGTTGCGAATAAACTGCGTGCTACTCAGATGGAAGAATTGGAATGCTGGTGTAAGGAATGCAATCTCAGCCTTCGTGAGGGGATGGAAGAAATTCTTACGATGTATTATGAAGCTGCGGGCTTCTGGCCTGATGTTCTGGAAGCAGAGATCAAGTCCATGAGCGACGATGAACTGATGAAAGCCTATCTCAATATATGAATCGCCATGAAGGAGCCTGTTAGAAGTGTTTCGCTCAGGGAGGTTACAGGAAACATTGTATGCAAAATTTTTTGACTCTCTTTTATATATAGAACATCAAAAAAATTTTGCATACTTTTCTCCCAAACTTTTCGGGCAAGAAAGGAAAAACAATTCCCCTGTTTTTGCAGTAATAGTGTAGAGAGTGAGGTGAAATGGTATGGAATTGGAAGAAGGGAAAATCTACACTACGCAACAGATGCAAAAATTCATGGGGATCAGCAAAAGCACCTGGGATCACAGGCGGGATGAACTGCTTGAAAATTTCTGCCTGTACTATGAATACGAGGTCGTTTACGAGGGACGTTCAACAAAATATCACATCATCCGCAAATTGGGTGATTACCAAAAGCCACTGTCAAAACGCAGTAAAGAACTGCGGGATCAGATTTATGAAAAAGAAATTGTTGATGTAATTGAGCGGGACAATGTGCAAACTGCGAAAAATATCGCACGGATTATTCAGAAAAAAGACGAAATCAAGGAATACCACCACACAGAGGGGACGGTCTATGAGTACACCCGACTTCGTGTAGCGTCCATGTTTGGAAAGAAAATCGGAGAGGGCGGCACCCACGGGGAAATCCTTGAAAAAATTTGGTGTCGTGCGGATTTGGAGCATAATTGCTACATCCCCATGTCCGATGAAGCAATCCAGAAATTTCTAGATTGTTACAGCCAAAGTAAGGAAGACGGCAAACAGAAGGAGTTGGAACTCCTGAACGATTACCAAATTGGTTTGATTCAAAAAGAAGAACTCCAAGAGGCAATCGGAGAAATCAGTCTGTCCAACTACATAGCCGCACGCAAGTGTTTTTACCAAAAATATGGCTACTACCCTATCAAAGTCCCTGTTTATGGGCTTGATGGTTTTGATATATTGAGATTTGAGAAAGGAGGGTCATACAATGACCAATGTTGAAAGAGTAAAATTAGCGAGAGAAAGCGAACTGATGCTCAGAGCGCAGTTCAATCAAGGGCGGGAAATCACGCCAGAAGATGAAATACAATACCGCTTCAGTGAGATTCACTATCAAATGAATTTACGGGATGCAGAGCGGATGGATGCCATGGAAGCTGAACAGGAAGCAAAGAAAGCCGCCAAGGAAGCAGCCGAGCCATACAATGTGACTATCAAGAGCGAGGTGAAAATGAAATCATGAGCCAGAAGGATGAAGAAAAGAAGAAAAAGAAGAAGCAGTCCATTTTGGAAAAAGAGATTTTCAGCATAATGGAAAAGTCCATGAAAACAGCCTTGGATGCGGCGGTGGATGACCTTTTGAAGGACTGGGACAAAGAAATCAAAATCAAATTATAAAAGAAGCGGCAAGCCGATTCAGAGAACCCATTGACGGGACTTTGATCGGCTTGCCGTTTTTTCGTTTATTGCCGTCAGTCCCGAAACGCGGAAAAGTTCATAATCCGCCACAAATACTCCTGCTTTTTCGATTTTCATGAAAAATTTTGTTATAATATTATTAGAAAAAGAAGAAGGGAGGGACGGAATGGCAAATCGTTACGAAGAAAATGTTTGTGAAATGCTTCGCAGAAAAGGACTTGCACCAAAATACGAACATCCAGGCATCTATTGTATCAAACTGGATGACGAAATCGTGTACATCGGGAAAAGCAAAAATATGTTAGAGCGTGTGGCACAACACTATGTCGGGATTAAGACCTGTTCTGAGCGGAAGTACCGCATTCTGGCTGAAGCACAGCGGAAGGGACACACCGTTGGCTTCGATGTGCTTTATTACGCAAAGTGCAAGCGTCGGGATGACATAATCGAAGAGATTGGAGAAAAAGAGGGCGAATTGATTCGGGAACACTGCCCTATTCTGAATACACAGATACCAAAGGCTGGAAATTGGCACTCATGGGATGTAAACTCCATAGAAGCCAGAGAAGTGCTGAAGAGGCTTCTGAATGGAGAGAAGCAAAAAGATGTATCAAAGGAGTAAAGAAGATGTCTTATTTTGTGAAAGAAGCAGATGGAAACTTCCATTACAGTTATTATGGAGTTGTTGATCGGGTGATGGCAGAGTATGTGAATCCCCAAGGCATTGAGGTATACATCCAAAACGAGCAGTTTTCCAATGCGGTGAAGGGCAGTTATAAGAACATCGATTTGACTGGAAAACGCAAGCGTGATTTGGAACGCTTTGAGACAAAGAAGAAACGCACTGCCCAATGGCTTCGGGAAAAAGCCGATGGGCGTTACTTCTGAATTGTCCTGTTTCTCCTGCCGATCACAGTCACAAGCCCCGTTACCCAAAATGAAATCCGCTTTTCGTGGGAGAACTGCCCACGCCTTTTGAAAACGCACATTCAATTTTGGGTTTTCCCATAATACAGCCCCCCATTACGGAAACGCAGAGATCAGATAGTCCAGTATTTCGGAAGTCCACATAGGGAAAGAGGAACCAGGAGGGGCAGCCGAGAAAGGCTATCCCTCCATTTTTCATTCTTCCTTTGTTTCTTCCTCTTGGTACTCAATAATGTCAGCGGGTTGGCATTCCAGTAGACGGCAAAGAGTTTCAAGGTTCTCCCACGACACACCATGCTGATTGCGGAATTTCTGCAAGGTGGACTGACTAAGCAACCCTTCTGTTCTGATTTTGTTAGTGTTGTAGCCCTTTTCCTTCAGAGTAGCCAGCACATCAATTTTGTAACGCAACGGCATAAAAATTCGCCTCCTTCTCCATTGTCCCCATTCTATCATATACTTTGCACGAAATCAAGTGCAAGATTTGACCAATAAAAAGCACTAACTTTCGTGCATTATGTCAATAGACTTGCACGACTATTCGTGCTATAATTAAGGAGCAATGAGGGACAGCCCAATTTCAACACCACCTGTTGTAAGTCCTAGAACAAACACAAAGGCGTGGTGACAGCACGGAAAGACGGCAACAAATTCAAATCACAAAGGAGAACAACACAATGTCTACTATCGAAATCACCTCTAAGATCGAAGCCCTGAAGGAACTGGAAGCCCTGATTGAGGAAGCCAAGGCAGAAGCCGAAGCCCTTCGGGATGAAATCAAGACCGAGATGCTGAACCGCAACACCGAAGAGATGGAGGCTGGACAGTACATCGTTCGCTGGACACCTGTTCTGAGCCAGAGATTCGACAGCACCGCATTCAAAAAGGTGATGCCTGAGGTCTACAAGAACTTCATCAAGCAGACCGCCAGCCGCCGCTTCTCCATCGCATAAGAAAAAGCCCTTGTCAGAGCGGCAACTCCGGCAAGGGCAGCCCAAGAAAAACCGTCGAAAGTCATTCAGGGGTATGCTTATTATAAGCCTCTGCCCCTCCAAAATCAAGGAGGAAAACACCATGAAGCAGCTCACCAGTTACAATCGTGTCGCAGGGTATCTCAACAAGGTTTTCGACCTTCTGAATGTAGAGTTCTTTGAAAGTGAACTTTCAAAACCCACCATCACCATCCAGTCCACGCCAAAAGCCTATGGTCATTTCTCTCTGCGTGAGGACACCTGGGTTTCCACGCTGGGCGGTACCCATGAAATCAACATCGGAGCGGGAACGCTGTCAAGACCCATTGAAGAGGTTGCCGCCACCCTTCTGCATGAGATGGTTCACTACTGGAACTACATTCACGGCATTCAGGATTGCAGCCGAGGCAACACCTACCATAACCGCAAGTTCAAGGCGGCAGCCGAAGCCCACGGTCTGATTGTTGACCATCACGAAAAGTACGGCTGGACGATCACCAAACCCAGCGACGAGCTTCTGGAAGTGATTCTGAAATACGACTTGACCGACATTCTTCTCAATCGGAACGAGTTCGGCGGTTTCCAGATCACAGGAACAGGTACTCACAGCGGAGCGGATTTTGGCACAATGGCTCCCCGCAAGTCCAGCACACGCAAGTATGTTTGCCCTTGCTGCGGTATGATTGTCAGAGCCACCCGCAATGTCAATGTGGCTTGCTTGGACTGCGATGAACAGTTGCTTCTGGTTGGATAGACCCAAAACTTTTAAGTTCTGACACCGATTGCCGATGGTGTCAAAAGACCGAACCAAAAGCCGAAAATCGGTGTCAGAACTTAGTGTCATAAAAACGGAGGAAAAAGCCATGATTTACGGCTACGCAAGAGTATCAACCGCCACCCAGGGCAGAGATGGAAACAGTCTAGAAGATCAGGTTGCCGCCTTGGAGAAATACGGCTGTCAGGAGATTGTAAAAGAAGCGTTTACAGGGAAAACAATGGACAGACCGAAGTTCCTGAGGCTTTTGGAAGAGCTTCAGGAAGGGGACACCCTCGTGGTGTGTAAACTTGATCGATTCGCCAGAACTGCCATTGAGGGCGTTCAAGTTGTGCGAGAGTTGTTTGAAAGAGGTGTCAGAGTTCATATTTTGAACATGGGACTTGTAGAAAACACATTGACAGGTAATTTGATTTTGACTGTCATGCTTGCGTTTGCCGAATACGAAAGGGGAACCATCGTTGAAAGAACGCAGACAGGAAAGGCAGTGGCAAGGCAAGACCCGAACTTCAGGGACGGCAGACCGAAGAAGTTCACGCCGGAGCAGATCGAACTTGCATTGTCGCTCCTGGCTCAGGGTAAGACCTACCGCCAGATCACCACCATGACAGGGATTAGCAAGAGTACATTGATAAGGGCGAAAAAACAGGGAGCAGATGCTCCCTGTTTTTTACAATTCAAGACGCTTAACGCCAAGGCGGTTTTCCATAATCTGAATGTAGTCTTCATTCATATCGCAAAGGATACTTTTTCTACCATTTTTCTTTGCGGAAGCACCAGTTGTACCAGATCCAGCCATAGGATCGAAGATTATCTCTCCTTCTTTTGTGCCCATCTGAATCAGCTTGTCGAATACAGCTTCAGGCTTCTGGGAGGGATGTCCTGTTTGCTCCTTTTTGCCAACAAAGCCAATAATAAGAGGGGATTCAATAACGCTCGGAGGGCCAGGAACATATCTCATTTTTCCTGAATCAAATTTCTCTTTCTGCTCAGGCGTAAGGAAATGCTCAGGATGCAAGGAACAACCTTCTCTCAAGAACTGCAAGCAAGCGTTTTGGCTTGACCTCCATCCTCTGATAACTGAAGGGCAGTTTTTGTAATACCATGTTAACCATGCTGACATTTTGAAATGAGGTGGAGCATAGCGGACATAGGGACCGATAACCTCTGGAAAACCCCATAAGTAAATGAGATTTGAAATGCAGGAAGTTTCATTTAGTAGTCTCTGAATAAACTCGTCATACTCGGCATCGGGTAAAACTCCACCAAAACCTTTGTTGTACCAAGGATCGAGCATTGTGCAATCAGTGTGGATGTTTGCTTCTTGCAATAATGTTATTGTACCAAATACATCGGCAGGAGGAAGGATGGCTACCCCATCTTTCTCCAACGCTCGAATGATTTTCTCTCTTATCATTAAGTTTTCACCTTTTACATTGTTTTAATAAATCCGAGATTTATAAGCCATTGAATATCATCAAACGGATCTACTGGTTTTTGCCAATAATTTTGTAGATTAGGAATCCTATCGAGTGCAATTCTAACCAAATCAGCTTGAGGCAGTCCCCAAGTGTGAGAATAACCCGCAACAATCAAATATCCAATGCCAGTCTCAATCGTTTGTCCATAGTTTGCGATCAAATCAAGGAAACAATACCGACGAACAATGGGTATTCTTTCGGGTTTGATTTTGAGATTGCCGCTCTCATCTGTGTTGATGCTGGCATTCTCAATGGAGAAATCAATCGCGGTATTGATTTCTTCCTGGGTATATCCTTCATCCAATAGAACTTGCACAATTTCATCTCTGTTGCCTGATGAGCGAAGAATTGCATGTTCAATTTCCAATGTAGTGACAAAGTTAATACCTTGTAGTTCTCTTCTTAACTTCAATGGTGCTGTTTTTATTTGGAAGAAATCCTTTGTGGTAGGCTTGCTTAACATCTTACGAAGGTCACCATTCAAAGAGGAATAATAACCTGCTCCGTCCAGATACTCCATAAAAACGGCTTGAGGGAATTTCCTGAGAGTAACAGTTCTGGAACTGTCGGTCTGATCGACAACTTTATGTGAAACACTGCCAGAGTCACCTGCGTAGAACTGACTTTGCACAAATACCTTTGCTCCGTCCCTTCTGGATTGATAAGGGACAATAAAATCATATTTACGCTTTTTGACTTTGTCATCGGCGGGCATTCCATCCAGAAGGTCGCCTATCTCAACATCCTGCTCGTTATAGTCGATACCAGCCTTCAATCCCCAATCATCCATGTAGCTCCGAAGCAGTGTTTCAGGGATATGACCCTGAGTAGCGGTTATCGATCCTCTGGATTGGAAGATGACAATTGAACTAATTAAGTAAGATTCATTTCCTGCTTGTTTTTGCAGGACATAGGCGTTGCCCAGACTCCAAAGCTGTTTAGCATAACCTGTATCAGAGATGATAAGTTCTACATAGCTACGAAGCAGCAATCTTTGGAAATCTTCTTGTTCTTTTAGCTGGATAATGAGATTTGTAACAGCCTCCATTTCGAGTGTTCTTGGAAGCTCTTTCATAACCCATCTTGAACGCTGTTTCTTTGGATATTCTCTGATATTGTGTGCTCGGCGAAGAAGAATAGGAAACTGACATTTTAGGTTATTATCCGTCTTTCCTGTTGCAAGCAAAAGCACATTGAAAACACAATCCAGTATTTCTTTCGCTTCTTCGGAGGTTTTAGCGTCAATAAGTTCAAGAAATCCACGAGAAAGGTTAGCGGCAAAGCAATCTACATACGAATTGAAGTGATTTGTAATCGAATCCAAGTAATCAAAGCCTCTTTTAAGAGCAGTTAGATTGACAAGGAATTGTGCAGTATCTCTTATTTCGCCTAAGGTGGGAGTAATCCATAAATCGAACTCTGACATTTTTTCTTCAAGAGTTGCGGAATAATCTCTAAGTTTCACAGAGTGTCCTCCTTTTGGGCATATTTTGAAATATTATAACACATATTCACAAAAATGAATAGTCCGAAGAAATCAAAGACCATTTATTTTTTCCCTGAAGTATGGTAAAATACTTTGAAAGTGAACTTTCAAAAAGGAGTTTTCACAAATGGCTGATGAAATTGTCTACAAAAAAGTAACTCGAAAGGCTGATAAAGGCTTGGAAGGGAAGATCGTTGCCAAGCATGGCAAGCAGACCAACCAAAAGCTGAAGCCTTATGTGGTTCTGCAATACCTGCTGAAATACTCTGATGAAAACAACACCAAATCCGCTTATGACATCATCGGCTATTTGGAGGGCTGCGGCATTTCTGCGGAACGCCGCTCCATTTATCGGGACATCGAGGACATCAACCGCATTATGCTCATGCTCCAAGAGGACATTGACTTGGATGAAGCCGACAGGATGTTTGCCGAATCGGAAGAATCGGGCGATGAAGAAGAACTGAATGAACTGAAAACTGTCTTGTACGATAAGAACAAAAAGGGCTTTTATGTGCGGCAGCGGAAGTTTGAGGTTTCCGATATGCGGCTTCTGGCTGAGTGTGTCTACGCTGCCAAATTCATTGCGGAAGGACAAGCTAAAAGGCTGGTGGATGTGATTTGTGATTTTGTCAGCGAGGAACAGGCTGCCAGAATCAAGCATAACGCATTTCTGACGGACAGAGTAAAAACGGACAATCGAAGCGTGATGAACAATATTGCCGCCATCAACGACGCTATGAGCCGCCACCTGGACGGCGAACCCCACACACCTGAGAAGATCACCTTTAAGTACCTGAAGTATTCTGTCAGCGACATGAGCAAACAGGTAGAACGCTGCCACGGAGCCAGATATACGGTCAGCCCCTTCCAGCTTCTTATCAACGACGGCAACTACTACCTTCTGGCATTTGATGATTACTCTCAGGAAATGAGAACCTATCGTGTTGACCGCATGAAGGACATCCGCTTCACAGGGGAGCCGAGGGACGGTGAGGAAGTGTTCAAACAGATCGACCTGAAAACATACACCAAACGGGTTTTTTCCATGTACGGCGGCGAACAGCGGCTTGTAGAGATTCGTTTTATCAATCCGCTTCTGGACGCAGTGGTTGACCGTTTCGGTACAAAGGATGTCCAGTATGCCAAAGTAGACGATACCCACTTCGGCGTAACCGCAAAGGTAGAAATCAGTGACCAGTTCTTCGGCTGGATTCTGGGCTTTGGTAAAAAGGCGAAGCTGTTGTACCCCGATGATGTTATGGTACAATTCAAAAGTTATCTGGATGGCGTGAGAGAGATGTACTGAATAGAAATGTCAGAGGATTGGAAACACCTCTGACATTTTTGCTTATGCGGAATCGATATATTTTGAGACTATATTTGAGAAAAAGTCACGAAATTGATTGACTAATGACCTATAATGTGTTTATAATAAGTTGGAGGAGGTATTGCCTTATGTTAGTGATGTTTAGATTTAAAAATTATGGTCCATTTAAAAATGAAGCAATTTTTGATATGCGAGCAGTTAGCTCCTATAAAGAACATCCATATAATCTGATTACAAGAAAAGATGGAAATTCATTCCTAAAAGTTGTAGCAATCTACGGTGCTAATGCCAGCGGAAAATCTAGTTTCGTTGACGCATATAGATGCTTTTTGAAAATTGTTCAGGATTCTTTTCATAAGAATAACAAAGATAAAGAAGAGTCTATTCTCGCACAATATCATTATCCTTTCTTTTTTGATGAAGAATCTTATGAAGCAGACACAGAATTTGAAGCAGTGTATCATCTTGAGGATAACGAGTATAGATACGGTTTCATTTATAATGATACTTGTATTAAATTCGAATGGCTATATAAAAAATCACTCCCATCAGGTCGCCAGAGTCGAATTCTTGAAAGAAGTCCTGAAAAAATTGAATTTGGTGCATCTGTGAAAAAAGCTTGTGAAAAATATTTGGATGATATCGATTCCGATGTGCTGGTTCTATCTTTTCTCAGTAGCTTAAAATTAAGAAGTCATTTATTTACTGATACGATTTATTGTATTTCCGACATTTTGCCGTTATCATTTTCATGTGAAGGTCAAGCTGAGATTATGCTTAATCGTTACTTTGAAAAAGATTTCAATGAGGAAGAAAAGCCACGCCTGTTATCGTTTTTGAAAGCAATTGATGTTGGAATTAGAGATATTTCCGTAGAGAAAAATAAAGGGAAGACTGTTGTAACAACATATCATGTTGGAGAGAATGGAAAACTGTATAACTTTCCACTGGAGATTGAATCTGATGGAACAAGGCGTGCAATTGCAATCTATTCTTTCATCCGAATTGCTGCCCTAAACAATAAAGGCTTGATGATTGATGAGTTTAACAGTCAACTTCATCCACTTCTACAGAAGTACCTTATCACGTTATTCTACGAAGAAAGCGATCATGGACAACTGATTTATACTACTCACGACACCACATTGCTTGACAAGCAATTTATGAGAAGAGATCAGATTTGGTTTACGAGCAAAGATGAGGCGGGGCGGTCTTCTCTTTATTCCCTTGCGGAATTTAAAGTAAGAAATGATAAATCGTTTGGCAAAGATTATCTAGGTGGTGTGTATGGCGGTATCCCTATTCTTAAACAGTTCTCTTTTAAGGAGGGGTAAGAATGGGTACTGATGACTTGTTTAAAAAGAAACGGGCAAAATTACAAGAACGTAAGAGAGAATTACTCACTCCGAAACCTAATTCCTTTTTGATTGTTTCTGAAGGAAAGAGAACCGAACCGTTATATTTTGAAGGACTTGCCAAATATATTAACGATAAATATGGTCAGAGCATCGATATTGAAAGACCAACAATAACAGCTCAGGGGGAGGGAAAATGCACCATAAGTCTTGTGCAAGAGACTGCGAAGATTGTACGCAATGCTAATATTGTATATAGCCAAGTATGGGTGGTGTTTGACAAAGATGATTTTCAGGACTTCGACGAGGCAATTGAATTAGCAGAAAAATATGGTTTTAGGGTTGCATGGAGTAATCAGTCTTTTGAATATTGGATATATCTTCATTTTAACTATTCTGATTCAGCTTTGCACAGAGATGACTTGACGAAGAAGCTGAGTGAAATTTTTAAAAGCTGGGGAATTAGCAAAAATGGTTATAAAAAGAACGATCCCGATGTATTTAACCTTGCGATTACACATGGTAGTTTAAAAACAGCAGTGAATAATGCAACACGGATTGAACAGTCTTATGATGATAAAATGAAAGCATCTCAGCGTGACCCATGTACAATGGTTCACCATTTGATCCTTGAATTAAAACCGTATATTGCCGAATTGTTAAAGTAAAGATGTTAAAAAGGAGTAAGAAACTTGAATGCTTCTTACTCCTTTTATGTTTTCTTTTGGCTTATTTCCGAATACGCTGTTTCTCCTTTGTGAGCTGCGCCAATGGGGAAAGGTTGTCGTAGCTATCTGTCAAATCCGTATCGTAGATAGCACAATAGTGTTTCGTCATGGCAAGGGTGCTGTGCCCAAGCAACTTTTGGAGCATAAAGGCATCCCCGCCACAATCCACAAGGTACTTTCGGGCAAAGGTGTGGCGGAACAGGTGGATGCTTGTTCGGGAAACGCCCCGCCGATGGTTATACTTTTTAATTGCACAAGCCAAAGCGTTTTCAGACATCATTTCCCCGTAAACCGTACAGAACAAATAGTCTTCAGGTGCGCCGCCACGAATGACCATATATTCCGATAGAATCTTTACCATTTGGCTGCACAGCGGAACCGATTGCAATTTTCCTGTTTTGGTGTGGCGGTAGATGACCCGCTTATCCGTCAGAGAAACATCTCTGTTTTGAATGCTGCGGATGGTTCCTGCACGGCAGCCGGAATTGATTAAGAAGTTCACAATCACCCAATTCCGGAATTCGCAGAAATCACAGTCCTTTGCGGGCTTTTTCAAAAGGGCGATCAGTTCTTCGTCTGTGTAAGACCCTTTTACGGTTTCCTTGTCCTGAATATTGGGAAGACTTAAATCCGTGTAACCCTCTCCTCTGCACCATTTCAGGAATGTTCGGAATACTCTTGCATAGCTGCTGATTGTATTGGGGGACACGCCGCTTTTACGAAGAGAAACAAGCATGGAATCCAGGTCGTCCTTCGTCAGTTCGTCAAAAGTCTTCGTCATGTCCAGGTGGTAGCTCAGAGCGTGGAAGTGTCGGTTATAAGTAAGAATCGTCTTATCCGTCACCCCCTTTGCCGCTTGCGTTTTCACAAACCGTGGAAATGCCTCTTCAATTCTCCAACTTTTTTGCGTCATTTGAATCCGCATTTTTGCCATAAATTAGACCCACTGCCTTTCTTAAAAATTGAGGTTCAGGCAGTGGGTCTGACACAAGGAATCAGAGTATGCAAAATCCCCTAGAAGCACTAGAGCTTCTAGGGGATTTGGTGACCCGCCGGGGATTCGAACCCCGGACCCACTGCTTAAAAGGCAGTTGCTCTGCCAACTGAGCTAGCGGATCAGATTTGGCTGGGATGGCCGGATTTGAACCGACGAATGCCAGAGTCAAAGTCTGGTGCCTTACCGCTTGGCGACATCCCAATGTTGGCGCGGCGCCCTTCGGCCGGACACACAGAGCATTATAACATGCTTTGCACCGTTTGGCAATCCTTTTTTTGCGAATTTTGCGGTTTCAGACCTTCTTTCTTCCCCGATGGCCGCCCCGGAAGATTGGGACTTGAAACCTTCACCGTTTTGCGCCATAATAACAGCAAATCCCGAATCCGGAGGAACCTTCATGAACATTCAAGATTGGACACTGTACTATGACAACTTCGGGCCTTTGTCCTGTCAGGCGCCCTGCACCATGTACAGCGTGCTCTATGACCACGGAAAAATCCCCGACCCCTTCTACGGCACAAATGAGCGGGAGCTGCAATATCTGGCCGAAAAGGACTGCGTCTTTGAATCCGTCTTTTCCGCCCCGCCCGCCCTGCTCACGCGGGAACATATCGAGCTGGTATTTCATGGGCTTGACACCATCTGCCATATTTACCTGAACGGCACCCTGCTGGGCAAGGTCAAAAATATGCACCGGGAGTACGTCTACGAGGTCAAGCCCCTGCTGACAGCCGGGGAAAACACCCTCCGGCTGGAATTCAAGTCCCCCCGGCGCTACTTCGCCCAACAGCAGCACAAGCACTACCTGTACATGAACGACGGCGACACCCTCCCCGGCGCCGCCCATCTGCGCAAGGCCATGTACCAGTCCGGCTGGGACTGGGGCCCCACCCTGCCGGACATGGGCATTTTCCGGGGCGTGGAGCTGAAGGGCTGGAACGTGGACCGTTTCGACGGCGTGGCCGTCCGCCAGCACCACGAAAACGGCAGCGTCTCGGTGGAGCTGGACGTGACCACCAAATGTCACGCCGGGTGCGAGATCTACGCAGACTTCGACGGCAAGCGCGTTCTCCTGAAAAACGGCCACGGCATTATCCAAGTGGATAACCCGAAGCTGTGGTGGGCAAGGGGCTACGGCGACCAGCCCCTTTATGATCTGGATGTGGAGCTGGTCTGCGGCGGCGAGGTCATCGACCGCTGCCACAAGCAGCTCGGCCTGCGCACCCTCACCGTCAGCACGGAGCCGGACGCGGACGGCAAGGGCAGCGAATTCTGCTTTGTGCTGAACGGCGTGAAAATTTTCTCCATGGGCGCGAATCTGGTTCCCATGGACAATTTGCTCAGCCGCATCACCGACCAGCGGTGGGAAACCATCGTCCGTCAGGCTGTGGACGCCAACTTCAACACCCTGCGGGTCTGGGGCGGCGGGTACTACCCCGACAGCCGCTTCTACGAGCTGTGCGATCAATACGGCCTGCTGGTGTGGCAGGACTTCATGGTCGCCTGCGCCAACATCTATCTGACGTCGGAGATGGCCGAGGAGTTCACGCAGGAAGCCATCTGCAACCTGAAGCGGCTGCACCATCACGCCTCCCTCGCCCTGCTGTGCGGCAACAACGAGATGGAAAGCGGTGTCATCAACTGGGGTTCCCGGGACAACCAGCTGGTGCGGGACGATTACACCCGCCTGTACGGCCATCTGCTGCCGGAGCTGTGCGAGACTTATGCGCCGGACACCTACTACTGGCCGTCCAGTCCCTCCTCCGGCGGCGGTTTTGACGACCCGGACAACCCCGCCAAGGGCGACACCCACTACTGGGAGGTCTGGCACGGCGGCGTCCCCTTCACCACCTACCGGCAGAAACGCTTCCGCTTCTGCTCCGAGTATGGCTTCGAGAGCTTCCCCTCCATGAAGACCATCCGCACCTTTGCCCGGGAGGAAGACCTGAACTGCTTCTCCCGCGTCATGGAGAACCATCAGAAGTGCCGGGGCGGCAACGGGAAGATCCTGCGGTATCT
>ULVN01047525.1_pt1 | contig 17143 bp, 16 predicted proteins | sample 1959491 | NCBI WGS metagenome assembly ULVN01 (sample SAMEA4835787, study PRJEB28245) | human gut metagenome | biome: gut microbiome; material: fecal sample | place: Denmark | collected 2008 | reverse complement strand
TTTGGAAAATAAAATTTAATATATATAAATCGTTTTCATTTAATTGAGTATGATGTTGATTTACTAATTCTTCAAGTGTCATATATATCTAAGTCCTTTACTTCATATATCTATCATATGTCAATTTTTATAAAAAATAAACCTTAATTTTTTCTTTAAATGCATGTTCTTACGTATTTATATCGTTGGATGAAAATTCAAGAAATGGATGGAAAAACAGACTTTGATAAACAATTTTAAAGACCTTTGATTTATTGAATTGAAATTTATTTTAATGTAGCATATGAAATGTAAGAGCTTGCAAGTGATCATTACGCATTTTGGAATTGTAAAGGAGAGAAGATTACATGAGAACTTTTATACAAAAGCTAGGTAAGTCCATGATGGGACCGTTATCTATAATTGTAGCAGCTGGTTTGTTGTTAGGTATCACTACTATTTTAACCAATGCTAGTTTAGTTGGAGAAGCATTTGCGAGTGCAGCAGGTGTTCAAGTTGTTGTTGGTGCAGTATCTGCATTAGTTGGAAAGGTATTTGGATTATTACCAGTTTTATTTGCGATTTCTGTTGCCACTGGTATGGTAAAAGAAGATAAGGAAATTGCAGGATTTGCAGTTGTTATCTGTTTCGTTTTATTCCACGTAATGCTTAACTACATGTTAGGATTAAATGGAATTACAGCTGAAAACACAGCTATTGATTATTTAACAAGTCATGGATCAAGCACACTAGAGGCATATAAAATTAATGCAGCTTATGACACACAATTAGGAATTTTCACTTATCGGATGGGTATCTTTGGAGGTATCGTTACTGGTTTATGGACAGCATTTATTCACAATAAATTCCATACACAAAAATTACCTGTAGCATTTAGTTTCTTTGCTGGTAACCGTTTTGTTCCAATTATGATTATCTTAACAGTGCCATTCGTAGCAATTGTTTCTTACTTTGTATGGCCATTCTTCAGTATGTTGATTGATGGATTAGGAAATGTTATTAGTAAATCTGGATTATTTGGACTATTCTTATATGGATTTACAGAACGTTTATTGATTCCTACTGGTTTACACCACGTATTAAACCAGTTGATTCGTTTCACTCCAGTTGGTGGAACAGCTATGGTTGATGGACAAGTTGTTTCGGGAGCTTTGAATATTTTCCAAGCAGAATTAGTTTCGAAATCGATGGACTTAGGCATTTTCCGTCGAGCTACCAGTTTTTTAACTCAAGGTTATCATCCATTTATGTTATTTGGTTTGCCAGGTGCTTGTTATGCAATGTATAAGACAGCTTATGCTAAAGAACAACCAAAAGTTAAAGGTATGTTATTAGCTTCTGCATTAACTTCATTCGCAACTGGAATCACTGAACCAATTGAATTCTCATTCATCTTTATTTCGCCAGTATTATGGATTTTCCACGCATTTATGGCTGGTATGTCTTTCTTGCTTATGTCTTTATTACAAGTTGGCGTTGGTAACGCTGGTGGTGGTTTCGTAGATTTATTTATCTTTGGAATCCTTCAAGGTACATATACAAAATGGTATTTATGTGTAATCGTTGGAATTGTTTACTTCTTCGCTTATTACTTTGTATTCAAATATGTAATCGAAAAGAAAAACTTAAAAACTCCTGGTCGTGATGTAGAAGATGCTAGTGATGATGTAGTACAAGTTGAAGCTAGTGAATTGGGAACAACAATTTTAAAAGCTATTGGTGGTAAAGAAAACATTCGTGACATTGATAACTGTATTTCAAGATTAAGATTAATTTTAAATGATACTTCAGTAGTTGATGAAGCTGCATTAAAAACAACTGGATCATTAGGTATTATTCGAATCAATGAAAATAATATTCAGGTTGTATATGGTCCAAAAGTAGAAGAAGCAACACATGCTTTAAAACAAGCAGCTGGTACATATAAATAATAATAACAAACTATCTATAAGTGTATTCTTATAGATATTTGTTTAGTTAAGGAGATTAGATTTATGGAAGTAAAATATGAAAATGTAAAATTACCTGAGTGCGATTGCACAAATGTTCCAGTGCAGTTAACTGATGAAACAATGCAGGAACGATTAAATAAAGTGCTAGATAGAATGAATCGTGAAAACTTTGATTCATTAGTGATTTATGCAGATTTAGAACACGGTAATAATTTTGAGTACTTGACAGGATTCTTACCTAGATTTGAAGAAGCATTATTAGTTTTGAATTCAAATGGAAATCATTATATGGTTCTAGGAAATGAAAATTTAAATAAAGCTTCAAAAGCGAGAATTAAGAATACATCTATTCACTGCCCACACTTTTCATTACCTAATCAACCTATGGATGTTAATGAAGGAATCAAAGATATCTTAAAACGTTGTGAATTTAAAAGCGGTGATAAGGTAGGCATTGTTGGATGGAAAAACTTCACTAGTAAGTATGAGGATAATGCTCAATTATTCGATGTTCCATATTATGTTGTAGATACAATTAAAGAACTTGTTGGAAGTAATGTATTTAATGCAACAAGATTATTTATTGGAGAAGATGGTGCTCGTTGCACAAACAATGTAAATGAAATTGTTCACTATGAATTTGGAGCTGCCCTTGCGAGTGACTGTATTTTGAAGGCTATGAATCACTTGGATGTAGGTGTTTCTGAAATGGAATTGGGAAACATCTTAAATGCATATGGACAAAGAAATAGTGTAGTTACAATTGCGGCATCTGGACCTAGATTTATCAAGGCAAATATTTATCCAACAACGAACACAGTGAAATTAAAAGATCCAATCAGTTTATCGATTGGATATAAAGGTGGATTCTCATCTAGAGCTGGTTATGCAGTTCATGACAGTAATGAATTGGATGAAGCTGTTCAAGATTATTTAGATGTATTAGTAAAACCATATTTCTCATCCGTAGCAGTATGGCTAGAAAAAGTTCATTGTGGAATGCTTGGTGGCGAAGTTTATGATTTAATTGAAGAAACAATGCCAAAGACTGAATACAATTGGAGCTTGTGTCCTGGGCATTTAACAGCTGATGAAGAGTGGATGTCATCAAATATTTATGAGAATAGTAAAGAATTAGTACAAAGTGGCATGTTGTATCAAATTGATATTATTCCATCAAAATCAGGCTATGCGGGTACAAGTGCAGAAAGTACAGTTTTATTAGCGGATGAAAATCTACGAAAACAGATTGCACAAGAAGAACCGGAATTGTGGAATCGAATTCAAAAGAGAAGAAAATATATAATTAATGAATTGAATATTTCATTAAATGATGATGTTTTGCCAATGTGTTCAACAGTCGCATACTTAAGACCATTTTTATTAAATAAAGAAAAGGCTATGAAACTATGAGTCACAAATTGAATTTTCTAAAGAGTTATATCTTAAATGCTTTGGCATTTGTATTTTCTTATTGTATGCCGGTTGCAGGATTCTTTATTCTTGGCTATGCATTGAAAAAGGATTTACCTCAAACAAGAATTTATGCGTCTTGTGGAGTCCTTCTTGCATTTTTAACACAAATCGTAACAAGATTAGTTTAAAATCTTGTTTTACTTAGGAACTCAAATATGGGTTCCTTTTTTTAATTACAGTTTTATAACAATTTACGCTTGTGTAATTTTTTGGAAATAGTGTGGTGTAGTAGGAAATGTAGAATGCAGCGAAACTTAAACTTGCCACTTTAAAATTTGTTCAATGATGCAGTTTGTGTGTTAATAAAATTGTTGTGAAACCGCAATCATTTTAAATTAATTGTTAAAAAAAGTGCCACATTGCTGGTTTATATTTTGTATTGAGGTAAAATTTTAAAATGATTAAATTATAGATGAGGTAAGAAATATGATTGCATTAACTTTAAGACAGAGAAACATTATTGAATATTTATTAAGCCGCGATTCGTACGTGACTAATGATGTGATTGCGTCTAATTTTGAAGTGAGCAATCGTACGGTGCGTAAAGACTTAGAAGTAATTTCTGCTTACTTAAAAGAACAAGGAATCTCTTTGGTTCGAAAGCCTGGTAAGGGTGTATGGATAGAGAATAAACAAGAAGTATTGTTTGATGATTTAAGCTGTTCTTATTCTAAGAATGAGCGAATTGTTATTTATGTTACATCATTGTTATTGAATGATGTGAATACATTTATGACTCTTGCTTCTAGTTGTGGTGTAAGTAAACAAACAGTAATTAATGACTTAAATACTATTGAAAAATTTCTTGATGGATATCATCTTTTATTAATAAAAAATCAGGGTGTTGGTACAAGCCTTGAAGGAGATGAGACTGATATTCGGCGTTTGTTTATTGATTTGTTGTTTACAAATGATCATTCGAAAATTGTTTATGAACTATGCATAAATAATGATGGTATTCAAAGAAATCTAGATGTTTCATTTGAGCTGATAACAGTAATTGAAAATGAATTTCGATTTAGATATGTAGATAGAGATCGAATTTCCATTGTTTTAAGCTTTTTGTTGAATCGATTGGGTTTAATGAAAACAAAAAATTCGACAATTCAAAGTCCAGACATGGAAAGAATCAATTCTATCTTGTCTACGAAAATTTCGGATAGTAATGATCAAGAATATATTAGTTCGTTCTTATTAGGTGAACGAGTGGAGGGGTCTTTAACTTTGGATTCAAAGGTTGAAGATGAGGCAAATGAAATAAGTGAACATTTGATTTCATCTTTAAAGAAGATACATTACTTTGATTCTGAAGATATGAAAGATATCATACGCAGTTTAACAGTACATGTTCGAGCAGCAATTTATCGATGTAGGAATAACATTCATATTCGTAATGAATTGGATGAGCAGGTGCGTTTTGCGATTGGTGTTATGTATGAATTCACAAAAAAAGAATTGAATGTGTATGAAACTAAATACAATTTAAATTTTGATCAAAGTGAAATATCGTATATTGCATTATATCTTGCTTCTATTTTTGAAACAGGAGTACAAGAAGATTTAAAAGTAGTTATTATGATTGTTTGTACTTTTGGGTTGGCAACAAGCTCTATTTTAAAATCTCGTATGTATCAAATCTTTGGAGATTGTTTTATTGTAGGACCTTATTCGATTGAAGAGGCGGAGAAATATTTAGAGAGTCATGAGGTGGATTTGATCATATCAACAAATCATATGAGCGTGAAATCAACGAATGTGATTTATATCAATCCATTATTAAAACAGAATGATATTGAAATGATAAGAAATACATTGTTTCAGGAATCCTTTATGAAAATGTGTTCTTTGTTCTTTAATAAGAATAAAGTTGTAGAACATGATTATCATTGTTTAGGTGAGTATATTTCGAAAAATGATGTTTCAATTTCGAAAGGAAAAATATCTTGGGAAGATGCAATACGAAAAGCAGCAGCACCTTTAGTTGCTAAAGGAGATATTGAAAGTAAGTATGTAAATACGATGATCCAGGCAGTAAATGAATTTGGAACTTATATGGTTATTACTCCTAAAGTTGCTTATGTGCATGCTGGCAAAGATGATGGAGTGAATAAAAATTGTGTATCATTATTGCTTTTGGAAAATGAAATACCTTTTGGGTCATTTAATACAAAGCCAGTTATTGCGATTGTTGTTTTAGGAATTTGTGATAAGGAAGAATCACAATTGTTAAATATTGCCAATATATTGGATATACCAGAAAACATAGAGCTATTAAAAAATAGTAAGAATATAGAGTCGATTTTGAGTTTACATGATTGAGGAGAAAATAGAGATGAGTACAGGAATAAAATTACAAAATATTCAAATTGGTTTAGAAGCAAAGGATTGGAAAGAAGCAATCCGTATAGCTAGTGTGCCTTTAGTTAAATGTGGTTCAATTGAAGAACCTTATGTTGAAAATATGATAAGTAGTGTAGAAACATTAGGACCATATATAGTGATTATGCCCCAATTTGCGTTGGCTCATGCTGCTCCGTGTGAGTATGTAAAAAAATCAGATATTTCAATCGCAACGTTTAAAAATGATATTGAATTTCATTGTGATAACGATCCCGTAAGAATTGTAATGTGTTTGGCTTGTACAGATAAAACAAGTCATATAGAAATGTTACAAAGTGTTGCCACTACACTAATGGATGAAGAGATAGTGGCAAAGATGGTTGCCTGCACAAGCGAAGAAGAACTATATTCTTTGTTTCAGGATAAATAGAGAAAGGAGTGAGAAAGAATGAAAGTACCAAAGATTCAAACTGTTTGTGGATTTGGATGCGGCTCTAGCTTGATGCTTCGTATGAATGTAGAAAAAATCGCAAAAGAACATAATTATGAAATTGAAGCATTTTGTGGAGATGTTGGTTCATGTTGTGCAAACCAGTGTGATGTAATTTTTATTTCTGAGGAATTGGCTGATCGAATCAAAGATCGTGCACAGGTTCCTGTTGTGGCTATTAAAAATTTCATGAACAAAAAAGAAGTAGAAGAAAAAACTTTAGCTTACTTAGAAGAAAATTGTAAATAAGGAGAGTATGTATGGGAGTATTAAATTTTATTATTAATGAAATCTTCAATCAAGGCGCTATATTCCTTGCCTTGATTGCTTGTATTGGTTTGATTCTTCAGAAAAAATCATTTTCTGAAATTGTACGTGGAACATTAACTACGGCAATCGGTTTCTATATTCTATCTTGTGGTACTGGTTTAATTACTGGTAATTCTATTGATGGAATTTCGGCTGCTTTTAATGCAGTAACACCAAGTGCAGTTGCAAGTAAAACAGTGGATATTGGAGCTGAATTTGGAACACAGATTGGTATTGTAATGATCATTGCGTTTGCTGTTAACGTATTAGTGGCTCGTTTCACAAAATGGAAATCTATTTTCTTAACTGGACATATGTTATATTGGTTCCCATTTGTATTTATTGCTGCAGGTGTAGATGCTGGATTAACTGGTGGTAAATTAATTGGATTAGCAGCTGTATTTACTGCAGTATATATGATTGTTTCTCCAAATTTGATGAGACCATTGGTAAAATCTGTTACTGGTGATGATTCATTCACAATTGGACACCCAACAACATGTTTATCATTATTATCTGCAGGATTAGCAACTTTATTTGGAAATAAAGAACATTCTACAGAAGACTTAAATGTACCTAAATCATTAGGATTCTTAAGAGAAATCTCAATTACTGGATCAATTACTATTGCGATTACTTACATTGTTTTATATTTTATCTTAGTAGCTAACGGAAAAGATCCTGGAACTGTTTGGGGATATGCAGGTGGAACTACTGGTATTTTCACATATATCTTTACACACGCTATTTACTTTGGTGTTGGTATTACTGTAATGCTTCAAGGTGTTCGTATGATGATTGCTGAAATCGTTCCCGCATTTAAAGGTATTGCGGATAAGATCGTTCCAAATGCTATTCCAGCATTAGATGTTCCAGTTATTTTCCCTTATGCACCAAATGCTTTATTAATTGGATTTATCGTTGCTATGATTACATCAATTATTACTTTATTACTAACTAGTGGAATGTTCCCAACAGTTGTAATTCCATTGATTTCAACTTGTTTCTTTGAAACTGGATGTGCTGCTATTATTGGTAATGCCAAAGGTGGAGTTCGTGGATGTATTATTGGAGCCGCTGCATGTGGTATCGTAATGGTATTCTTAGTTGGATTTGGAGCTTACTTCTTCAATAACACAATTCAACAATGGATGTTAGTTTATGGTGGTCAGGACTTCTCTTTATGGGGAATTGTAGAAGGATTTATTGCTCGATTAATTGCTTAGTATGGAATTCAAATATTTAGAACGCATTCATGAGTTAATGGATGTCATCGAAAAAGATGAAACAAAGTCCATGGAAGAGTGTGTTGACTTACTGACCACATGTATCTTAAATAAACATTCTATATATACTTTTGGTGCAAGTCATGCAGGCATTTTGAGTGAAGAATTGTATTATCGTGCTGGAGGTTTGATGTTATTTAATCCAATCTTTGGTAGAGAGATTATGCTTGATACATCTCCAATTACTTTAACAAGCAAAATGGAAAGATGTGTTGGTTATGGAACAAATCTAGCACAAAGTAAAGTTAACTTTAAAAAAGACGATGTATTAATTGTTCATTCTGTTTCTGGAAGAAATCCAGTAGCCATTGAAATTGCAGCAGAAGCGAAAAAAATGGGCGCCAAAGTAATAGCTATCACAAATTTATCTTATTCTAAAAGTGTGACTTCTCGTCATCCATCAAAAAAGAAATTGTATGAATTTGCTGATATTATTTTGGATAATCATGGTGATGTTGGTGATGCTTGCGTAAAAATTGATGGTTTAGAACAAAAGGTTTCTCCAACTTCAACTGTAATCGGAGCAATGATGCTTAATTCGATTGTTGCTGCTGTAGCACAAAAATTAGTAGATTCAGGCATGAAAAAACCGCCAATCTTTTATAGCGCTAACTTAGATGGCGGTGATGCATTGAATCAAAAATTGTATGAAGAGTATAAGGAAAGTATTCATTATCAATTTTGATTCAGAAGAACAATTATTGCATAACAAACAGGAGCTGTAACGGATAAGGAAGTTACAGCTCCTTTGTAAAGATATGTGCCCTATTTGGCACTTACAAAAAAACGGTTTGGCTGTTTATGGTCAAACCGTTTCTACATTCCATCCATATCAGAATAATAGTGTTGTAAGTCTTCCTGCATTTGTGATTTAACTCTATCCCAATCTTCTTTAGTCATCTTACTATATAGAGCATGATTCATTGCGATAATGCTTAAATCTTTTGAGTAATATAAGAATCTTTTTCGTTCAAATTTTTCAAATGGATTTGTTAGCATATTTCTACAAATTGCTTTTCTATCTTGTAGAGTGGTTTCATTGTATGGACAAGTGCTGCGATCTACTTGAAGTCCTCTATCAATTCGATCTTGATAGAATGCAATATAATCATTTAATACATCGTCTATTTTAGCATCGCCAATAGTATTAACATTTTTAATAAAGGCTAATAGGAATGGCATTTTATAAGATAATGAATAATCTCTTTCTTCTAAGAATTCAAAGAAGTCTTGTTTGATTGTATTGTTGTTGTGTTCTTTGATTCCTAGTTCATTTCGATATTTTTCAACATCATCAGGACTAAATAAATATAAGGATTTACTACCAAATTTATATTCTACGCTTGGTTTTATTTTGCCTTTTTTAATCCAGCTTGTAATAGTTCCGGTATTGACAAAATATTCTCTGGCTAACTGTTCCTGACTTAGATAATCACCATACTTATCTTCAAATGTATTGATATCTACTTCAGTGATACGTTCAATACGTTCTTCAATCCCATCAACAACTAACATGTCTCCAGGAGTGTAATTTGTTATTGTGATATCACCAAATGGTACATAATATGGATTAGCAAAGATTGTATGCATATTACAAGCTTTGATCATAGCCCCATATTCATCAACAACATCAATCACAATTACATTTTTCTTAATGTCTGTCTTTCGTAAACCTCTACCGATTTGTTGTAAATACAGAACTTTAGAAAGAGTAGGTCTAGCCATAACTAAAATGCCAAGTTCAGGATAATCCCATCCTTCAGAAATCATGTTACAAGTACAAAGAAAACGGATTTTCTTGTTCTTGAAGTCTTCCATGATAGATGTTGGATTTTTAGTTTGTCCAGTATAGCTAGATGCAACAATGCCAGCTTTGTTTAAAAGTCGTGCCATTTCATTTGCGTGAGAAACATTAACACAGAATATAACACCTTGGCGTAAACTTGCTTCTCCAGAAGTAAAGTATTCTTTAAGTATATCTACAATTAATTCGTTTCGAGAAGTTACTCTGATTCTTTTTTCCAAATCTGCATTCACATAGTCTTTACCATTAAAACGCACTTTAGATAAATCAATATTTGTTTCAATTCGATATACATTTGCCTTGGCAACTATACCTTTTTCCATAGCTTCTTTTAAAGATAATGAAGTGGAATACGTACCAAATACAGTTTCTAATTTTTTCTTGTCAGGTCTTTGATCTGTTGCTGTCAAACCAATTGTGAAATCCGTATTATAATATTGAATGACTCTTTTTAGTATTGGAGCCACGGCATGGTGAGCTTCATCAACAACTAAATAGTTATAATAATCAGAAGATAATTCTGTATAATGTCTTGCCATATAGGCATAGGTTCTTATATCAATTTTATCTTCTAGTTCAGGTAAAGAATTATGAATTCTTTGGATCTAGTCTGCAAGAATATTAATTCCTGGAACTAGTATTAATCCTTTAAAATCTTTCTTATTCTTGGCAAACTCACGCAAATCTTCTTCAACAATTTTTGATTTACCAGCCGCTGTTGGTAATACAATTAAAAATGCTTTAATTCCAGCAGCCCTTCTTTTTTGGATTTCTTGTAAACTGATAGATTGGTGTTCATATAATTCAACAGATCTGTCTATCTTTAAACCATTATCAATAAAATTAGATGGATCATTTCCAAAATATTGTTTAATATCATCTTCAATGCGATTTTCAAATGCACAATCCTCAGTTGAAAAACGGAATAATTTGATTCCCCATGAAGCACATGTATTTTGTTTTCTTAATTGGTTTTTATATTTTTCTTCACCTATAATTTGAGGGTGATGATACGTTACACCGTTTTCTTCAACCGCATATTTTTCATCTTTTGTTCGCACAAAATAATCAAGAAAATAATTCTTTCCATTTTCATCGCAAATGCCATATTCTCTTGTGATATATTTTAGTGCATTCATTCCATACGCATTTGAAAAACTCTTTTCGAAATGTAATTCAAGTGGAGAAACATCAGATTGTTCACTTCTGTCTCCAACATTTCTTGTAGGATTTATAGGCATTACAATTTCATTTTTTGAAAGATATTTATCAACTTCTAAATGAGAGTAGCCTAAAAAACGGAAAACTCTATTGAATTGGTGCATATAGTTATTTTGTTTATCTGTAATAAGCATGTATGAAAATACAGGATCACTTGAATTATGTGCACAAATATCTTTATCGATAATAACCATGTCTTTTCCGTTATCATAGAAATTAGATGTTCCACCATTTGGATATTTGATTTTTTCTCTTAAAGAAAAATCAGTATGTTCAACTAAGAAAGCATCTTTTGAAGGAGTAGGTTCAACCATTTTTCTTCCTCCCTTCCAGGTCTAACATCTGTTGTGATCCAATATTCTTTAATCATTAGATTATCTACGTCTTTAATGAAGTTTTTAAAAATATCCAAAGTGAAATCTGTAAAGAATCTTCCATTTCTTTCTCCTTCAAAATCACCATATTTAAATGATGTATAAATAATTCCATCATCCTTTAAAGCTCTATTCATTTTTGATAAGACATCTTTTAGTTCTGACTTTGGTAAATGTAATATAGAAGAACATGCCCAGATTCCATCATAATAATTTTCTTTATCCAAATCTTGAAACAACATGTGTTTTACTTGAATACCTGTATATGTACTGGCACTTTTACATAATTCTATAGAACCATCAATCGCATCCACGTCATAGCCAGCTTCAATAAAACATTTTGTATCTCTACCAGATCCACATCCAAAATCTAATATTTTATTTCCGTTTAGCTCATTTAAAAATTTATTTTGCATGTCCTTCAAATCGGCTGATATTGTACCTTGAATGAATGTTTCTGAGTTTTTATTATAATAATCCAATGTTTTGTTTGTCATAAATACCCCTAATGTAGTTATAAATACTAATCTAATACTGTGTATATAATATCTTGAAGTTGTATTCAAATCAATTTCAAATGACCATTCCGCAAAATCTGCGAAATAATACTCTTTTTTGCGCACTCTTTTATCTGTAGGAAATGTTTATATCGAATTATGATATAGATGCTTAAAGATATCAAGAAGCAAGAAATTAAAAATTGAAACATAGATTTCAAAAAGGAGAAAAAAGAGTATGAAAACATTATTAAGTATTTTAAAAGGAATTAAAAACGGACTTTCTACAGCATTTAGAAAAGTTAAATCTAGCAAGAGATTGCAGGGAGCTTTAGTTCTAGTTTGTATTGTAGCAGTTGTATTTGGCGTTTGGTTTGGTGGATATTCTAAGGGTACAAAAGTACATCAAACGATTCAAAAACCAGTTGTTTGTTACAAGAATATTGAAGAGATTGCATTCCAAGAAGCAACAATTAAAGAGGTTGGATTTATTCATAAACCGGTAGAAGTTTGGGGTAAAGAATTTGATAATCCAGTGACTACTAGTAATTATATTTTCACATATAATGCAGTTATTAAAGCAGGATATGATTTAGAAAATATCAAGGATGATGGTGGTAATGAATCAACACAAACTATTACTGTTACGTTGCCAAAAGCTTCAATCTTTGATTCTTATTTGGATGAAAAATCTTATGTTCAATATTGGGAAGGTGAAAAGATTACAGCCAATGTTGGATTAGATGATATTCACAAAGAGAAGAAAAGAATGCTTAAGGAAGCAAAACAAGATGCTATTAAAGGTGGCTTGTATGAGAAGACTGCTGAACATGCTAAGGTAGTGATTACTGATTATATTCACTCGCTTAAGGGTTATGAAAACTACAATGTAGTATTTAATGAGGAGGCGTAATACTATGAACAAGGTAATGGTTGTTAAGAATTTTGCTTTACGAGGATTTAATGATGTGAGACAAAATCCTCAAAAGTATATATTCAAGCTTAAGAAGGCTAAATCAGTTGCTATTATCGCATGTGATGCGGGTGTTCGTATTATTAGCATAATGGCTCGTTGATAAGGCTTAGTGCCTTATCATTCATCTAAGTATAAAAGGTTTATATTTAGATGAATGATTCTAGTTGAGAAAATAGAGATCTAACTAAAACCTCCAACATATAACCTATTTCCATAGTTGGATTTCAAATTTCTTAACTTTGCATAGAGTGCTTAAGGGCACTCAAATAAAAAGACTTCAGAATAGTAATCTGGAGTCTTTTGGGTTATATGGGTAAAAAAATTAGAGCTGGATTTGAGTGTGTTTGTGAAATGGTACCAGCTCTAGAAAATGGATGTTGATTAGTTGGTTAATCAACACTCATAGTTTAACATGAATTATTTTTGTTGTATATAATTATTTTCATTAAATGGATACGCTTTCATCGCTTGGTTGACTTTTGCTTGCGGTGAGAAAACATTTAAAAATGAAAAGATTGCGAGAATTTTTTCATCATCTATCAACGTTTTTTTTTGTATGTATTTACATGAAAATAAGAAAATTTTGCTTGTTTTTTTTAACTTTTCTAAAAATTGTTTAATAAATTTCGTATAAGAGTATGTAGGAAAACACCTACTAGAAAAGAGGTGCTTATGAGAAGCGCTAATTTATTAAATGATTTCGCCTTCAAGTATGTGTTTGGCGAAGATTGTAAAGAGGCCAATGATGCCTTAAAATCATTACTTACGGTATTTTTAGAAAGGAGTGTGAATAAAGTTGTTGTAAAGAATTCAGAAATGGTAAAAGACTTTAGTAAAATGAAAAGTCCACGTTTGGATCTGTTAGTTGAATTTGATGATCAAACGATGGTAGATTTAGAAATGCAGTTAAGACAAACCAAAGATAATTTAATGAATCGCTTTCCTTATTATTCGGCTAGACTTCATGGCTCACAAGATATGGAGGGGAAAAGCTACAGTCAACTAAAGGAAACCATTGTTATGATTTTCTTTAATGTGAATATTATTGAAAACGATAATATATGTAATACATTCAGGTACAAATGTGATGGTGACTTACCTTTTGTGAAGGAAGAAAAAGAAGATCGTATGAAGTTACGTACAATTGAAATGCCAAAAGTAGATTTAAATAAGCCGCTAGAAGACATGAATGAACAGGAAAAGATGATTTATTACTTTTTGAATTGCCATAAAGGAATGGAAGATAGTAAGATTAAGATGATGATAGAAAGTGATGAGGTGATTCAGATGTTAGAGAAGTGTGTAGAAACTATATCGGATGATCGTTGGAAAAAAATAATAGAAGATTTTCAAAAACTGCATGAAAATGAAGAGCAAATCGAACTACAGCTTGAACTTGAAGAGGCTCAAAAACAAATAAAAGAGGCCCAAAAAGCACGAGAAGAAGCACGTAAAGAAAAAGATGCAGCTCGCAAAGAAAAAGATGCAGCTCGCAAAGAAAAAGATGAAGCTCGTAAAGAAAAAGAAGAAGCTCGTGAAGAAAAAGAAAAAGCTCGTGAAGAAAAAGAAAAAGCTAATAGACAAGTAGAAGAAGCTAATAGACATGTTGAGAATGCAAATAAACTAGTAGAACAAAAGAACCAAGAAATGAAACAGATGATTCAAGGGATGCTTTCGAATGGTATGAGCTTAGAATTTGTTTCTAAGTTGTTGTCTAAGAGTGAAAGTGAAATTATGGAGTTAGTGAAATAGCTAAAGATAAATGATGATATAAAGCAGGTTTTTGAGGCCTGCTTTTTTTTAAGGAATAGTAGGCAGATAAAATGAAAGATCAAAATTGTGCTTATTGCCTGGAAGGCGAGCTTGTTGCTGCTTTCGAAATCAAAATTTGTGAATTAGAAAGTTCAAAGGTTTATTTGTTTATGGAACAAAGTCATCCGGGTCGTGTGATTGTTGCCCACAAAAAGCATGTGAGTGAAATCACAGAATTAACACCAGAAGAAAGAGCTGCTTATATGGAAGATATTAATAAGGTGGCTTGTGCTATGCATGAAATCTTCAATCCAGATAAAGTAAATTATGGAGCATATGGGGATACGGAACATCATCTTCATTTCCATTTAGTACCAAAATACAAAGATGGATATGAATGGGGTGGTGTATTCGCTATGAATCCTGGTGTTAAGACTTTGTCTGAAGAAGCTTATCAGGAAATGGTAGAAAAGTATCGCGAAGTATTAGCTGAATAACTATTCGTGACTGGCATCGTATAATTTTTGGATATCACTAGGAAGCTTGTCTGGAAGCATGGCTTGAATGTTTTCTTCGGTTCCATCTTCTATAGCTTTTTGGTAGTACCAACATTTGAATTCTAAAAGGGAAAGTGCTTTTTGAAGATTTTGAATTTCAGCTTCTACTGCTGATTTTCTAGCTTCAAATAATTCTTTCCTTTTTTCATAAGTTTCACTACCTTGTTTGACCCACATAAAGAATTGATTGATTTCTTTTATACCAAGACCTGATTTCTTTAAGCATTCAATGACGTGTAAGGCTTCTAATTCATTATGACTAAAGTAGCGAATATTTCCTTTACGTACAAGATTAGGAAAGAATCCTTCTTTATCATAATATCTAAGTGTAGAAATGGGTAAATCAAACATTTGTGAAACTTGTCCAATTGTGTAATGCATCAATTGTCCTCGCTTTCTTGACCTAAAGTCAACTTCAGGTAGTATAGTAATACCAGGAGGATTGTATGTCAATGAAGGTTTTAATTATATCAACAAGTCTAAGAACAAATAGTAATTCGGATATTTTGGCTAGAAAATGTGTTAGAGGCGCATTGGATGCAGGACATGAAGTAGAGTATGTGTCATTAAAAGGAAAAAGCATTGAGTATTGTATTGGATGTTTATCTTGTATCAAGAGTGGTAGTTGTGTATTAAAGGATGATGTTAAAGACATTATGGAGAAGGTAAAACAGGCAGAAGTCATTATATTTGCGACTCCTATATACTATTATGAAATGTGTGGTCAAATGAAAACATTACTAGATCGTTTGAATCCTTTATATGCAAGTGAATATGCATTTAGAGATATCTACATGATCGCAACGGCTGCAGAAGATGAGAATAGTACATTTGATAAAGCTTATAATGGACTTCAAGGCTGGGTTGATTGTTTTGAAAAGGCTACTTTAAAAGGTATTGTGAAAGGTTCTGGTATAAGTGAAGCAAGTGATGCATTAAATCATAAGGATGTTTTGAAGAAGGCTTATGAGTTGGGTAGGAACTTGTAATGTTTTGTTAAAATGATGATTTTACGGATGAAAGCTGGATATCCACCTATTGATATTAAATTTGCAGATTGAATTGTTCATTATAATGCGTTTCATGAAAGTCATATAAAACATAGTTTTTTGGCATTGGAAAATATGTTACAAGATTAAGTGGGCTCAAATGTCCACTTTGTTTTTGTGATATAATACTTTCTTGTAGAGGGCATAAAATGAATTTTAATAGGGCATTAAGTAAAGAACAAACAACCTGCATCAATGGAATTTTTGTGATGTTTGTGTTTCTATCCCATTTTGGACAATATGAAACGATGCCATGGAATAATCTCTTGTCGGCAATTGGACAATTGATGGTAGCACCATTCTTGTTTTATTCGGGATATGGCATTATGGAACAAATTCAAAGAAGAGGTGTTGCGTATATTGACGGTATACCTAGAAAAAGAATATTGAAGTTTTATATTCACTTTTGTATGGCATTATGTATTTACTTGTTTTTATCATTCTTATTAGGAAAAGAGTATTCCTTTGTTCGTATTATATTATCATTTACGGCATTAAGTTCCATTGGAAATAGTAATTGGTATGTGTTTGCGATATTAGCAATGTATAGTATTGTATATATTTCGTTTAAGCAATGTAAGAAACATAGCATGAGTGCATGTGTATTTTTTACCATTCTATATATAGTACTGATGGATATAATAAAGGATCAAGCTTGGTGGTACAATATCATTCTTTGCTTTCCTGCAGGTATGATTCTATCGAAATATAAAGATCGGGTTTGTTCTATGATTCAAAAGCCAGTATTCTTTGTATTTATGATTACTTTAGCTTTGGTTTTGTATTTATTTTCTTTTTCTATACTCGCATATGAAATAATTTCGATTGGGTTTTGTTTCCTTATTGTGGATGTATGTGCATATAAAGAAATTAAAAATGATTTGTTTCATTTCTTAGGTCAATATGTATTTGAAATTTATATTCTTCAAAGAATTTCAATGAATATATTTGATCGATATTTAAATGATTGGATCTATCTAGTGATGTGTATTCTAGTTACTTTAATTCTTGCCTATAATTTTAAAAAGCTAGAGACAAAAGTGGATGGGTTACATATTTT
>ULVN01028099.1_pt1 | contig 17226 bp, 17 predicted proteins | sample 1959491 | NCBI WGS metagenome assembly ULVN01 (sample SAMEA4835787, study PRJEB28245) | human gut metagenome | biome: gut microbiome; material: fecal sample | place: Denmark | collected 2008 | reverse complement strand
CCCATCCGGATGCGGCGGACGAGGTAAATGACGCCGTGCTGGACCGCTACCGGCAGCTGTGCCGGGAAAACCCAAAAATAAAGGCCGTTGGAGAAATCGGCCTGGACTATCACTATGAGGACATCCCTCGGAATATTCAGAAGAAGGCCTTCGCCGCTCAGATGGAGCTGGCCCGGGAGCTGAAAAAGCCTGTCATTGTCCACGAGCGGGAGGCACACCAGGACGGCATGGACATCGTCACCGCCTTTCCGGAGGTGACGGGGGTATTTCACTGCTTCTCCGGGTCTGCGGAAATGGCAAAATGGCTGGTTGCCCGGGGCTGGTACGTTGGGTTCACTGGTGTGCTGACCTTCAAAAACGCCCGCCGTGCCCTGGAAGCCGCCGCAGCGGTGCCCCGGGACCGGGTGGTCATTGAGACGGACTGCCCCTATATGTCCCCGGAGCCCTTCCGGGGCAAGCGCAACGACCCCACCCGGCTCTATCGCATGGCCGAGGCTCTGGCGAGCATCTGGAGCGTAAGTCCGGAGGAGGCCCAGGCCATTACCTTCGAAAACGGGAAAAGGCTATATGGGATTTGAAATCTATTGAAAACCTACGCAATCAATCGTATAATAGGGCACAAACCAACAACAGGAGAGAACTATGCTGAATCAATTTTCCAGATCGGAGCTGGTCTTTGGCAAGGATGCCATGGAGAGGCTGAAAAATGCCCGGGTTGCCGTGTTTGGCATCGGCGGCGTGGGGGGATATACCGTGGAGGCCCTGGCCCGGTCCGGGGTTGGGGCGCTGGATCTGATCGATGACGACAAGGTCTGCATCACCAACCTGAACCGGCAGATCCTGGCCACCCGCAGCACCGTTGCAAAATACAAGGTGGATGTGGCCAGGGACCGCATTCTGGACATCAATCCCAACTGCCAGGTGACAACTTACCAGACCTTTTTCATGCCGGACACCGCCGACCGGTTCGATTTTTCCCAGTATGACTATGTGGTGGATGCCATCGACACCGTTACCGGCAAGAAGGAGATCATCCTTCGGGCCCGGGCAGCGGGCGTTCCGGTGATCAGCTCCATGGGCGCGGGCAATAAGGTGGAGGCCTCGGCCTTTAAGGTTGCGGATATCTACAAGACCAGCGTGTGCCCCCTGGCCCGAGTCATGCGAAAGATCTGCCGCCAGAACGGCATTGACCACCTGAAGGTGGTCTACTCCGAAGAAAAGCCCATCCGTCCCCTGGAGGACATGGCAATTTCCTGCCGGGCGGACTGCGTCTGCCCTCCTGACACGGCCCGCAAGTGTACCCAGCGCCGGGACATCCCCGGCTCCACTCCCTTCGCCGTGGCCGCCGCCGGCATGATCATCGCCGGTGAGGTAGTCAAAGACCTGACGGCCTTCGACCGGGGAGACCGCTAAGCACGAACGCATAAGAGAACAGACCCCCCCAGGGAACGTCCGCTCCTGGGGGGTTCATGACGAAATGGCGTATTTTGAAGCCCCGGGAAATGCTGCACCAGCCAAGACACAGGGATGGACGTTGTACATGGGGACAACGAATGGGGCCGTGGGGATTTGCGAGAAAGAAACAGTGCCGCCCGGTGGGTACGCGAGAGCGACCACCGGGCGGTGTGTCCGTTTGGGAGCGTGTACTCCTTTTTGACTGGAAAGCCAGGCTTTTCCAATCGCCGGATTAAATTTTCGCCAGTCGTCGGAAAAATGTTTCAGGTGATTGGTGAAGTTCACGAATTCCTGGAGAAATCCCGCTTAGTTCCATTGCATTGTCCACGACAAAACAGCCCACGCACCAATCATCCTTTGCCCCTCATCATACATAATTCCCCTTTTCCTGCAAATACTTCTACCGGAGTAAACAGCGCTTTGCGCTTCAAAGGAGAAAAGAATATGAAAGCAACAGGCATTGTACGCCGGGTGGACGACCTGGGGAGAATCGTCATTCCGAAGGAGATCCGCAGAACCCTGAGAATCCGGGAGGGCGACCCGTTGCAGACATCATTGACACGGTGGGAAATGTACTGCTTTTCTATGTTGGATCTGGCCAAGAGACGGGGATGGTAGTTGTACATAGTGACAACAAAGAGAACCGAAACTGTGCGTATACGAAAGGGGTAAATTGAGATGAGAGAAGTCACTTCCTGCGAATATAACATGGACACCGCCTGCGTGGAGCTTCACTTTTCCGATGGCAGCACGATTGCTATCAGCACCATCGCCGTGGAAAACGAAGTTGCAGACAGTATGTATCAACGCTCAGAGTTGGATTGGCTGATTTACAATAGGCCGCTAGAGTATTCACAGCTGGTGCTAGGCGGTGGAATTGAGGAGTACATCAAGGGGGACGGCAGAGCATCGGTTGGAGGATTATGGGAATAGAAGTGGAGCAGCCCACCGGTCAATTGATCGGTGGGCTGTCATTTTATGTCTGCCTAATCATCTACACATATATCTTCGATTAGTTTTCTCGTAAGCGCTCAGAGCGCTTACGTTATAAGTTTTTACGCTTCTGATATTAATAACTTATCTACGATATATGTTATAGATTAAGTCTCATTGGTGAAATAGTTTGAATGTGGGGTGTTCAGTTCTCTGTAGAGTAGTTCATTGTTGCCACCGCTTTCGCCTTTTCGATAAACTACCTGATAATGGATTTCCAGGGCTTCTCGGAAGGCGTTGTAGTCCCGTCGAGTCAAGGCTTTCCAAATGCTGCGGTGCTTCTCGACAGTAAAGAGAAGATAGGAAGAAGATGTGGGCCGTTCGTAGTTTTTATCATAAGCCCAGAAAGAGTCCAACAGGGAGCTGAGCAGGGGCATTTTTAGTCCTGCATACAGTACCCTATGAAAGGCAGCATCTGCTTCGGCAAAACGGATGCCGAATGTGGCCTGTTCACTGCTGGAACTGGCGTGTTTTCGCGCAATGGAGTCCATGACCTGAACATACTGTCCCAGTCGCTCAATGGAATCCGGCTTAATGGTTTCAAAAGCCTCCTGCGCAAAGCCTAATTCCAGAACCCGGCGAAGCCTGCGAAACTGTTCCAGCATGTCGCCAGCATCGGCGCCAACATTATATATTAAACTGTCAAAGAGGCAATCTGGATTAAACTCTTGAATCACACTACCTACTCCGGGGGTCGAACGAACAAGCCCTGTGATTTCCAATGCTTTTATGGCTTCCCGCAGTACATTGCGGCTAACTCCCAGCAAACGACACATTTCCATTTCAGTTGGCAGTTTATCCCCGGGTTTTAGACCGCTTTTCAAAATATAATCCTTAATTTCCTGATAGACCTGCAGATACAGTTTAGGGGTTTTCAAACTTCGCATTTTCGGAACAACGGTATTTGACATGGTACTCCTCTTTTCTTAATATTCACTGACCTATGTCAAAGTTTCGGGACGGTTTTCCCAAAACCAAATTGCAGTATCAGCAGAATAAATCGTGAATTTTCTTTGCCACCAGCATAGCATAAACCAACAAGAAAAGTCAACCAGCCAATGGGCTATTTGTAATATTCGACAAAACAACAAGATTGAATATGTGAAAACATACAAAAATGAAAATAGCTATTGACAAATATTGTATAAAGTGATATTTTTCTTGTAGATTGTAGTTTGTAGAACAAAGTACAAATACAAAGTTTGCTGTGGGAGATGAGTCTATGCAATGTAAGCAGAAGTCCGGCAGCGTCCGCCTTCGGGGGGATACCCGCTTCGCCTATACGGTCGGTGCCCCAATGTTTGCATATCTTCTAATCGTGTTGATTATTCCTGTGTGCTGGGGCTTATACATCAGCTTCACGGATAAGATGATTGGCAGTCAGGGACATTTTGTTGGGCTGAAAAACTATATCAATCTATTAAAGAATGGGAGCTTCCGCAATGCGGTTGGTAATACAGTCGTCTACACTGTATTCTCCATTCTCGGGAAATTGGTATTCGGTTTGATTATGGCATTGGTCCTGAATTTTCAGTTCAAAGGAAGAAACGTGGCGCGGGCATTGATGATCATACCTTGGACGCTGCCCAATATCGTAGCGGTTTTGAACTGGCGCTGGATTTTTTCTGATACCGGTGGCGTGGCCAACTACCTGCTGACCCGAATGGGACTGATTGACCGAAATCTGATATGGCTGGGCAATGCAACCTTAGCTATGGTTGCCGTCCTGGTGGCAAACATATGGCGGGGAAGTCCCTTCTTTGGAATTTCCATTTTGGCCAGGCTGCAAACAATCCCAAAAGATTACTATGAGGCGGCAGAGTTGGATGGAGCGGGTGTGTTCCAGAAATTCTTCTATGTAACCCTTCCTGAAATCATGGATGTTATTCTTCTGACTATGCTGGTCTCTACGATTTGGACTATTAACGAGTTCGAGTCGGTCTGGCTGCTTACCGGCGGTGGACCTAGCGGAGCTACGGAGGTTATAGGTGTTTTCAGCTACCGTACGGCAATGACCAATATGCAGCTGGGCATGGCGGTCGCTGTGAGTGTGCTGGCGATGCCGGTGCTGCTGGTGCTGATCAGTATTGTCAGCCGGAAAATGTTGAAGCAGGGGGATTGAGCACAATGACGATGAAGCAAAAAAAGAAGTTACTGTACATCCTGCGTATGGCAATGGTAGCGGTGTGCCTGATTGTGGCATTGTTTCCCATCTACTGGATGCTGAACACCTCCTTCAAAACCCAATTTGAAATGTATCAGAAAGTGCCAACCTTTCTTCCTAAAAAACCAACACTGGAGGGGTATAAATATCTGTTTACCAAAACGCCCTACCTGAATGCATTGAAAAATAGCTTTATTATCGCTTTCGTTTGCGCACTGATTTCTATAGCTTTGGGTTACCCGGTTTCCTACGTGGTTGCGAGACTGCGCTTTCGGGGACGGCAAGGCGTGTCCAAGCTGATCTTGTTTTCCTACCTAATCCCCACATCAGTACTTTATATTCCACTGTTTTTGTTTGTTTCCAAATGCGGCCTGACCGATAATATCCTCGGATTGATGCTGATCTATCCCACATTTACTTTGCCTTATGTTAGTTGGATGCTGATTCCTCATGTTCGGTCGGTACCTAAAGAAATAGAAGAGGCTGCAAGGGTGGACGGATGTACGCAAATTCAGTGTATGTATCGGATCGTATTTCCTTTGGCTACCCCAGGTATTATCTCCACATTTATCTTCGCTTTTTCCATGTGCTGGGGAGAATACATGTATGCGCTGGTGAACATAAGCAGTAAGGAAATGAAAACATTCCCACTTGTAATTTCAAACTTGATTTACGGCGATATTTACCCTTGGAACCAAATTATGGCCGGTGCGATCATCGCTTGCATTCCGATCCTGCTGGTCTACATCTTCTTCTCCAACCTGATGGTGGGAGGCGCTACAGAGGGAGGTGTGAAGGCTTAGTTATTGCCACATTTTCAATCGTCACAACAAAAAAGAAACTCAAGGAGGACACACAATGAAAAAGTTATTGGCAATCGTTCTTGCGGCAGTGCTTGTACTTTCTGCTTTTGCCGGCTGCGGAAAACAGACGGACACCACTGCTCCTAATGCGGAAAACAAAGAGCAGACAGGAACCCAATCGACCACTTCTGATGGCGGTTCCCTGGTAATTTGGGTAGAGAAGAGCTTTAGCGAGGATGTTGATAAGCTCTTTGACGAGCGCATCCAGGCTTTTGGCCAGGAAAAGGGTGTAAAGGTCAAGGCAGAGTTCATCAGCGCTACAGATTATATGACGAAGCTGAATGCTGCTGTAGAAGCGGGCAACGTTCCGGATCTTACCCTGGTGAACCCTTATAAAGTTGTCAGCTATTATCCTGGAAATCCCTTCTCTGATGTGACGGATTTGGTAGAAGAGATCGACGGTCAGCGGCCTATGTTTGACGCACTGAAGAATGGCACCAAGATTGAGGGCGTGAACTACTTTGTCCCGTTCTATGCAGCCAGCAGCTTGCTGTTCCTACGGAAAGATGTATTTGAAGCCAAGGGTGTGGCTCTCCCCACGACTTGGGAAGAATTGTGGGATGCCGCTGTGGCAATTTCCGATCCGGACAATGGTTTCTATGGCCTGGGTATGGGCTGCGGACCCACGGACGAGGATTGCGAAAACAGCTTCCGTATGATGATGTGGGATATGGGCGGCAGCCTGATGGATAAGGACGGCAAGATCGTAGCTGACAGCAATGCAGGCCTGAGTGCTATGATCGATAAATATGTGGAACTGTATGAGGCTGGGGCCATTCCTCCCGCAGCCATCACCTGGGATTCCGGTGGAAACAATAAGACCTATTTGATGGGTGAATCTGCAATGGTCATTAACGTGCCTACTCTGTATAATGCCATCCGTAACGATGAGCAGTATGCAGAATTGCTTGAAAATACTCTGGTATTGAACTTGCCTGCCGGTTCTGCGGATAATGCTGTGTTTGGAAATCCCTCTGGCTGGGCCATTATGAAGGATGCCAAGAATTCCGAAAACGCACGGGAATTCATCAAGTTTATTTCGGAAAAAGAGTGGTATGATACTTATATGGATTCTATTGCACCCGTATTCGCTCCTGTTTATCAGGACCTGGTGGGCTCTGAAACCTGGGGCAGCGGTGTGAACAAGCAGGCAATCGAGTACATTCAGAACGCTGTTGGTTACTATGGCTATCCCTGTGAGACTTTGGAGGGCCGTGCCATCGCTTCCAAGAACTACTACTCCTTCCCAATCGCAAGAATGCTGAATTCCATCGTTACCGGCAGTGCCACCAAGGATCAGGCAATTGCGCAGCTTCAGAAGGAACTGCAAGACACCGCCTCTGTGGTTACCGGAGGTTAAAAGGAGGAACTTCCGTTGGATGAGCAGAAAACTGTATGGGTGAATCTGGACCCCAATAAGGTGGACCTAACACCGATCATCACTCGTTGCAATCAGGCAGGATGGCGCTGCATTACGGAAGACGTGGGCGTCGATCAGAAGAAAAGTGTCACCCACGCTTTGGAAGCGGATGCCATTGTCAGCATCGGGGAACGTTGGGGAGATGCGCAACTGGCGGCCATTGCTGGCGGAAACAGGATCATCATCCGCTATGGCGCGGGGTTAGATAATGTGGATATTCCGGCAGCAACACGGCACCGTATTCCTGTTGCGAATTTACCAGGTATGAATTCTCCGGCTGTTGCGGAAATTGCATTGTTGCATATTCTGAATCTGGGCAGACGGTTTTGCTATTCCGTCAACGGCGTTGGAAAGGGCATTTGGCCCTGCTCTATACCGGGAAATGAGCTAGACGGCAAACTGCTGGGCCTTATTGGCTTTGGTAACATTGCCAGACAGCTGGTTCGAATCACCAGCGGTTTCCATCGAAAAGTCATAGCCTACGATGCTTACCTGAACGATGCAGGACGGACCTTTGCAAAGGAGTACGGTGTGGAGCTGGTCAACAGTCCGGAGGAGATATACCGACGGGCAGATATTGTGAGCCTGCATATTCCCTTTACACCGGCAAACAAGGGAATCGTCAACGCAGAGTGTTTCCGATTGATGAAGACTACGGCCTACCTGGTCAATACCTGCCGAGGTGGAGTTATCAACGAAGAGGATTTGATCGTTGCACTACAGACCGGAGCCATTCGTGGATTTGGAGCCGATGTGATGTGCCAGGAACCTCCTGATCCTGACAATCCGTTGTTGCACATGGATAACGCCTTTATCACTTCTCATCTTGGAGCTTTAGCGGTGGAGAGCGAAGAACGCAGTCAGTTGCTGATAGCAGATATCATCGCAGACCATTTTGCTGGCCGGGTTCATAAAAACGTGGTCAATCCGGAAACAGTAACACACTAAAAAAACTGATGACCCCTTGCCTTAGGCAAGGGGTCACGGAAAACAAAAACTGGTTTGCTGCAATTCGAAAACAGTTCCGGCCTTAATCAGACTAGGAGCAGGAGTGAAAAACTGTTTTCAGAAAATGCAGAAGGATTACGAAAGCGAGAGAATTTTTATGATCAATTTGGAAAAATTCAAGGGTGTATTCCCGGCCTTCCCAGCCTGCTATGATGAGAAAGGCAACATCAGTCCGGAGCGCAGCAAAATGCTGGCTCGGTATTGTTTGGAAAAAGGGGCCAAAGGTGTCTATCTGACTGGTAGCTCCGGTGAATTCGTATATCAGACTGTTGAAGAGCGCAAGCAGGTGATTCGCGCGGTAACAGAAGAAGTAGGCGGAAAAATGACGATTATTGCTCACGTTGGTGCCTGTGCCACTGATGAAGCTGTGGAACTGGCATCCTATGCCGCTCAATGTGGAGTAGATGCGATCTCTTCTGTTCCGCCCTTCTACTTTGCGCAGCCGGAATATGGCGTAATGGAATATTGGAATGCCATGATCGATGCGGCGAAGCTGCCCTTTATCCTCTATAACATTCCAGGAACTACGGGTGTATCCATTAGCTTTGACATTTTTAAGAAAATGCTGGAAAATCCCTATGTGATAGGAATCAAGAATACCTCGTTGCCCGTTATGGACATTATGCGGTTTAAGGCTTGCGGAGAGGATAACTGCGTCGTCTTTAATGGGCCGGATGAACAATTTGTAGCTGGACGATTGATGGGTGCCGACAGTGGTATTGGTAGTACCTATCTAGTGATGTTGGATCTTTATTTAAAAGCAGATGAGTATATTCGTCAGGGAGATTTTGTCAATGCAGCGGAAATTCAGAAGTTCATGACCACAACGACGCTGAAAATCATTCAGAAGCATGGACATCTTCTGTCCGGATTAAAGTACCTGCTGCATCTGCAGGGAATGGAGATTGGCAGCGTGCGGCGGCCCTTGGTGCCTGTAAACGATCAGGATAAGAAGGAGCTGAATGAAATCGCTGAAGAAATTCGGGAAGCGACTATGCGTTGGTGTGGCAAAATTCCAGGTAAGGTATAAACGGAGAGATAAATCTGCCGAAATACTTTAGCTGTGCTTACGTGGCTTCAGCTTTAGAAAACATAAGATGTTAGCAGGGCTCCACGATTTGGAGCCCTGCATTTTTTGACACTACCATTCCAGCGGATGAAGTGCTTTCAGCGTACAAATCGTTCCTCCTATCATGCGTTCCTATGCAGCACGCAGATCAGGCAATAACGACAGCACGCCCACCGGTCGATTGACCGGTGGGCTGCAATATTTGACTTATGTCTTTTTAACGTTACAGTTTTTCCTCAGGAACAGGAATATACACCATTCTCAAAGGAATCATTCTCCGATGTTTTTCACCAAGCTGACCGTAATATTTCAGAATTAGATCCACAAGTTCCGTACCGTTGATTCCCCGAATGATCGGCGTGCTTTCCAGGTATTTTGCGGCATTCTTTGTGTAGTTGGACAGCGTAACAAATAAACCGTAATCCCCCTCACGCATGGCCCCTTTCAAGGACTGAATGGTGGATTCCTTAATGTCGCTGTCCTGACTTTTTACCTGGACAAGAATACGGGGAGGCAGTTCGTCTTTGTATGCGGTGATGTCTATACCGCTGTCGCCGCCCTGGGGGGATACGGTGCAGCGGTATCCCATTGCACGCAGGAGCTCTGCAACAAATTCTTCCAGAGCATATCCTTTCAGCTGCTTGCTCAGCTCTTTCAGAACGAAGTCTCTGGTGGCTTCAACAATATCTTCTGCGGTAGCTGCCACGGTTTCGTCCGGCTCTGCCAAGGCTGACGAAGGCTTGAAGCCTTTATCCAGAGCCTGCATGTATTCGTCTGCGTAGTTCTTGAGCAAAAAGAAGGACAGCGCAGAACCGACCTCATACAGTGCGCCTTGAGAGAACGCAGTCCGGGGCAAGTGTTTCAGCCACTTTACTTTTCTCTGCTGCACATACGGGGCGGCTTCGGGGTTATAAATGAAATCGCTCTCAACAACACCAATGTTGATTTTTCGGTCAGTCTTAGACGGAAACACCACATAGTCACCGATTTTCACCTCTACAGCAAACCGATACAGCATCCCGGCACTGGTAGCGATGGCCCCCTTTTTGCTGTCTGGATATGTGTCTATATAGTGCGCTTTATAGGCTTCCCGACTTGGTTCCAGATTGCCGCAATCTCCAAAGTCCTGCCAGCCAATAGCAATGACATCATTGTGCAGGAACAGGGAATCATCCGTTGTGTGGATGCCCCAGATTTTCTTTTCTTCATTGGCCATTATGTACACTCCTATCAAATTCTACGTTCTATCAGATCATATTCGTGACCTCACGAATACCGCTTGCATATTTTTATTCGACTAAACCATCTTTCTCAACAGGGTATGCATTCAGTTCGTTTTTTTCATCTATAAACGATTTGTAGATTTTCTTTACCCCTGCCTCTTTTGCCATTGCAATTACAAGGTCTTCTTCGGCCCGGTTCATGCGCAAACCAAGAACCACTCCATATGGTATCATCTCTACCATAACCGGTTCATTCATTTGCGCATTTGCAATCATCCGCCATTCCTGGTCATATTCGTGACATTTCTTTTTGATAAGTGTGGTTCGCTCAGCTTCCCACATAATTGGTTTCATTTTTTCCAGCCACTCAGGAGGAATTGTCTTACCGACGGATTCAGTAAGCTTTTGCATCATAATATATTCTGCAAAATTGGTTGCGTCGTAGGGCGTATCCGAATAGTAGATTGGGTATATCGGGGTTCCATACCGTATCCCGCATTCTTTGTATTTTTCCTGTTTGCCACACAGGAAGGCACTTTCGCCTTCCATATCATAGAACTGAACAAACCCTCGATATTGGTCTGCGTATTTCAGCCAGAGTGTCTCGTTAAGCCCATTTTCCGAGAAACAGACTGACCACACATTTTTCCTGACCTCATTTCGTATATCAAGCAGATAGCTCTGAAAGTCCGGCAATATGCCTTGCGCCAACCAGCTCTGAACGCTCTTTACCGTGAGTTGTTCCAGCTTTTCCTCGGGAATTATGCCGCTTAATAATGTTTTTGTGCCATCTATTACTTCTTGTGTGCGCTCTGGAGTTCTGAAATTCTTCCTGTATTCCTCCATAATTGCGGCAATATTTATGTGCAGGAAGGTATCAAAGGGGTCATCATAATAGTTTGCCTTTGAGAAATACAGCTTATTTGTCCGAAGCGCATTCAAACTGTTTGTTGTAACAGGACGGTAACGGTAGAGAAATTTCGGGTATTGGATACTGGCTCTCAAAGCTTCGCAGTCTTTTTGAATGTCTGTTCCTTTCAATGAACATAGCGTATTCCAGAATTTTTCGCGTTCCTGGGAATCCATACGTTTACCTCCTTTGCTTCTCTGCTTTCAACTCGATCAGGATGCCTGGAAGTCCCTTTTTCCTGGGCTTCAACTGAAATCTCCGTTAAAGGCAGAGACTAGCCGCTCGGTGATATTCCAGGACGAGGCGGCTCATTTCTAGTATAAGCGGTTTCTCCAAATCATTTATACACTTAGTATACCTGTCAAAAAGAATAATTTCAATCATCATTTGGAATTATTCCGGTTAATGTAAAGGAAGCGGGGGAAATTCAAAGAAACCGGTGTTATATCTAATGTGATGATAGCACCGCAAAATCATAATAATTTTGTAAATGGGGTTGTTTTTTGATGTCTCATTGCATATAATAAAAGTGTGATGACATCCACAGATAATTCAATAAAAATGTGAGGAGGGAAACCGTGGAACGGGCTATACTGCAAAAGCTACTGGACTGGAAGAATTCTCCCTACCGCAAGCCCCTGATTCTAAAGGGAATTCGCCAGGTGGGGAAAACCTGGATATTGAAAGAGTTTGGTAGGCGCTACTATGAAAATACAGCCTATTTTAACTTCGACGAAAACGAGGAGTACAAGCAGTTTTTTGAAACCACCAAGGATATTGACCGCATCCTGCAAAATCTGATGCTGGCCAGTGGGCAGAAAATCGTTCCGGAAAAGACCCTGATCATTTTTGACGAGGTGCAGGACTGCCCCAAGGTCATCAATTCCATGAAATACTTCTGCGAGAATGCCCCCCAGTATCATATCGCTTGTGCCGGTTCTCTGCTGGGCATTGCGCTGGCAAAGCCGTCCTCTTTCCCGGGGGGAAAAGTAAACTTTATGCAGATCGACCCCATGACATTTTCGGAATTTCTGGTTGCCAATGGGGACGAAAATCTGGCAAAATACCTGGAAACCCTGGAGGAATTGGAACCGATCCCCGATGCGTTTTTTAACCCCCTTTATGAAAAGCTCAAGATGTACTATGTCACAGGGGGAATGCCGGAGCCGGTTCTCATGTGGACACAAGCACGGGATGTGGGAGCCATGCAGGAGGCACTGGGCAATATCATCAGGGCCTACGAGCGGGACTTTGCCAAGCACCCCAATGTGAGCGAATTTCCCAAAATCTCCATGATCTGGAAGTCCATCCCCTCTCAGCTGGCAAGGGAAAACAAGAAGTTTATCTACAAAGTGGTAAAAGAGGGGGCCAGAGCCAGGGAATATGAGGATGCCCTGCAATGGCTGGTGGATGCGAGGCTTGTCCACAAAATCTACCGCAGCACCGCGCCGGGACTGCCCATTGCGGCCTATGATGATTTGTCGGCCTTTAAGATTTACCTGGTAGACGTGGGACTCCTCCGCCGCCTGGCCCAGCTGGCCCCCACGGCCTTTGGGGAGGGAAACCGCCTGTTTACGGAGTTCAAGGGCGCGCTGACGGAAAACTATGTGCTGCAATCTCTGATTCCGCAGTTCGAGGTCACGCCCCGCTACTGGACCCAGACCAACCCACCCTATGAGGTGGACTTCCTGATCCAGCGGGAGAATGACATTTTCCCGATTGAGGTCAAATCAGAAGCCAATACGTCCAGCAAAAGCCTGAAAAAATTCAAAGAGCTGTTCCCGGACCAAGTGAAGCTCCGTGTGCGGTTCTCTTTGGATAATCTGAAGCTGGATGGGGATGTGCTGAATATCCCACTATTTATGGCCGACCAGGCGGACCGGCTGATTGGATTGGCATTGGAGGAGCGGCGGGAATGAAAATCCCCTTTGACGGGACTAATATTGTCCTGTGGAGATGCGATGCTAAATTCCAAATATGGAGGTAGACATGGATAAACCACTTGAAAATTTTGGCTTACAGAAAGATATGCAGGACATTGATGATATACTCAATCAATACTTCCAGATTGGCCGGATAAACCGAGAAAAAGCCATTGCCAAAATCAGAGAATTGCGAATAACGAACGAAGATGTCGGAAGAACTGTAATGGCGGTACTTCCATATAACTTCATTCCCTTTAGTGATGCAAGTGATGCCCAACTTGCCAGTGAGTTACACACATACAAAGAAATCTTGACCGAAAATTACCTGCGTAATACGCAGGAAGAAATGCCCTATTCCAGTACAGAAATGGAGTGAAAATAGCGAGGCGATGACGGATATGAATGTGACGATTCCCGCTCTGCGGGATGCCGTTAAGATGTTGCTTAACGAATGCTATTCCCAAGTGTCCGGGCTTGATAAGGGTCATTACTCTTTTGATGATATTTTAGACCAGGTCGTTTTTGAGCTCATCAAAGAGGAGTACAAGAGATACGCCGAAAAGCACACAATTCAATATTATCTTGATCTGTACGATAGCGAGTATTACGGAACCAGCCGGAAGTATACACGTTCAATTCAGCATACTCAGTTCTATCGGGATTGGGACAATAGTAGCATTGAGGAAATCTTCGGTTTTCGCCTACCTGAACTTGAGGCACAGGATATGTCAGAGAGCAATAAATTTACTGGATATCAATTTACCGAACAAGAATTCTTGCAGATAAAAATGCAGGCGGAGTGTAAGCTACTGAACAAATTACACGGAAAACAAATAGACAATTCTCACAATGTTTCTGAGATAGATTTCGGGTTACTGTTTGGTGAATATGCGGACCAGATTGCAGGACTGGAACCACCTATGGATATAAATCCGAATAGTATTATCAGTCGGATATTTGCGTATTATGGAATAGAGACTCATTTTTTGACAGAGTTTCTATACCGGCTTACGTTGACTGCGGAAGAACAGGGCTATCCTAAAGAGGTGCCAATTGACCGAATTTTATCTGTTTGCGGTATTACACCATTCATTCCTGCAATCAGCTGGTGCCCAGAGGTGTTTTTTGCAGACCTATGTATCCTGCCAAGGTGGGGAGAATTTGGGAAAGATATTTTTACTGCCAACGATGAAGAGTGGAATGAACAAGAAAGCCTCCTTTTGGATTGTAAACGGATGAAAAACATTGTCCTCCAAAGGAGATTGGAGAAGTGGGTGGAATGGATTCATTTCTGCTCTCCACAGGAAAAGGCGGGCTTCCTTGCTGAACACTACTGGCTCTGGGATTATAGTCCGGATTATAAATGGACTTCCGAAAGAATAAGGTATTATAGAAAACTTCATAACACGGTTATGCAGGACTTTCCTAAACCACAAATCAAATAGCCATCCTGTTTTTTGATTATGTAGTGCTTCGGAAGATATGGTAGACTCGAGCTATCGGGAGAACGTGTTGGTTCTCTTGTAAAATCTAAATCGGCTGGAGGTATCCTACATGATTGAAAACGCATCAGTAAAATGGAACGCATACCTGGAGGTGAAAGAGTGATGGCAAGACTAACAAAGGAAGTACGACAGCAGCTCCTCAACCAGAACGAAGGCTTTACCAGACGAACATACAGCGAAAACCGCAATTCCAGAGAAGAACGCATTTACAAGATTTCAGGTGGCCAGTTACTCGTTAGAGCTATAGGGAAAACATCATGGGCCGATAGCCGATATGACAAAGAATGGGTCGCAGATGATGAGGAAGTCCATCAGTTCCTGTATAAACATCGAAATGAGATGAACGCAGACGGAATATGAGCATGTGAGGCTGGTGCTGTCTGGAGAAATTAAAACTATTTGAAGGATACCGCACTGCACAGGCTGGAAAGCTGACATAGGCTGGTATGTAGCAACAGGAGGGAATCGCATCCTCCTGTTGTTTTATATATTGTTCCGATAAATTATAATATATTGTTCCGAACGGTTGATATTGTTCCGCAAAGATGCTATACTGAATCCAGAATGAGGTGAGCGCAACATGTTTATGACAGTCAAGCAAGCAGCAGAAAAATGGGGCCTGTCTGACCGGCGGGTGCGGATTCTCTGCGCAGAGGGTAAAATCCCCGGTGCGTTCCAGGAGGGACGGGGATGGAAGATTCCCATGGATGCTGTAAAGCCGTCGGACGGACGGTTCAAATCCACGGAATCGCTGCTGGGACGGATTAACCGAAAGAAAGCGGAGCTGGACACCATGCGCCCGCTGACCGCCGGAGAGGTGGCCAGACTGACGGAGGAATTTACGGTGGAGTACACCTACAACTCCAACGCCATTGAAGGCAACACCCTGACCCTGCGGGAGACGGACATGGTTCTGCGGGGGCTGACCATTGACCAGAAGCCCCTGAAAGATCACATGGAAGCCGTGGGGCACAAGGAAGCCTTCGACTATGTCCGGGAGCTGGTGCAGGAAAAAGCACCCATGTCGGAACGGGTGATTCAGCAGATCCATTATCTGGTGCTGGCGGACAAAAAGGACGACCGGGGCGTTTATCGCCGTGTGCCAGTCCACATTATGGGCGCACAGCATGAGCCGGTGCAACCCTATCTAATTCGTCCTATGATGGAACAATTACTTGCGGATTTTGCGGCCAGCCAGGAGCATATTGTCACAAAGCTGGCACGGTTTCATATTGAGTTTGAGGGGATACACCCTTTCATTGACGGTAACGGCAGAACCGGGCGGATGCTGGTAAATCTGGAACTGATGAAGGCGGGGTATCCGCCTATTGATATTAAATTTACGGACAGAATAGCTTATTATGATGCGTTTGACGAGTTCCATGTGAAGCACAACCTGTCTGCAATGGAAAAGCTGTTTGCACGGTATATTGATGAACGGCTGGATGGGTATTTATCGATGCTGAGAGAGTAAGGAGAGAGACAATGGCAGAAATCAAGAAGGACCAGGAGCGGGAGGAGCTGTTCCGCCGGATATACAAAATTGCCACCGATTTGGTGCACGCCGGTCATGTGGCGGAGTGGGATTTCAAATCCTATGTGTTGGGCACCATGTTCTATCGCTATATTTCAGAGAACTTTACCGCCTATATCAATGAGGGTGAGCACGCCGCTGGGAATCAAGACTTTGACTATGCGAAAATGTCGGATGCCGACGCGGAGACGGCACGGGAGGGGCTGGTACAAGAGAAGGGGTTCTTTATCCTGCCCTCGGAGCTGTTCTGCAATGTTCTGGCTCGTGCGGATAAGGACGACAATCTGAATGAAACGCTGGAGAAAGTATTTCATCACATTGAGAGCAGTGCCGCCAGCGGTGATGCGGAAAATGACTTTGCGGGCCTGTTCGATGATTTCGATGTGAACAGCAAGGCCATTGGCGAAACCGTTGCCAAGCGTAATAAGGTGCTGGTGGAGCTTTTGAACGGCGTGGCGCAAATCCACGGACGGGATGAACCCGGACCTGTTTGGAGACGCTTACGAATACCTGATGGGTATGTACGCCGCCAACGCCGGAAAAAAGGGCGGCCAGTATTTTACCCCTGCGGATGTTTCCGAACTGCTGGCCAGACTGGGAACCATCGGGAAAACGAAGATCAACAAGGTCTATGACCCTGCCTGCGGTTCCGGCTCTTTGCTGCTGAAGGTGGAAAAGGTGCTGGGAAAGGACAATATCGAGCGGGGCTTCTATGGTCAGGAAATCGACCTGACCACCTACAATCTTTGCCGGATCAATATGTTTTTGCATAATATTGAGTTTGACAAGTTCAGCATCGTGCGGGAGGATACCTTGCTCAGTCCCCAGCACTGGGACGACCAGCCCTTTGAGCTGATCGTATCAAACCCGCCTTTCTCCGTGCCCTGGGAGGGGGACAAGAACGCAACGCTGATCAACGATCCCCGCTTCTCTCCTGCTGGTGTGCTGGCTCCTGCCTCAAAAGGCGATATGGCGTTTATTATGCACAGTCTTTCGTGGCTGGCTTCCAACGGTGCGGCGGCCATCGTTTGCTTCCCCGGCATTATGTACCGGGGCGGTGCGGAACAGAAAATTCGGAAGTACCTGGTGGATAACAACTTCGTGGACGCCATCATTCAGCTGCCCTCTAATCTGTTCCTGAATGTTACGATCTCCGT
>ULVN01057812.1_pt1 | contig 17312 bp, 8 predicted proteins | sample 1959491 | NCBI WGS metagenome assembly ULVN01 (sample SAMEA4835787, study PRJEB28245) | human gut metagenome | biome: gut microbiome; material: fecal sample | place: Denmark | collected 2008 | reverse complement strand
GACGGTAAGGTGCAGACCAGCTTCACCCTGCCCATCAAGGACGACGAACGCGGCGAGGAAGCTGCCCGTCAGATCGCCAAGAAAATGGGTCTGGACGAGCCCAATGTGGCTTACCACACCCCCCTGGACAAGGAGTTCACCTTCTATGTGGTCTACGGCAGCTGCGTCCACTCCGTAAACTATGAGGATATCCATGTAATCACCGTGGAGTCCGACGTCATGAGCATGGAAGACACCAATGACTACATCCGCGAGCATATCGGCCGCAAGGTCGTTATGGTGGGTGCGTCTACCGGTACCGATGCTCACACCGTGGGCATCGACGCCATCATGAACCGCAAGGGCTTTGCCGGTCATTACGGCCTGGAACGCTACGAGATGATCGAGGCGTACAACCTGGGCTCCCAGGTTCCCAACGAGGAGTTCATCAAGAAGGCCCTGGAGCTGCACGCCGACGTGCTGCTGGTGTCCCAGACCGTGACTCAGAAGGACGTCCACATCCAGAACCTCACCAACCTCATCGAGCTGCTGGAGGCCGAGGGCCTGCGCGACAAGTTCGTTGTTTGCTGCGGCGGTCCCCGTATCACCCATGAGCTGGCCAAGGAGCTGGGCTATGACGCCGGCTTCGGCGCCGGCAAGTATGCCGACGACGTGGCTTCCTTCGCTGTGACCGAGATGGTCAAGCGTGGCATGAAGTAAAATTTAACCTTACGCCAGACGGCCACTGTTGCGGTGGCCGTCTGGTCGTGTCTCCAAATATCCGTTTTTCACATTTCGTACAGTATGGCTGTTTCGACGGTGAATCTGTTCATTTGTGAAAAAGTTATCCAATCTTCTCTTGTATTTTCCCGCCAACAGTGCTATGATTATAAATGAGAAAATAGAAGGGATTCTATTTTTTGGGAGAACGACAAATAACAAGGAGGAACTGAAATGGCAAAGAAACCTGTTATCACTGCCAAAGAGGCAGCGGCTATGATCCCCAACGGCGCCACCATTATGTGCGGCGGCTTCCTGGCCTGCGGCCAGGCCAGAGCAATCGTCAAGGAGCTGGTAGCTCTGGGCACCAAGGACCTGACCTTAATCGCCAACGATATGGGCCGCGCAGTGGGCCCCCAGGGCGAGGAGTTCTTCGGTATCGCGGAGCTGATCCACAATCATCAGGTCAAGCGCGTTATCGCCACTCACGTTGGCATGACCCCCGAGGTCGGCCAGCAGCACACCGAGGGCACTCTGGAGGTCAATCTGCTGCCCCAGGGCACCCTGGCTGAGTGCATTCGCGCCGCCGGCGCCGGCCTCGGCGGTGTGCTGACCCCCGTGGGCATCGACACCCTGGTGGAGGAGAGCCCCTTCTGCCTGGGCCGCAAGACCGTTGATGGCAAGGACTATCTGCTGATGAAGCCCATCCATGCGGACTTCGCCCTGCTGGGCACCTATAAGTGCGACGAGTTCGGTAACTGCTGGTACAAGGGCACCATGCGCAACTTCAACGTTGTCATGGCCACTGCCGCCGATACCGTTATCGCCGAGACCGAGTATCTGGTTCCCGTGGGCGAGATCGAGCCCGAGAATATCCACACCTATGGTATGTGTGTTGACTACATCGTGGAAGGAGAAAGAAAGTAATGGAAAAGAGCGAGATCAAAGGCTTTATCGCCAAGCGCTGCGCCAAAGAGCTGAAGAACGGCGACGTTGTCAACCTGGGTATCGGCCTGCCTACCCTGATCCCCAACTATCTGCCCAAGGATGTGGAGCTGATCATCCATGCTGAGCTGGGTATCGTCTCCGCCGGTAAGTCCCCCAAGGAAGGCGACGCCAACTATGATCCCTACCACGTGGTGGACGCCGGTGGTTCTCCCTCCTCCGTGGCTTTCGGCGGCGGTTTCATCGATTCCGCTTCCAACTTCGGTCTGATCCGCGGCGGTCACGTGGATGCCTGCTTCCTGGGCGCTCTGGAAGTGGATGCCCAGGGCAACCTGGCCAACTGGATCATCCCCGGCAAGAAGATGCCCGGCATGGGCGGCGCCATGGACCTGTGCGTCGGTGCCCGCAAGTGCATCGTCTGCATGGAGCACACCGCTAAGGGCAACCCCAAGATCTTTGAGAAGTGCCGTCTGCCCCTGACCGCTTCCCACTGCGTCAACAAGATCATCACCGAGATGTGCGTGCTGGAAGTCACCGAGAACGGCCTGGTCATGACCGAGATCAATCCCGAGTTCACCGTTGAGCAGGTGAAGGCTGCCACCGCTGCCCCCATCACCGTCGCCGAGAACCTGAAGTCCATGATCGACTGAGCTTCCTGCCAGTCAGCTGCATTTCATTAAGAACGCCCCGATGTCACGGCATCGGGGCGTTTAGCTTGTCAAAAAAGGGCGGCGTCCTTTTTTGACAAGCTGAGGCCCGCAGGCTTTCGCCTGCGGGCCTGTGTTATGCTGCGATAATCTGATAAGCCTTACCCGTTGGGCAGGGACTTCACGGTGACGGTAGTATGAGCCACCAGCTTGTTCCCGGCATAAACGTGGATGAAGTAGGTGCCGGTGCTGTTGTGCTTGGCCAGGTTTGCTGCGGCCACCCAGGCGCCGCCGATGTTCTCGGCCTTGTACCAGGTAAGATCATCCTGACCGCCTGCGCTGCTCCACACGGCGAAGCGCACGTTGCTGTATCCGGCAGCGCTGTACAAACGAAGCCGCATCCAGTTAAAGTCGTCGGTAACAATGGCTTGGGCGCTCTGCTGCGGCGGCATGCCGTGTACATTGGCGGTGGTGTGGGCCACCAGCTTGCCGTCGGCATACACATGAATGAAGTAGCCGTCCAGGGTCTTGTGGTTCAGCAGCTTCACACCGGCGGACCAGGTATTGCCGTTGAGCCGTCCGTCATACCAGACCAGGTCATCCTGACCGCCTGCGCTGCTCCACACGGCGAAGCGTACCTTGCCGTACTTGGCGGCGGTGGTCAGCGCCAGCTCGATGGCGGCGTTGTCCGAGGAAACTGTGGCTGTCAGGCCGGTCTTGACGCCGGGGGCAGCGGGAGGCAGGCTCTTGACCTGGGCGGTGGTATGGGCCACCAGGGTCCTGCCGCTGTACACATGGATGAAGTAGGTGCCAGTGCTGTTGTGCTTGGCCAGGTCCACGTTATAGGTCCAGCGGTTGCCGCCGGCAGACTTGGCGGTGTACCAGGTCAGGTCGTCCTGGCCGCCTGCGCTGCTCCACACAGCAAAGCGGATGCCGCTGTAGCTGCGGACAGCGTCCAACTGGATGGACATGGTGCGGCAGTCGGCAGATACCTGCGCGGTGACGGTATCAGGCGTCGGGAGCTTGGCCACCTGGGCGGTGGTGTGGGCCACCAGCTTGCTGCCGCTGTACACATGGATGAAGTAGGTGCCGGTGCTGTTGTGCTTGGCCAGGTCCACATCATAGGTCCAGCGGCCGCTGCCCGCGGACTTGGCAGTGTACCAGGCCAGATCGTCCTGACCACCTGCGCTGCTCCACACGGCAAAGCGGATGCTGCTGTAGCTGCAAGCAGTATCCAGCTGCACAGACATGGTGCGGTAATCGGCGGACACCTGGGCAGTGACACTGTCAGGAGCCGGGAGCTTGGCCACCTGGGCGGTGGTATTGCCGATGAGCCGGTTCTGGCCGGAGTCGGAGGAATAGGCGTGAATGAAGTAGGAACCGGTGCTGTTGTGGTTCACCAGGGGCACCGTATAGGTCCACTGACCACTGCCGTTCTTCTTGGCAGTGTACCAGGTCAGATCATCCTGTCCGTTCGCGCTGCTCCACACAGCGAAACGCACGTTGGAGTGAGCGTGGCCGTTGCCTGCGTCCATGGTCACCGTCATGGTGCGGCACTCACTGTCCACCACAGCGGATACGGAGTGGCGCTTGGCAGGGGTGCTGGAGGTGTGGGACGCGCCGCAGTAGCGGCAGACGTATCGTACCTGGCCGGCGCTGACGCAGGTGCTGGAGTCGCTCTTGACCACATCCGTATGGCCCACGGTGTGGGTATTCTGGAAGGTCAGGCCGCCCAGCAGCTGGCCGTGGATGCCGTGGTTGTACACATGGACCAGGTAGCGGCCCACCACATTGTACTTGCACATAGGCACCCGGATGGTGTAGGTGCCGTCGCCGTTGGCGGTGGCATTGTACCACACCAGGTCGTCCTGGCCGTCCTGCTGGCTCCAGGCAGCGGCCATGATGTTGCCGTAATTCCTGCCCTGGCCGGAGGGCGGCGTGATGGTGACCACGATCTCCTTCTCGTCGGCGGACAGACGGCCCCGGACCAACTCATACAGACGGCCATCCGCACCGAACTCGTACCAGGTTCTGCCGATCAGGCGGCGGCCGGTGTACATAACGCCGAAGTCATCACCCATATCGGAGGTCTCGAAGTAGTAGGTAGCGTTGCCGATGTCCTTCCAGCCGGAAGCAATGCGGCCGTTTTCAAAGTACAGAGTCTTGCCGTCGTCGCGCTTGACAAAGCCCGTGGGGCCGCTGACCACCACGCCGTCGTCAAAGGCGAACTGCTTGCCGTACAGGGTGACCCGGCCATCGTAGGCGATGCCGTTGCTGTCGAAGCAATACACCTCGGGGTCGATGACGAACCAGCCGGTGTGCCAGGCGTTGTTATAGCTGTACATCCGCAGGCCGGTGGCCTCGTCCCGGGCCCAGCCGGTGTAGCCAGAGTCCTTCAGCTCCACGGCCTGGCCGCAGAAGGAGCATACCAGCTTGCCGTTCCGGGCATACACAGTTTTGCCGGAGAAGTCGTGGCCCTTATCGCGGCACACGCTGGCAGGGACCCGCATGGTGTAGGTATCCATCAGGGACTGGGCGCCCTCGGCGCTGACAGAGTAGGTGCGGACGGTCATAGCGTCCGCGGTGGCCTCCACGGCCAGGTACAGAGAGTCGTACTCCTGGGACACCTGGGCAAAGTGGAAGTCAGGATTATTGACGGCCTTGTACTCGGTGCTGCGGGACTTTTCACCCAGGTCGCCGCAGATGTAGTACAGCACGCCCTTGCCGTAGGTGGCGGGCAGACGGCCGTTCTGAGTGGTCTCGGACACAGGCTGGCCATCCTTCAGCACCATGGTGCGGGCATAGCTGTGGTCGTGGCCGGAGAACACCACGTTGATCCCGGCGGCCTCGGCGGCTGCGGGAATATAACGGTTAAAGGCCTCGCTGCTGCCGTTGGGATTGGTATAGTATGCGGGCTGGTGAACGGCCAGCACCTTCCAGGTGCAGCTGGACTTGGCCGCATCCTGGATCAGCCACTGGCAGGCGTCCTCCAGGTTGGCGGCAAAGTTGATGACCGCCACATACACATCGCCGTACTCCACGGAGTAATACAGCTTGTCGGGCAGCGTCCACAGGCTGGAGGCGTTGCCGCCGGACAGGTCGCCGTAATATTCATGGTTGCCCATGACCTGCACCACGGGAATGTCGGCGTAGTTCCTGGAGAATACATCCAGAATTTCGTTCCACTGGACCAGGTTGCCGCCGTTGTCCACAAAGTCGCCGGTCTGGATACCGAAGTTCATGGACTGGCTGTTGATGTTGGCGGCGATGGCGTTCATCAGGCGGATCTCCTCCTGATCGCTCTCCACGCTGCCGGAGAGTTGGGTATCGCCGATGACAAAGAAGCGGGTGGTGGCCGCGCCGGGCTGGCTGGTGGTGAAGGTCATGTTTTCAGACCACCTGCTGCCGTCGCCCACACGGTAAACGTAGGTGGTGCCGGACTTCAGCCCGGTCAGGGACACGGTACTGACATAGACGGCGTCTCCGGAGGTGATGAACTCACGCAGAGTGACCTGGCCCTGGGCCCTGGAGGAGAAGGTGCCCTTGAAGCTGTTCTTTTCGCTGTACTGAACCACGGCCTTGGCCTGTGCGGTCAGGGGGTTGGACACCCAGGTGATGTTCTGGCAGCTCTGGGCATTGGGGGTGGCGTTGAGCTGCACGAATGCGGGCATACCGTCGCTGCTGCCGCCGGCGCGGCGGGTGACGATGATCGTCTCGAAGGAGCGATGGCTGTCCTTCCGGGCGATGACACCGGTGCGGGAGCCGGCAGCCAGCTTGTTGAAATAGTCTGTGCTGATCTGACCGGAGCCGTCGGTGGTGTCGATGCAGGTTTCGCCCACATACAGGTCCACACCGGAGGCTGCCCTGCCGTCAATATCCTTCACATACAGCTTGGCCGCGCCCGCGCCCTCCACCATAATGTCGGAGGTAACGGCGTAGTAGCCCTGCATGGGCAGCCGCAGGCTGCCGGTGGAGGTGGTATAGGTGACACCGTCACAGGTGTAGGACACAGTGACGGAAATGGGCAGGCTGTCCAGTGCCGTGACCCCGGCGGGCATGGGCATAGTGAAGGTGAACAGGTCCTTCCCGGCAGAGCCGGTACGGTTCATGTTCACGGTGACGGTCTTTTCCGTGGTGGTGCGGCGGGCAGCAGAGCTGGTGCCCTCAAAGCCCTCGCCGTAGCCCAGGGAAGCGCAGGTGTTGAACGCGCCCTTGCCGCCGTTTTCGTCGGTGTCAAACATGTCCACGTTGCCGTACACGATGTGCGCGGTGACGGAATCGATCTTCCCTGCATTGGGGGAGGTCACGTTGACCACATAGTTCTCGCCCACCAGCGCATAGGACGGCGCGTCCAGAGTCAGCGTGGGGATGGCGGCACGACCCTTGACGGTAAAGGTACGGGTGACGCTGGCGCGGTTGCCGAAGCCGTCCATGATCTCCACCTTGATGCTGTGGCGGCCATTGGGCAGGGTCACGGAGCCGGTAACGGCCTGGTCGGTGTTGGCAAAGTTCTTGATGTCCTGGCCGTCGATGGTGATGACCGTGTTTTCGGCGGACACACCGGTGCGGTTCTCGCCCTGGGGATCATAATACCCGGTAAAGAATTGCAGCTCATTGTCCGTCAGCACGGTGGAACCGTCCTCAGCCAGCTCCGTCAGATCCGTGTAGCCGGTGACGGAGGCGCTGCCGCCGCGGACAGAGGTGATGACGGGGTTCTCCAGGTCGTCAGCCGTGGTGCCATACACCGCGCGGATGTTGTCCACATACAGGCTTCCGGCAGCCCGGGAGCCGCAGGTGATCTTGTTGCCGTCCACGTCGCCGGTGCCGCCCTCGATGATGATGGTCCACAGCAGCACCTGGCCGGCGGTGATCTTCAGGGGATGGTTTTCCACGTCCTGGGCCTTGTCATACACGCTGCTCAGATCGGCCTCCACATACTTCCAGCCGGACCAGTTGATGCCGGTGTACTGGGTGGTGGTGTCCACGGTCTCGCCTGCGGCGTTGACGGTGGTAGTCTTCAGGTGCAGCAAGCTGGTGGAAACGTACTTCTCCCCGTTCCAATAGGACACGCTGGTGCTGAGCCAGTAGTTGGGCGTGCCCTCCGGGGCGTAGACCCACATGCCCAGGGCGGTGGGACGGCCCTCGATGACCACGTCCTCGCCGCTGTAGCGCAGGTATTCGTTGGTGTTGTTGGTGCCGGAGATCTTCGTATAATCGTAATGATACTCCAGAGACTTCTGGCCGAAGCGCACGGGACCCTCGTCGGAAGCTACGCGGCGGGCATACATATCCCACGCGCCCTCCTGGGCGGTGGAGATGGCGCCCACATAGTACTCATAGCCCATGGAGCGGAACAGGGTAGCGGGGTCCTGGGCGCAGTCCCAGCTATAGGGTGCGCCGGCGGAGTTGCAGTCCCATTCCGCGTTGCTGCTGATAAAGTCGGGGCATGCCAGGCCGAAATCGGTAATGGGCCCGTAGGGGATGTCCAGACCGTTGGGATCCTTGCTGACCTGACCGGCCACGCCGAAGCCCGCGTCGCTGACGCCGGGCAGATTATGGGCGCTGTGACCGGAAAAGCTATTCAGGTTGCCCCACACGGCGTTGGCACCCACGTTCACGCCGGACTTGGAGCTCTCGTCCTCAAAGTCCAGAAGGACGGTGGGCATCTTGCCGATCTCCACGGTGACGGTATCGGTAAGCTCCTGGCCGTTTGCCTTGGTATAGGTGACAGTGATCTCTGCTTTACGGGTCTGGCTGGCCTTGGCGGCAGTATGGAGCTGATTGTCCACGATGGTGCCGATGTCGGCGGCGGTGGTGCCCTCGGTCAGAGGCCGGATGGTCCAGGTAAAGTCGCCGTCGTGATAGTGGATATCCCGCAGGCTGCTTTTGACGGTGAGGCCCAGGTCGCTGGTCTTGTCATAGTCCAGGGACAGGGTCTTGCCGGCGAAGGACACCTGATCGGGCTCGGCGATGGTGATGGAGGCGGAGCCCACATTCTGACCCTGATAGGTCAGGCGGACCCGCACATCGCCCACATAGCCCTTGGCGGCGGTAAACACACCGGTGGCGGCGTCGATCCGTCCGGCAGCGGGAGTATCCAGCACCCAGGTCAGGCCGCTTTCAGGCAGGTCGGCCGCGCCGCCTGCGGAGTCAGCGCCCAGGGCCGTGAAGGGCACCTGGCTGCCGGGGGTATAAAGCTCGTTCTGGGGGCTCACGGACGCGTGGTCAAAATCGCCGTCAAAGCGGGCGGTGGACACCACCAGCAGGGCGTCGGACACGGTGCGCTCCAGGCCGTCACTGGGGCTGTTGCGAACCACCAGCTCGTCGGTGCCCTCATAACAGGCTGCCACGGTGGCGGAGCCGCCGCCGTCCAGATAAATAGCGGTGACGCAGCCGGCATCCTTCAGGAAACTGGCCACTTCATACATGCTCATACCGATGGACATGGGCTCCTGTCGGCCGTCGGCCTCAAAGAATACCACGGAGCCGTCGGCCCGTATGCCCACGCTGTTGCGGGGCATGCGGTCGCCCTGGTCCAGGCCGGGAACAATCTGGCCGTTCTCCACCAGCATATAGGGACCGGAGACGGCCTCCACCACGTCGGAGGTGTCGCTGCCCGCCTTGCGGATCACGGCGGAGCCGTCCTTCAGAATGGCAAAGAAGGGCTCATTACCGGTTTTTACCAGGTTGCCCTCCATAATGAGGTAGCCGGTGGGCGCGCCGGTCTGCATGTTGTAGTAGTCGGCGTTGGTGGCCAGTACCACGCGGCCATCGGTATCCGAGGCCCGTCCGTAGGCGGCGGCCTGGGCGGTGGTCTGGGACATCTCCCACTTGAGCCGGCCGCTGCTGACCATAGCCTTGCGCTGGGCAGCGGTGCTGCCGTCGTAGTAATAGCCGGTGTAGCTGGCCTTCAGGGTCACATCCTTGCTCAGGTCGATCTCCGAAAGGTAGCCCACCACCTGGCTGCCGTTGACGTTGCGCATGACCACCTTTTCCAGGGTCACGCCGCTGGCCACGGCATTCTTGGTGCGGGTGATGGGAGTAAGCCCGGCGGAATTGCCGGACATGGTATCCGCCTGGGGCAGCTGTGCGTCAGGTTCTGCGGTGTCGCCGGGCTGCGTCTCCGTAATGGCAGCGTCCGGCTCCGTCTCCTGGAGCCCGGTGGCCCAGGTCTGGGGCATGACCAGACCCACCACCATCATCAGCGCCAGAAGCAGAGATAATGCCTTCTTCATATTTTTCCTCCGTTACAGTTTTTGATTTCCTACTCGTCGCAGGGGATCTCCATCAGGTGTTCCGGGCTGCTCGTTCCTCCTTTCAGATCACATAGGCGGTGGTATGAGCCACCAGATTCTGCTTGCTATTGCCATAGACATGGATGAAATACGTACCCGCTCCCTTGTGCCGGGCCAGCGTCACCGTATACGTCCAGTCACCGTTGGACTGTTTTTTCGCCTCGTACCACTGCAGGTCGTCCTGGCCGTTGACAGCGCTCCAGACGGGGAACCACACCCGGCTCAGATCGCTGCGGCCTGTCAGTGTCACAGTCATGTACCGCCCATCGGCGGACAGCTGTGTCCACACCTGGGGAGACACGGCCTGAGCGACGGAAACAGTGGTGTGGGCCACCAGATTGCGCTTATCATTGCCGTAGGCGTGGAGGAAATAGCCCCCCGCGTTCTTGTGGTTGGCCAAGGGCACCCGGCAGGTCCAGCTGCCGTCTGCCTGCTTGACCGCCTCGTACCACCGCAGGTCGTCCTGACCGTTCACGGCGCTCCAGGTGGGGAACCATACCCGGCTCAGATCGCCCCGGCCCGTCAGAGTCACGTCCAGATATCTTCCGTCGGCAGACAGCACCGCCGTCATGGCGGGCTTTTCCGGCTGCACCAGCTTCTCCACATAAGCGGTGGTGTGAGCTACCAGGTTCTTCTTGTCATTGCCGTAGGCGTGGATGAAATACGTACCCGTGCTGCCGTGGTTGGACAGAGGCACCCGGCAGGTCCAGCTGCCGTCTGTCTGCTTCACCGCCTCGTACCACTGCAGGTCGTCCTGACCGTTGTCCTGGCTCCAGGTGGGGAACCACACCCGGCTCAGATCACTGCGGCCCGTCAGCGTTACGTCCAGATACCGCCCGTCAGCGGACACGGCGGCCTTCATCTCCGGCCCGGGAATCTTCTCCACATAAGCGGTGGTATGGGCCACCAGATTCTGCTTGCTATTGCCGTAGGCATGAATGAAATAGGTGCCGGTGGTGTTGTGGCGGCTCAGGAGCACGGAATATGTCCAGCTGCCGTCCGCCTGCTTCCGGGCCTCGTACCATTGCAGGTCATCCTGACCGTTTTTCTGGCTCCAGGTGGGGAACCACACCTTTGCCAGGTCGCTGCCGCCGGTAAGCGTCAGGTTCAGATACCGTCCGTCAGCGGACAGCGCCGCCTTCAGGGCGGGCTTTTCCGGCTGGACCAGGTTGTCCACCACCACGGTGCCGTGGTCCAGAAGTCCCTGGGGCAGACCGTTCTGGTCGTAAATGTGGACCATATAGGTGCCGGTCTCCTGGTGGTTGATCAGAGGCACCTCGGCCACCCAGCGGCCATTCTGTTTCTTGGCCTGATACCAGTGCAGGTCGTTCTGCCCGTCCTGCTCACCCCATACAGCGAAACGCAGGGCCGTCTGCTGGGGGGCGGAATAGGTCAGATACATCACTGTGCGGGCGGTGTTGAAGTAATAGCCCAGCTGCTGGGGACGCACGGCAGGCGTGAACGCCCCTGCGCGGCCATTGAGCCAGGTACGCACCCGGTCCAGTGCCTCGTCATAGGTGGGAGCAAAGGGCATACCGCCGGGCTTGGGGTTTGCAGTGCCCAGGGTGTTCCAACGGAGGTAATTCAGGTCGGCGGAGACGCCGATCTCGGCCTTCCGGCCGTCAATTTGCCCGGCCATGCCGGTAAGCACCGGCTCATACCGGGCATACAGCTCCTGCACCCGCTGATAAAAGGCCGGGATGTTCAGCATCTTCTTCATGAGCACGGAGGTATCGCAGGCGTTGTAGTCCGTGACCTTCTCCTGCTTGTTGCCCATGCAGGTGTCAAAGTCCCACAGAGGACCCACATGCAGCACATCGGACGCGCCGTCCTGATACCAGAAGAAGCTGGTGAAGAAGGACTCGCCGTTGAGGACGTATTCGTTCATCAGATAGTACCGGGCCAGGGAGTCCACGTCGATCATGGCGTTGAGCTGGGCCAAGGACAGATTTTCCCAACCCTCTGAGGTCAGCGCCGTAGTAAAGCGGGTCATGGCGGTCTGGAAATTGCTCATGGCCTGGGCAATATGCGCGTCATCCTCCTCCACGATCTCCTTCAGAGCAAAGTAGCTGTTCAGCCGCCCCTCGAAGAAATAGTGGTCCTCGTCGGTGGCAAAGCCGTCATCCAGCTCAAACATAGCCCCGGCAGGATCCTGCAGATTCAGGCGGTTTTTGCCGATCTCGGCCTTCTCGCCGATGAGATACACACCCAGATACTCGCCGTCCACCCACAGGTCCACATATTTATATTCCGTCACATAGGGAAAGCCCATCTGCTCCGCCGCATCATACACCAGGCGGGTGCGGATCATGCTGTCGTCAGAAGCATTGGCCAGGAGGATCCACTTCTTGGCCGCAGGCATGCCCAGCACGGAGGTTTTCTTGCTGAACTTGATCTGATAGGGCTTCTTGGCATATTCCCTCCAGGTGGAATTGCCGCGGCCCTTGAACTCCACGGTGCCGGTGAGAACGTCGTCGCCGTCCGTCAGCACCAGGTCGTTGCCGGGATATTTCACGTTCTTGTCCCGGTGCACCTGCTCCAGCGTGGTACCGTTAAGGGTCAGGCGCAAGCTGGGCAGACTGCTCTGCTTCGCGCAGATCTGCACCGTTTTACCGCCGTCCAGCGTCAGGGTCACCCGGTCGCTGGCGGCAAACGCGCCGGTAAGGGTACCATGCTCCCGGTCCAGTGTCCCAGCAGAAGCTGCCGTCACGCTGCCGCTGAAGGACAGCACCGTGTCCGCCAGGCTCTCGTCGGCAGGCAGAAACAGATACCATACCCCATCCTTTTCGGAACGGTATCCCTGGTTGGTCCACTGCCGGGCGTCCACGGTCCAGCAGCGGAAATCGTTGCCTCCGGCAAAGGCTGTGGCCGTCAGCAGCGCCGTCAGTATTGCGGCTGCCAGCAGCGCCCACAGCCAGGTGCCGGTTTTTCTTGTTGCTTTCATGCATCTTTCTCCCATCTGAAAAGGTGGCGCGAACGCGAGAATCTCCCCAGGCAAAATGCCGCTGTTCCGCCAATTACACTGTATTATATCAGATACACCGTGGAATTTCAACCGTAATCTTCCGTAAGCTCGCCAAAAATCACGCACATTTTTGGTGGAAACGTATAAAAAGAGAGTCTCCGACCCCTATCGAAGACCCTCTTTTTATGCTGTTTACCGACGAATGATGTGATCCGCTCAGTCCTCGCGGCTGGCCAGCACGTTCATGGAGACGGGCTCGTCATTGGCAATGGGAGCGGACAGGTTGACGCTGGAGTAGCCGCCCCGGAGCTCGGAGCTGTCCTCAAACGTCTTGGTGCAGCGGTCATACTCCACCTGCATCACGGAGGAGATGGTGTGGCGTCCGTAATCGTCCAGCTTGGCATACTGATCCAGGATCCGCTGGGTATCCTCGGTCAGGTGGATGTTCTCCTCGCCCAGAGCGCAGATGCCCAGGGTGCGGCAGATCTGGACCACCGTGTCAAAGGAGGAACCGCCGATGCCGTTGTGCAGCGCGCTGTTGATGGTGGACAGAGGAATGCCAACCGCAAAAGCGAACTGCCGAACGCTCTTGTACTGGCGGGAAATTTCGTCCCGTACGATGTTGGTAAGTTTGTCCATAATTCGACCCTCTTTACTGTAGATTCCAGAAACGACTTTCTCTCTGGATGAAATGATTATATCAAAGCAAACGAGAACTCGCAAGAGGGAAATACAAAAAAACATATAAATTTTTTACAAAAATCTGATAAACAGGACCGTCGAAAGCCTACAGGACAAATTTCTCTTTTCATTTTGGCCGCTATGTGGTACACTGTATGGGAATTAGGAGGGATGACTCCTGTGAAAAAGGCATGGTTGCCCCGCACCGCAGCGGGGCAAGTGGCGGTGCAGCTGGTGCGCCGGTATTATCTGCATGACGTGGGGCGCGACAGCGCAGCGCTGACGTATTATCTGCTGTTCGCCCTGTTTCCGCTGATGGTGTTTGTCAGCACGCTGCTGGGCATTCTGAAGCTGGATGTGGACAACATTTCTCAGTTTCTGTCCCAGCTGGTCCCGGCGGACGTGGTTTCGGTGCTGGAGGCATATTTAATATATGTATCCGCCAACGCCAGCCGCCAGCTGCTGTGGTTCAGTCTGGTCTTTTCCATCTGGTTCCCCATGCGTGCCACCAGCTGCCTGCTGCACTCCCTGCGCAAGGCCTTCAACGTGGGTCCGCCCCGGAAGAGGCTTTTGAACCAGCTGGCCATTCTGCTGTTTACCGTCTGGCTGATCCTCTCCATCGGGCTGACACTGCTGTTGGTAACGGTGGGCCGCCGGGCCCTGGAGTTCGTGTCCGGGCTCATTGCCCTGCCGCAGGGCTTCATTGACCTGTGGAGCTATCTGCGCTTCATCGTTCTGGGCGTGGTGATGTTCCTGATGCTGACGGTGCTGTATATGCTGGCCCAAGGCCAGCGCCGTCCCCTGAAGGAAGTTGCTCCCGGGGTAGGCATCTCTCTGGCGGCATGGATGGTCCTGTCCCTGGCGTTTTCTTATTATGTGGAGCATTTTGCCAATTACTCCGTGCTGTACGGCTCCATCGCCACGATAGTCGTGGTGCTGCTGTGGCTGTATATGAGCGGCACGGTGCTGATCATGGGCGCGGAATACAGCGCCGTTATCCTGCGCCGCAGGCGCAGCCGGCTGCCGTCGGGCAGCGGAGAGGAGCAAGCATGAAAATCATCATCGTAGGCAACGGCAAGGTCGGCTATGCCATTGCGCGGCAGCTGGCGGTAGAGGATCACGACATCACCATCGTGGATGACGACGCCGCAGCCCTGCACCGGGCCGACAGCACCCTGGACGTCATGTGCGTGGAGGGCAATGGAGCCAGCATCAGCGTGCTGGACACTGCCGGGGTCCGCAGCGCGGACCTGGTCATTGCCGTCACCAATCTGGACGAGACAAACCTGGTGTGCTGCCTCATCGCCAAAAAGCTGGGGGCCAAGCACACCATCGCCCGGGTACGCAACCCCGAGTATCGCCGGGATGACACCATGCTCAAGCGGGAGATCGGCCTGGACATGCTCATCAACCCCGATCTGGGGGCGGCCCAGGAGATCGCCCGGATCCTGAGCTTCCCGGCGGCCTTTTCCGTGGAGCCCTTTGCCGGAGGCCGCATCGATATGATCGGTTTTCAGGTAACGGAGCAGGACACCCTGGCCGGGGTATCCCTCAACGATTTCCACCGCAATCGCCTGGCGGAGGTGCTGATCTGCGCCGCCCACCGGGGGGACAATTTTATCATCCCCGACGGCTCCTTCGTGCCCCGCAGCGGGGACAAGCTCTATATGGTGGGCACCAAGGCAGAGCTGCAAAAAATGCTCCGGGGCATCGGCCGCACCCTGCAAAGAGTGAAGAACGTATCCATTCTGGGGGGCAGCCGCATCACCATGTACCTGACCTGGGAGCTGGCCCGCAGCAATACCAAGGTCCGCATTGTCGAGATGAAGCACGACAAGTGTCTGCGTCTGTCGGCCTCCCTGCCCGGCGCCATGATCATTGAGGGCGACGGCACCGACGCAGACCTGATCGACAGCGAGAACGTCTTTGAGACCGACGCCTTCGTGGCCCTGACGGACCGGGACGAGGAGAACCTGCTGATGGCCCTGACGGCTCAGCGGGCGGGGGTCCCCAAGGTGCTGGCCAAAATGACCCGGCCCAACTACATGGACCTGGTGCAGGAGACAAAGCTGGGCAGCATCATCAGTCCCAAGGATCTGACCTCCAACCAGATCACCCGCTATGTCCGGGCTCTGGCCAATTCCCAGGGCAGCACTGTGGAGAGCCTGTATAAAATGCTGGACGGCTCCGTGGAGGCTCTGGAGTTCACCGCCACCGCCTCCAGCCGCTCGGTGTTGGACAAGCCTCTGAAGGACCTGGCCCTGAAAAAGGGCGTTCTGCTGGCCGCCATTGCCCGGGAAAACAAGATCATCATTCCCGGCGGCCTCACCACGATTCAGGAGGGAGACCATGTGGTGGTGGTCACCAAGTCCCAGGTATTCGACGACCTGACGGACATTCTTGCATAAAGCTGCCCATAAAAATCCGCCGGAGCCGAATGCCTGGTAGGCGTAAAGCAGTAAAATCCAAGAATGAGGAAAGCCTTGTGTTTTCAAGGGGCGGCGTGACCGAAGTCACGCCGCCCCTTTCAGCTTGTCAAAAAAGTGCAGTGCCCTTTTTCGGCACGAAAAATCCGGTCATATCGGTATGTTCCAATTCCAGCAGCTTCCTCTTTTTGTCAATGCCCCCGGCGTATCCGGTCAGGCTGCCGTTTGTGCCGACCACACGGTGACAGGGAATGATGATGGATATCTCATTATGACCCACCGCACCGCCGACCGCCTGCGCAGACATCCGGGGAAGCTTCTGCTTTTCAGCAAGCTGCCGTGCGATCTCGCCGTAGGTCGTAGTCCTTCCGTAGGGAATCTGCAAAAGGATTTCCCACACGGACTGCCGGAACGCAGTGCCGACGGGGTGTAGCGGCGGCAGAAAATCCGGCTGGCTGCCAGCAAAATAAATGTCCAGCCAACGCCTGGCTTCTGCAAGGGCGGGTGTATCCTGCCCGATACGCTCTGCAGGCAGATCACGGGCAAGGTATTTCTGTCCGTCGAACCACAGACCTCTCAGTCCGATTCCGTCCGCTGCCAGCAGGATGCCGCCCAGCGGTGAATCGTAATGCTGCACAAATATCATGATCTGCACCTCGCTTCAAAAGCTGCCTCTGTTTTTATTACTCGGCTTGTAGTCCTTCATCTCCGGGATTGCGCCGCCTGCCACAGCCCAGAGATACAGACTTGCCACGCTGCAATAGGGGTGAAAGCGACGGCGGTATTTTTCAAACAGCCTGCGGTCAATGCTGCGATGGTGATATACCATGCGCAGCCCGCGCTGGATGGCAAGGTCATCATAGCTGAAAATATCCGGGCGCTGCATACAAAAAAGCAGAATCATCTCTGCCGTCCAGACGCCGATGCCCTTCAGGCTGCTTAATTCCCGGATCGCATCCTCGTCGCTCATGTGCTCCACAGCATGCAGATCAAATGCGCCCGTATGGACTTTTTCGGCAAAATCCGTAATATACTCTGCCTTGCGGAAGGTCATACCCAGTCCCTGCAGCTTGGGAACACCTGCTGTCAGGATGGTCTCGGCATTGACGGTGCCCAGTGCATCCTGCATCCGCTGCCAGATGGTCGCCTGTGCCTTGGTGGAGATCTGCTGCCCGATGATGTGGTGAACGACGGATGAAAACAAGTCCGTATCCACTGGGCGGTCGATATGCCCGATGCGGTCAATGACCTGGCAAAGCCGCTTATCCTTTTGCCGCAAATAGGAAGCTTCGGCTTCTCCGTATGCAAAATACACGCTTTTCACCTTCTAACGTTTCCATAAGCGTTTTTTTATCGCAGCTGCGCCGTAAAGGCAATGGTCTCGCCCGTTGTGGACGGCGTCCGCCGAAAAATGATTTTTCTCAAAAAACGGTCAGCGCCTCCGCCAGGTCTACCTCATCCTCCGCGATCAGCAGACGCATGGTCATCCCTCCTTGCTGTATACCAGTGGCTGCTCCCGGAGCAGTGCGTCCACCGCGGCCTGATATTCCGATAAATTCTTCGCCTTGCGCATCCGCTTGAGATACGGCTCCGCCCCGTCGAACCCGGCGGCCAGGTACGTCCACAGCTCCCACATCCGGTGCATCACCGGCAG
>ULVN01089023.1_pt1 | contig 17363 bp, 12 predicted proteins | sample 1959491 | NCBI WGS metagenome assembly ULVN01 (sample SAMEA4835787, study PRJEB28245) | human gut metagenome | biome: gut microbiome; material: fecal sample | place: Denmark | collected 2008 | reverse complement strand
CTCATCTCGCAGAAGCGCATGAGGATTGCGGCAACCTCAGCACGGGTTGCGTTATCCTGCGGGTTCAGCTTGCCGTTAGAGCCATTGACAATGCCGTTGGCAACTGCCCACTGCATTGCATCTGCTGCATAGGTGCTGACGGAAGCTGCATCGGAGAAGCTGTCGAGCTTGCCGTCTGCCTTCGGAGAGCCGGCATAGCGGTACAGCATGGTAACGAGCTGCTCACGGGTGATGTTGGCATTCGGGTTGGTGCCGTCGGACACACCCTTAGCCTTTGCCCACTCCATACTCTTCTCGTACCAGGTCGCACCGCCGGTGGTGTCCTCGCCTGCGTAGCGAGCCAGAACCGTCATCAGCATGGCACGGGTCGTGGTTGCGCTCGGCGCAAACTTGTCGCTGCCCGTGCCGCTCATCAGACCCTTGTCGGAAACGTACTTGACCGCATCAGCATACCAGTCGCCGGTCTTGACGTCAGAGTAAGACTTGCTCTCGGTCTGACCGCCGTTGTCTGCAACGAAGGTCGGGGTAACCGTTACCTTGCCCTCCGGCATAACGAAGGAGAACTTGCCGTTGCCCTTGTCCGTCACGTCAACGGTGTTGCCCTTTGCGTCGGTGATCGTCAGCTTGTCGAGCTGATAGCCTGCATCCGGGGTGACGGTTACGGTAACCGTATCGCCCTTTTTCGCCGTGCTCTTGTCCAGAGAAACCTTGCCGTTCGATGCAGTGGATGCAGAAACAGTGTTGGAGGTGCTGGAAGAGGAAGAGCTGGAAGAATGGTGAGAGCTGCCCTTGTAGGTTACGGAAACGACGCAGGTGTCCGAAGCGTTGTTATACAGATCGGTACCGGTGTAATCTGCCTTAAAGGTGTAATCCTTGGTCTCGTTCGGCAGGGCAGCAGTATACTTGCCGTCCTTTTCGTTTACCTTGATGTCGTTGTCACAGGTGACAGCGAGCGTGCCCTCGGTCGGGACACCGGCAACCGTCAGCTCAACCGAGCCGCCGCCGGTAAGGGTGGACGGAGTTGCCTTGATAGCGATTGCAGGAGTAGCCTTTTCAGTCCACTTGGCGTAATAGGTCTTGCCAATAACAGGGTGATTGTTATCGGCCAGCTTGGTACTTTCGGCGAAATTGCTGCTGGAATACCAGCCAGCGAATGTGTAGCCGGCCTTAACTGGCGTGGCCAGTTCTGTGTTGCTGGTCGGATTTTCTTCAAATGTGCCGCCGTTGGTTACTGCATAGGTCAGATAACCAGAAGATCTATGTGCTTCTACTGCACTCATAATAGCAGAGGAAGACACATAAATAACTGCTGGTGACTTGTTGGAACCCATATTGGAAAAATATGAGGTATCCTTGTCGCGCTCAAATTTGATTGATTTTGCAGCCGACATATCCAACACTTTTAGAGAGTTTGTGCCCGAAAACGTCCGAAATCCCTTAAAGAGCACTTCTTCGCCTTGAATCGTCACGCTCTCTAAGTTTTGGGAATAGCGGAACATATCCGCTCCAATCGTCGTAACCGTTTTCGGAATCACGACATTCTTAATGTTTGTATTATAATTAATTTTTTCGTCATATTTTCCAGTCCATCCGAAAAGACCCGCGCCAAGCTCAGTAACTGTATATGTGACCCCGTCCACCGTAAGGGTTGACGGAACGGTCACACTTTCAACCGTTTTGGGTGAATAAGCCTTCAAAGTTGCTTTTCCACCCACCGCATCAAATGTCCAAGTGATGTTATGACTGTCGCAGTTAAATTTGTTTTAGGCTGTTCTGCCCAGTTACCATCAGAGCCCATAACCCATTTATTATTTCCGATAACAGCAACGGCCCCCGTGTTCACATGGGATTTTATGGTGTCAAGCTGGTCCTCATTGTTGAGAATCACCGTTTTTACACCAGCCCATTTATCAGTGCCATTACTCTGAAGTGTTGTCACCGCAGAAAAATCCACAGTTGTACCATTTGTATTTTGTGTTGCAAAAGCAAGATAATCTATGCTCACTGTATTTGCCTGAATCGTGATCTTTGACAGATTCTTGCAGAAGTAGAACGCTCGCTCACCAATCTGCGTAACAGAATCCGGTAAAACAACGGAAGTTATCTTTTCATTCCGTTTATCGGCGCTACTGTTTGCCTCTGTCCAATCCAAACTGATTGCAAAGGCTCCTTTCCAAATCCCAGTAACAGGATAGGTTGCTCCCTGATAAGTAACTCCGCTTGGAACAGTTGGCGTCGCCTCATTTTTAGGGGCCGATACAAGCAGTGCCTTGCCATCATCAATTCGATAAGTATATCCATTATCTGTAAATTCAATGGCCGGTGTCTCGTCTGGAAGCAAAACATCAACCAACAGGCCATTTACTTTGTTTTGGATGCGATCCTTTGTGTCCTTATCAGCGCAGTAAATATACTTTACTCCGCTCTTTGAAAACGGTATGTCGCCAATGGTTGTTACACTGGCAGGAACCTCATTAACCGTTTCCAACGCAGTTGTAAATGCAAATGCGCCATAACCAATAGTCGATAGAGAGCTGCTTTCGGGAATTGTGATTGTTTTCAATGACGCAGCCCTTGAAAATGCACCATAGGAAATTGTCGTTACCGTATCCGGAATTGCATACGTCGTAGCAGAAGAACCACAGGGGAACGCAATCAGCTTTGTCTTTGAATGGTCAAAAAGGGCTCCTGTAGTATCTGTCGTAAAATTGCTATTTTCAGAGGATACGTTAAATTTGGTACAGGCTGAAAGCTGAGAAAGCGCGCCAACGCCAATTTCAGATACATCCTTTCCGATGTTTACGGAAGTCACATTTGTATATGCAATAAATGCCTTGCTACCAATGCTGGTAACTCCATCGCCGATTACAATCTTTGTGATGCTATCCTTCAAATTAGCCCAAGGGTAAGTTCCCGCACCGGCCGAAATATTTTCTGTTTCTGTCGAATTGTTCAGCACCGGCATTGCACCCGTGCCAGCGACCGTCAGCACATCATTATCCAGTGTCGCAGTAATTTTATTGTCTCCCTGCTCCATCGTGATGCAATTTTCCGCTGTTGTAACAGTCCATTCATGTTGATAGATATCTTTTATCGTTGTACTCGTGCCGGATGTTTCAGTCGCATCGGCTAACGATATGGTGTTAGCGGCTTCATCATCCCCATCTGCCGCAAATGCGACCGTCGGCGCCATTGTCAATAGCATGCAAAATGACAATATTGCCGATAACAATCGTTTTTTCATAACTTTTCCTCCTTATTTTATCCGCCTTAACGGCATCAATATAAAAAAACGCTTTCAAGACATGGCTACCCATGATTTAAAAGCGTTTTCATATCTTTTTGGAACAGCACAAAAGGGTAGAGTTTTACTTGCTCTGCGCTGTGAGCAGTGTATTGCACCGCGAATCGGTCTGTCAAGTTCTTTTTCACGGTGTACACCTCCTTCTGCCAAATAAAGCGCAGAAGAGGTTAACAGCGTCCTCGTTGATGCTTGCAACCGGCTGTCATTGCAGCTTTCGCCGCTTTAGACCCTTCTGGCTTTGCGTCTCCGTCTTTCGACGGGTTTGCCTATTTCTCAGGCACTGTGCCTGAGTTCTTAATTATTGTACCATAATATGTATAGGTGTGCAACGGGACAGCTATACAATTCGTGTCATAAAAATGATATTATATGCAGCAATATGATGGATATCGCCGTTTTTATTCGTACGTTTCGTGAGCACATGCGCTAATTCTGTGCAAGTTTATATATTGTACGTTTCGACTAAAATGACAGGAAAGTCCATATGAAGCTGCGGTGCTCGTGTGAAATAACATAGGTGGACAATCTCTGTCCACCTTATTTGCTATAGTATACCTGTAAATTACTTTTCAATCGCCAGAACATTCCGCACGATCACGTTGATCCGCTCGATGCTCTCGAGCGGGAGGTCGCGGATCTGGTCGCACACCTGTGCGATGACGGCATCTTTCGCATTATTGACCGGCTGCGGATCGGCGAACAGCTCCGCCAGTGAAATGTCGAGCGCCCGCACGATCTTTTCCAGTGTTTTTATCGTCGGACTTTTCAGTCCGCGCTCTAAATGCCCGAGAAAAGCCGGGTTGATTTCCGCCTGTAGCGCCAGCGTTTCCTGGCTCCAGCCGCGTAAATTTCGGAAATATCGGATTCGCTCGCCTACATTAACCTCGCAATACATCATCGTCACCTGCCCTTTGATACTAGGTTATCTTGACAATTAGTATTGCGCAAAATGCTATAGGTATTGTATAATGATACCCATAGACAGCTTAACCTGCTGCTCATAGAAATCACGAAGGGAAGGAAACGATTATGAACAATCAGGATTTGTTTGAAAACCTGTCCAGGGAAGGTATTCAGACGACGGAAGAACAGCGCAAAAATATCAACCGACGCATCAATGAAGTGCTGAACTATGAACCTAAAGTTGGTGTATTTGGTAAAACCGGTGTTGGTAAGTCGAGCTTGTGCAACGCTCTATTCGGTCAGGATGTATGTGAGATTAGTGATGTAGAGGCTTGTACGCGCAATCCGCAGGAGGTTCTGCTGCATATGGGCGGCAAGAAAATTACTCTGGTGGATGTCCCGGGTGCTGGCGAGAATGAAGACCGCGATCGCGAATACGCACAGCTGTACAGCAAAATTCTTCCGGAACTCGATGTAGCACTGTGGGTCATCAAGGCGGATGACCGCGCCATGTCTTCTGATGAGGCCTTTTTCAAGCAAATCGTTAAACCGCACGTTGAGCAGGGCAAGGTATTTTTCTTCGTAATCAATCAGTGCGATAAAATCGAGCCGTTCCGTGAGTGGAATGAAAGCGGTCATGAACCCGGTCCAAAGCAGCTTCAGAACATTCAGCGTAAGGTTACCGATGTAGCGACTCGTTTTTCTGTTCCGGAATCCAAGATTATACCGGTTTCTGCCTGTGAGAAGTACAATCTTGTCCGCTTGATTGATGAAATGGTATTTGCAATGCCGAAGGACAAGAAAATTACCATTGTCAACAGCGCTGCTCGTGAAAATGTTTCTGCTCAGGCGCAGGAAGACGCCAAGAAAGGCTTCTTTGAAACTGTGGGCGAAATTATTGAAAATGCTGTAGATAAGGGCGCGGAAGTAATCGGAAAGGTAATCGATGTTATCGATACCGCAAAAGACTTTATTCGTGATTTGTTCTGGTGGTTCTGATTGATGCAGATCACAATAACGCGCGAATATCATTTGGATAAGCTGTCTGCTCGTTTTCCCTTTTTAGAACACCTTCCAGAGGAGCTGCGCCGTCATTCGGGTCGCATATTTAACCGTGATGACCGCAAAACAGAGGATTATCAGGTATTGTTCATGGGCAAAAGCGGATATGGCAAGTCCTCTACCATCAATGCTTTGATCGGTCAGAATGCGATGATAACAAGCGATGTGGAAGCCTGCACCAAAGCTGCCTTTACGGTAGAATATGCATTAAACGAACAGAAAACACAATATTTATCCTTTTGTGACCTGCCCGGTATTGCGGAGTCCAAAAACACAGAGGAAGAATATCTTTCTCTGTATGAAAACGTATTGTATCATTGCTTCTGTATTGTATATGTGCTGCGCGCTGATCAAAGAGATTATGCTAATGATCTAGCATTGTTTCAGTCAAAGCTGTCGCCGTATCGTTCTCGCTTGATTATTGCGATTAACTGCGCCGATAAAGCAGCGCCAATCTCGCGACACAGCGCATCTCTGACGGCAGCTCAGATTGCCAATCTGGAACATCAGCGAAAATATATCAGTCAGATTTTTCATCTTCCACAGGATCAAATCATGTTCTACAGCGCAAAAGAAAGACTTTATCTGGATGTGTTGATGCGGAAAATATATGGCTGCATGATACGATAAGGAGCTTCACAGATTTTCCTCAAAAAACTCCATAATTCCCGCTCTGAGCACTCTCCACTCCCTGCCGACTTTCACGGCAGGGAGTTCTTCGTTTGCAATCATCTTGCGGACCTGCTGGCGTGTTGTCTTGAACAGGGCAGCCGTTTCCTTGACGGTCAGAATTTCGTCGTTCCTCATGCCCACGGGTCCTTCCTCGAATTGGACTGCGACGAAGTACGAGGCTGATTATACTGCTCCTTGTAGATGAAATTGTGCAGCTTGCGAACCAGAACCTTGCGGAATCCCCAGTTGCCGTACTGGTCCTCCTGCGGCTGAATGCTGTACTTGTCCGCGTAGTGCTTGAGCTCCTGCCTGCTGATTTCGAACAGTCGGCAGACCTCGTCGATGGTGTAATATTCCTTCATCCCGCGATAATCCAGATACTTCATAAAAATCATCCTTTTACATATAAGATTTGACAGCACAGATCACAGTTCACCGCAATTCATGCCATCTTATATCTATGTTAGTGATTTTGTTTCAAAAATGGCAATCAAAACCCATGCCAATTCCGTTGAAAAGACATGGATTCCGTAATTTACAGAACAAAATTCAATTCTTCGATCTCTGATTTATCCTTCAACGTAATCGGTTGAATGCCGAGTTTTTCAAACTGCTTGCGCACAGTGCGGAGCTGACTTTCGGACAGCTCGCTGTTTTTCACAGCCTGTGCATAACATTTGCAGTCGGACAGCTTTTTGACAAGTAGACGCATATTTTTGCGAGTGGAAGCATGTTTCACGGTCTCAATCTTCGCCATACAATCCGAATACCGCACAAACGGCAGGTCTGCGTGCAGCATTTCCATATAAGAATGAATAGTGTCCTCGGACTCGTCCATGACAGTTTTCAGGATTTTCTTGTTGCTGCCCTTAACCTGCTCAGACAGTCCACGCTTGAACTTTGCGCCCGAGCGGGAGACCTCGAATCGCAGCATTGGCGCATCATAGTCCTCGAGCAACTCCTCCTCCATCAGCTGAAATGTCTTGTCATAGACCGTCAATGTGGTCGTTTTGCAGCAAATACGCCACGAATGTGCGTTCTTTTTCTTACGATTTGAGAATTCTTTACCGAATGTGCACAGCTTGTACTGTTTCATGTACGGACTGCGGCGAACGACGCGCAGCGCCTCGTCAACCCAGTCCTGCGAGTTGGGGAAGTAGTCCAGACAGCAGTCAATGCGTGAAAGCGTCAGCTGCTCAAACTCGCAGTTCAGACCGATTTCATGCAGCAGCTTGGTCATTTCCTTATCAAGCGATTTTAACTGATCCGCTTTCGCTTGGAATACCTTCTTGGGCGAATATTCTCCGTGCAGCAAAGTGTGCGGATTGAGACGGAAATGTATAAAAGAGGCGAGATTTTTCTTTGTTTTGTTCTTGCTGCGCACCTGCTGGTATAGATAAAGCACCACGCCCTGACCGCAATAAGAAGTGCAGATATACTTCGTCAGACCTTTCTCGGAATGATATGTCGTGTCTGGATAAAAATTGCCGGAATTCACACTTTTTAGATGCTGAAACACCTTGTTGAAGTCCTTCTTAGACATTCTGTGAAATAATTCGATTGTGTGGATGCCATAGCGAGAGTCCATGATTATTCACCCTCTTTCGCAAAGCAGCCGATGACTGCATCGTGCAAATCGTCCGACGACTCACAGATTGCATACAGTTCATTTACGGCATCAATCGCGCGTTCATCCGTATTGGAGATGATGTCAAGGTTCATCTGAAAATCAGCGTCATTCCAGAGCAGCAGCGCCTTTGCGCGTTTGCCGTCACGCCCGGCTCTGCCTGCCATCTGATAGAACGATGCTGCGCTGAACGGCAGCTGAGAGACGATAATTAGACGAATATCCGGGATATTTACGCCCATACCGAACGCAGAAGTTGCAATCATGATGTGTGCCTTACCGGAACGAAAGCGCTGCTCCTGCTTCGCTCGGCTGGATAATTTGCTGTGGCAGATAGCAATCTCATCAGCTTCGATATCACAATCTTCGATCAAGTAATCGCGCATCTCTTCCACATCACAGACACGGGTGCAGTAGATAACGATTTTCCCTTTGCTATCGTATTTCTGAATCGCTTTTCCGACTTTCGCATAACGAACAGCATCATTTTTCACAAACGCTTTCTTGAGGGTCAGATTAGAACATTTGAGCTTGCCGATATGTACCGTCGGATTTTTCATACGCAGACTTTTTATGATATACGGAATATCCTCCTGCATAACGGTTGCGCTGAACGCAGCAACAACAGGAGATGAGGGTAAATCCTTAATAAATTTACCGATATTGCGATACATTGGACGGAATTCATTGCCCCATTCGGTCAGACAATGAACCTCATCCACAACGACCGTGTGCACCTTGTTCTTCTGAATTGCCCTCCAAAGATGCGGATCATTCAAACGTTCCGGTGCAACAAAGAGCGCCTGGAGTTTACCATGCTTTAATCTTTCAATAATATTGGTATTCTCCGCATTGTCGTTGTACAGGCAGCCCGCTCGGATTTTGCTGTCCTCGCAGCGCTGCACTAAGTCCCGCATCAATGCAACCGTCGGGAGAATACCAATCAGTAATTCGTTTGGGTGCATAGCAATCATCGAGAGAAAGCAGATCGACTTGCCTTCTGAGGTTCGAGCTAAGCCAAGTACATCTTTACCCTTGAGTAAGTCTGTAATTACATCCTTCTGAAACGCTTTCAGCTTTGCGATACCAAAGCTATTGCATATCATCTTTTCCTGTTTGTTTGTCATAATTTTCACTCCTAAACATAGAATTTTCGTTCAAAACTGAAATTTAGAAATTTCATCTGAACTGCCTTTATTCCATTGTTGAGAGCGTAATCAAATTATAATTTCACAGGAATAACATGATATATAATAATAATAGCGAAAGGCTTATCCCGGTACATGAGACAAGCCTTGGCTAATATTATAATTGCAATTTAGTGAACAACCTGCATTTTGCGGTCCTCAAGCAGCGAGCAGCGGTCTGCGATGCCGTCCGTCACATACACCGTCCCGTTTTCGTCCATCAAAATCGCATCAAACTCGTCCGAATGCGCGCGCCAGTAATCCAGCGCATCGTCCACACCCATGATGAACAGCGAGGTCGAGAGACCGTCCGCGAGTGTGCCGTCATGGCTGATAATGGTCGAGGAGATGACGCCGCTGTCGGCCGGATAGCCGGTGCGTGGATCGATGATGTGGTGATAGGTCGCGCCGTCCTCCTCAAAATAACGCTGATAGCCGCCCGAGGTGATGACGGCCTCGTCCTCAATCTCAATGACGGCGAAGTTTTCCTCGCTGTTCTCTGGGTCTTGCACCGCGACGCGCCAGCGGCTGCCGTCTGGCTTGAGGCCGAGCGCCTGCACGTTGCCGCCGAGCGAGATGATGCCGCTCGTAACGCCGTTTTCGCTGAATACCTGCATCATCCGGTCGGATGTGTAGCCCTTTGCGATACCGCCGAGGTCAACCTGCACATCATCCGGAATGGCCGCAGTGCTGCCGTCGAGCTGCACCTGCGTGTAATCGACGTGCGCGAGCAGGGTGGACAGTTCTGCCGGGGTGGGCACGCGGTAGTCCTGCGTCGTGAAGCCCCACGCTTGCATGACCGGCTCAATGGTGCAATCGAAAATGCCGCCAGTCGAGGCCGAGACCTCGAGCGCACGGGAAAGTAGCGCGCGGGTGTCCTCTTGCAGCGCGACGGTGTGGTCGTGGTTGAGCGCGTAAATGTCGCCGCTCTCACTGCTGATCGAGAACAGCGCGTCCAGACGTTCGATCTCGCTCTTCGCCGCCTCCAGCGCCTCTCCGGCATGGTCTCCGTAGGCGGTCAGCGTCATGGCCGTGTCCATCGCGAACAGGTCGATCGACTGGGAGTCTGTGCCGGCGGACGATCCCGAGGGGGCGGGAGCCTGTCCGCAGCCGCCCAGAAAAACAAGCCCGAGCAGCAGCAGCGCCTTGATTTTTTTCTTCATAAACAAATATCCTCCGAAAGTTAGCGTTTGCTTACCGTAAAATAGCATATCACGGCAAAAAAGACTTGTCAAGCTGCGAAATCTTGATAAACCGTGGTTCATCTCGCGAAAAAGTGCGGTTGACAAATAAAAAGCGCTGGTGTAGACTAAGGTCAGCTTATAATGTTAGCAAAAGCTAACCATAGCATTTTTTCTCAGGCAGCAAAAACGCGCGAGGAAAAATGTTATTTTTCGACGTGATGGTTAGCTTTGTCTAACAAAAGGAGGAATCGAAAAGTGAAGTGTAAAAACACCATTGCAATGGTGCTGGCAGGCGCGATGCTCCTGCCGAGCAATGCCTTTGCTGCCGACCTGAGCCAGTACAAGGATTTCCCGAACGACTGGTCCGCGAAGTCGCTCGAGCAGGCGATCGACGACGGCCTGCTGAACGGCTCGAACGGTATGATCGACGCGAAGGGTCTGCTGACCCGCGCACAGATGGCGGCGATCGTCTCCCGTTCCTTCGGCGCGGCTAAGACGGCGTCTTTGGACGACTACAGAGACGTACTGCCGAGCGCATGGTATTACAGCGATATGGGCAAGGCAGTCAAGATGGGCGCGTTCCAGGGCGCGAATGGCCTGCTGAACCCGGATGCACCGATCACCCGCGAGGAGGCGTTCACCGTTCTGGCGCGCGCCTTTGCGCTCGAGGGCGGCGGCAGCGCTACGCTGAAGGACTTTGTTGACGGCGGCACGGTATCCTCGTGGGCGTCCGAGAGCGTTGCGGCGCTGGTCGCAGGCGGATATGTCAACGGCGCGAACGGAATGCTGAACCTGAAGAACAACATCACTCGCGCGGAATTCGCCAAGGTCATCACCGGCATGGCGGCATCCTATGTCGGCGCAGAGGGCGTCTCCGGCAAGACAGTCGAGGGCAACGTGATCGTCCGCGAGAGTGGCGCGTCGCTCTCCGGCATGACCATCAACGGCGACCTCATCATCGCGGACAGCGCGGACAAGGTGTCGCTGGATAACGTCAAAGTTACCGGCCGCATCGTCATCCGCGGCGGTGCGGACGCGGTCGGCATCAAGGATACCACGGCCGGAAAGGGCGTGCTGGTCAGCAGCCCGAACGGCGCGGCGGCGATCTCGGTATCGGGCGGCAGCGTCGGCACTGTGACCGCGAAGTCCGATCTGTCCCTGTCCGGCTCGGTAAGCAATGTTGCTGTTACCGATAAGGCTACCCTGACCGTCGAAAAGAACGCATCCGTCGGCACGGTCACCGTATCTGCGGCAGGCTCCAAGATAACGGGCGACGGCAAGGTAACGAACGTACAGGCCAACGCGAACAATGTTACCGTCACCAGCAAGGGTGCCAAGGTAACAGCCGGCAGCGGCGTTTCCGGTGTCAAGGCGGGCGATAAGGCTGTAGAATCCGGCAAGACTGAAACCGTCGGCAGCACTTCGACTTCGAGCGGCGGCTCGTCGGGCGGCAGCAGCTCGTCCCGCAGCGATTACAGCTATGTGCTGATGAATATCCCGTATGGCGAGTTCTATAAGGCCGAGCTGAGCGAAAATGCACCTGCGGTTGACGCAGTTTCTTCCGCGACCATGAATAAGACCCGTTCCGGTCTCGCGGCAGGTTCGTACCACGTAAATGCCGATGGTTCGGACATTACCGGCGTGATTTATCCGGTTCGCGTCAAGACGAGCGACCTTTCCGGTCTGACTCAGGTCACGGACAGCAGCTCGGTAAGCATTACCACAACGCTCAAAGGTAAGACTTCCACGACCGAATACAAGGGACAGGACGCGCTGTTTGAGTCCGAAAGCCACTCGTATTACTACTTGAGCAGCACGCCGTCTTTCTACAAGGAAGCAACGCTTTCGGACGGCAAGTGGACGTTCGGCAAGGCGACCGGCGCGGCGTCCGAGGGTACTGCAACCATTGCCAAATTCAAGACCTCCGGCCATCACACCGACTACGAAATTAAGGTCGAAAGCGATAAAATCACGAAGGGTCAGAAGGTTTACGCCGTTGTCGTGACCGATACGGACGGCAACAGTTACGGCCTGCGTCACGTAGCCGAAATCTGGCATGCGATCGAGCTTGGCTTCGAGGCTGACTCCGCCCTCGTAGGCAAGACCATCAGCGCAGTCACCTACTACACCGACGACGGCGTAATCAAGCTCAATCTGGCGGAAAAGCTGCATGTCCCGGTAATTTCCGGTGCTAAGGCAGAGGTTGCAAAGTCCGCCGCAGACGCAAAGGAAACTACGCTCACCCTCTCCGGTTTCCCCGAGGATTTCGCACAGAACGTCAAGGTTCCCGAGGGCATGAGCTATGCGGACGGCAAAATCAACTTCGGTTCCGCTCTGCCGGGTTCCTACACGGTAACGGTTTCCGACGCGAAGGGCAAATATGCAGACGTAACGGCAAACTTCACCGTTTCCACGAGCAAGGTCGCTGCGAAGTATGACAGCGAGTCGGTTTCGCTCAAAGCGGCAGACGGCGCAAATGATGCAGCTCTTGCAAACTATCTGAAAAATATCACCTCGGTCAAGGTTGGCGACAAGGAATACGCCGCAACCGACAAGGACGCGGTAACGATTATCAATTCGAACGGCTATCTGGATTTGACCGCCAAGCCGTTCGCGGATATGAAGTCCGGCAGCAGCTACACCATTACCGTCAAGGCAAACTACTACAAAGATCAGGAGTTTACCGTAACCATTCCGGAACACATTTACGCTTACGCCGCTGTTCCGTATGACGAATACTGGAAGAACGAGGGCGTTGACCTGAGCGGCAGCGACTGGGATGCTTCGTCTGATGAAGTGGATCGTGATGACGGCAGAGGGCATCAGGAACACGACAAGGGTGCGTTCGATGCGGTTTCCCGCGCAACGACCAACCATGGTCTGCATCGCGGCAGCTTCCAGCAGAGCGTTGTTATCCACACCGCAGATAAGGATTATCACCCGGTTTCGTGGACGGACGCCGATAATTTCGTAGACGCCGACGGCAAGACCTACAACAAGAAAGAGATCGGCATTACCTCCTACAACATCACCGGCATCAAGTACGTTCCGGTCAAGGTAAGCTCCTCCGATTTCGTTGATTTCTGCAAGAACTACACCGTCACCCAGAACGGCGAAACGCTTCAGGGCGGTTTCAGCGAACAGAATCTGAGCGCTTACACGGCGGTTGCCGCAGTAGACAGCACCACCAACGGCCTGAAAGAAGTCAGAAAGGACGGCAGCACGTTCAGCTTCGGCGCACGTCAGCCCGGTTCCGGCTCCGGCATCAAGGGCGAGACGCTCAAAAACGCAGACGAGGCAATCACTGCGGCACCCAAGGAATACTCCGGCAATTTCGGCGAAATGCTGCGTGTTGACCTGAATAACAATTACGGCGACCTCGGCAGCCATATGCAGACCGTTGTCTGGAAGTATTACGGCACTGATGAAAGCAATACCACCCCGCTCGCGACCTACGGCACGAAGTTCGCAGCTGACAACTGGATGCACAAGACCATGGGTATCCAGCTGGGTCTGACGGATTCTCTGCGCTTCAAGCTGCCGGAGGGCACGGACGGCACGGGCAAGTGGACCCTTACCGTTTACGCGCTGGGTTACAGCGATACTACCTATGAAGTGACTGTCACCGCAGACAATCTGCCCAAGGCCGTAGAGTCGATGACTGCTGAACAGAAAACGCAGTTGGAGAAGCTGCGCAATCAGGCCAAGGTGCTGCTGGATGCTGCAAAGGATTCTAACAATCTCACTCCGGCGGAAACCACTTTGAAGGCTCATTATGATGAGATTGTAACACTGCTTGCCGATAAGGATGCCACCAAGGCAGCTGCTGATGGACTGATTCAGGAAGTGCCGGGTTATATTGCCGCCGTGGAGAATGAGCGCAAGTCTACTACTAATAAGACGGCTAACGGCGAAGCAGCCGTATCGTTTGGTTATATTGCCAAAGTTACCGTCACCTTTGATTCTGACGGCAAGGTAGTTTCTGTCGTTGATAATGGCACCGCCCCAGATTCCAACAGCTATTTCTGGAACATCGCACTCGGACATTTCGACCGTTTTGTTGGTGTAACGAAAGACACTGTAGATAGTGTCGATGCCACTTCCGGTGCAACGGTTTCTATGAACGCTGTAAAGGAAGCCGTCAAGAACGCTCTTTCGAAATAGGAAAGTGAGCAGTCGCCCTCTGCGCCAGCCCTGAAAGCGGCAGACGCTCGGACGCAGCTGCTGTATGCAGCAACATCCCCGGCGGAACTTCATGTTTCGGCCGGGGATGGCTGTATCGTCCGGTATACCACCGACGACAGCACTCCGAGCGTAGACGGGAACACTGCAAAAACCCTTGAAGGCACAACGCTGACCATTCAGCCGAACATCAACGCAGACAGCACCGTTACCGTCAAGGCCATCGCCGTCAAGGACGGCAAGGCTTCCGATGTCACCGAAAAGACCGTGCAGTTTGTCGCGATCCCCAGTCTGACCTCCGGCACGCGCACCTACATCGGCACAGTGACGGACGACGGTGTGTCCGGCGGACCGTATCAGGTCAGTGTGCGCGTAACAACTACCAACGGCAAGATCACCCGCGTGCAGGACAACGGCACCGAGGGCAGCATTGACGATGCTTCCGACCATGCGTTCTGGTCCGGTTACGGCATAATGAATAGCGACTACGGTATGCCCGCTATCCTGCGCGGCAAAACGCTCTACGATCTGCTGGATATGCACATCGTTCCCGGCGATCCAGAGCACACCACGGAAGAAATCGACGCTGTTTCCGGTGCTACCGTCTGGGCAAATGCCGTTCGCTATGCGGCAATCGCGGCACTGCGCTCCGCGCCGGTCAGCAAAAGCGAATCTACTGTGCTCGCACCAACCCTCACAGAGCAGACCTGCGTACCGAATGCTTCTTATAAGTATATCGACGTTGCCATGAACGCAGACGATGATACCACCATCCGCTACACACTCGACGGTACTGACCCGACTGCCGACAGCACCAAAGCGGCTTCCATCGGCAGGTCTGGTGATATCGGTGTCCGCCTGTCCGCCGACCCAACAAACCATCCGAGCGGCCAGGTCATCGAAGTCCGCGCCGCCGCCTTTGCCAAGGACGGCACTCACTCGGATGTGGTTCGGCAGTTCTATGTATTCGCCAATCCGCTGAAAAACGCGGCATATACCGCAATATACAGCGGCGTTTCCGCCGAAGCAGACGGCATTACGGCTACCATCGTGACCGAAAGCCCGAATTATGACAACTATAACTACATCACTTCGCTGAAGCTGGATTCTGCACACAGTGAACAGTACGCGGACTTCTTGCCCGAGCTGTTCAGCCGCATTTATCTCGCGCAGACCACCGAAGGCGTTAAGCCAATCGAGGGGCACGAGCAAGAGAGCCAAGCTGTCCTCTCAGCCGTGCAGGCGGCACTGAATCAGGCGCTGACGGCTTCCAAGCCGACGCTCACCGTCTCGCCGGAGAAAACCACCTATGCGAATGCGGATGAGGTAACGGTAACGCTTGATTGCCCGACCAACGGCGCGGAGATCTACTATACCGTCGACAACAGCACCACCATGACCGGTTCCACGCTCTCTGACCCGACCAGAACCGGCATAAAGTACGAAAATCCGCTCTCGGTGTCCATCAGGGACATTGCAGGCGGCAAGCTGTACATCCGCGCGGCGGCGAAAAAGGACGGCAAATGGTCCGGTATCGTTCGCAAGGATCTGACGTTCGCCAAGGGCGTCAAGGAAAACGCCTTTGTGGTGGACGGGAAGAATTATCAGAGCTGGTCTGCGGCGTCTGCCGCCGTCAAGGAAGGCGGCACGATCGTGCTCAATGATGATGTGCAGCTGACCGAGGAGGACAAGCTCCCGGATGTCGCGTGCACCATCCGTTCGGCAGACGGCGAGACCAAATACAGGCTGAGCGGCTCTCCGATGACGATGAACGCCGATCTTACCCTGTCGAACATCTCCTATGCGCTCGGAAATCTGTACGCGAACGGGCATAATCTCAAGATCTCGAACGATGTGGAGACCGCGTGGAGCTGGACAGGTTACAACCTGTATGCAGGCAGTACCGCAGAAAGCACTGCTGCGGACACGCAGCACATCAGCGTGCAGGCCGGGGATTTTGCGGTCATCGCCAGCGGCAGAGGCAGCACGACGCATAAGGCTGACGTGGACGTTGCCGTCGGCGGCAGCGCGGAGGTCGAGCTTGCGGGCGCGTACATGGGCGCGACACTGGACGGCAATGTAACGTTCCATGTTGCAGACGGCGTCAAGCTGAATCAGTTCCTCGGCGAACAAAGCGGCGGCTCCATCACCGGAAACCTGACCCTCCAAATCAATGGCACACCAACGCTGAAAAGCTACAATCCCACATACAAGGCCAGCGTCAACAAGGGTTCGTTCGGCACGCTCGACCTGACCGACGCAGCTGCGAATTTCATCACCGCAAACCGTGATAAATTCACCGGTTTTGCCACCACGGTTATGCCAACTGCATAATTTCTCACAAGTCCAAGGGTGCTCCAGCAGGAGCGCCCTTTACTTTTGCGCATTGTTCGCACGACGGTGCACAAATCAGAATATATCGGCTTCGGGTGCGTTGCCCAAAAATTCATCCACAGTATTCGCGCTTGCATCCTGAAAGTCCTCATCTGCTAAAATGGGGTGCAGTTCAGAGTCCGGATGGCTTGTCTATTGCCTGTTCACCTTTGAAAACTTGATTATATGCCATCCAATAAATACCTGCGTTGAACCGCTGTCTATAGTTTCAAACTATGGACAATGACGAGTTTCTCGTATTTTACAAATGGGCCATCAGCCTTTATACTAATATCATAAAATAAACGAGCCACTGCTCATTGCATAGATCAGAAAGGACAACCCCCATGAAAAATTCCGCTCCTTATCGTTACGATATTGTCGGCAGCTTCCTGCGCACGAAGGCCATCCACGAAGCCCGCAGCAGGTTTGAAGCCGGCGAAATTTCCGCTGAAGAACTGGCCAGGGTCGAAGATGCCGAGATCACCGGTCTGGTAAAGAAGGAAGAGAATGTCGGTCTGCACGCCGTTACCGACGGCGAGTATCGCCGTTCCTTCTGGCACATGGACTTCCTCTGGGGTCTGACCGGTACGCAGAAGGTCAAGTCCGAGCACTTCTCCGTCGCATTCAAGGGCTTCCAGCCGAAGGCCGAGACCGTAAAGATCGTGGACAAGCTGGATTTCCCGGATGATCATCCGTTCCTCAAGCATTTTGCATTCCTGCAGAGCGTGGCCTCCGACCTCGTACAGCCCAAGCAGTGCATTCCGTCTCCGTCCATGCTGCATCTGATCTGCTGTGTTCGTTCGACCGACTACCAGCCGATCGAGCGCTACAAGGACGAGCAGGTTCTGCTGGACGATCTGGCAGCG
>ULVN01053241.1_pt1 | contig 17494 bp, 16 predicted proteins | sample 1959491 | NCBI WGS metagenome assembly ULVN01 (sample SAMEA4835787, study PRJEB28245) | human gut metagenome | biome: gut microbiome; material: fecal sample | place: Denmark | collected 2008 | reverse complement strand
TCGCCGCAGGTTGTGGCCTGCTGGCGCAGGCGGGTTGTGTAGAAGGGTTGTGGAAAAGTTCCCAGGTGGTACATGCCTTCGGCGTGAGGGTTGAGGCAGCGCCCTTTGGGCGCGGAATATAAAGGGGAAAGGGGAAGGGGGCGCGGCTTCGCCGCAGGTTGTGGCCTGCTGGCGCAGGCGGGTTGTGTAAAAGGGTTGCGGAAAAGGTTCTCAGGTTGGACAGGCCTTTGGCGTGAGGGGTGAGGCAGCGCCCTTTGGCGCGGAATATCAAGGGGCGGCAGCAGCCCCATGATTATCCCCTTGCATTCTCCTTAAAATACTGATATTATTACACTTGATAAGGAGTCTTAATTATGCAGCTAATTGATTTATCTGATGTACATGATTTCAGCGCAGCCCGTTTCCTGCTTTACTGGCTGGTGGCGTCCATTGTGGCTATTATTGTGGCTTACAGTATCGGACAGGAGAATAAACTGAAGTGGTTCCGCCAGCGGAAGTCCAATGGCTTTATGGTGCGCCGCGGTGTATTCGGCAATTTCAGCCTGCTGGGGGTGCCGAATTCGAAAGAAGGCTTTGCCATTACTGCCGGTATCTTTATCGGCGCCGGTGTGATTTGGGCACTTCTTGTATTTGTCATTCTTCCTGTTTTCGGTTATAATCTATAATATAAAAGATAACTTTATATTTTATTTCCTGCGTATGGCACAGGGGTAGGAAATTCATCCTGATTGAAGGACCTGGCATTGAAAAATGTCAGGTCTTTTTTTAAAGATAATTCATGCATTACAGGTTATTGCTTTTCCAAGGGATTGGAAGAAAAGGAAAAAGGATTCATGGAGAACATTTTGTATTTTTATTCATTTAGGAGGTTTCAATGACAGCTTGGGAAAGTATTGCAAGTGAGTTGTTCAGCGGGGTTATGGGCATGGGGGATATTTCCGTATGGATGATGTTCCTCATCGGCGGGCTCCTCATTTATTTGGGAGTGAAGAAGGATTATGAGCCCATGCTTCTTTTCCCCATGGGGGTGGGCTGTATTCTGGCCAATATCCCCGGCCATTTTGCGGTGATTCCCACAGGGGGCGGGGAGCCGGGGTTCCTGTCCGTGCTTTATGAGGCGGGCATTGCCAATGAGCTTTTCCCGGTGCTTATTTTTATTGCGGTGGGGGCTATGTGCGAATTTGATCCTCTCATCCGCGCTCCCTATGTGATGCTCTTTGCAGCAGCCGCCCATTTCGGCATTTTTGCTGCGGCTCTTCTGGCGTCTTTTGCGGGATTCCCGTTCAATGAGGCCGCATCCATCGGTATCATCGGCGCTGCTGACGGTCCCACCACCATTTTCGTGGCCCAGAAGTTTGCCACCAATCTTCTGGCACCGCTGACGGTGACGGCTTTCTGCTATATGTCCCTGGTGCCTATTATCCAGCCGCCCATTGTAAAGCTTTTGACTACGAAGAAGGAGCGCATGATCCGCATGCCCTTCAAGGCGGAGAAGCCTGTTTCCTGGACAGCCCGTTTCCTGTTTCCCCTGATGGTGGTTCTTATTGCAGGCATTCTGGCGCCCATTTCCGTGCCCCTCATCGGCGCCCTCATGTTTGGCAACCTGCTCAAGGTGTCGGGGGTGACGGATTCCCTCTCCAATGCGGCCCAGAATGAGCTGTCCAACCTGGTCACCCTTCTTCTGGGCATTACTGTAGGAGCAACCATGACGGCGGAAAATATCCTTACCATGGATGTACTGAAAATCCTGGCGCTGGGGGCGGTGGCCTTTGTATTCGACACCGTAGGCGGCGTGCTTTTTGCGAAGCTGGCCAATCTTTTCCTGAAAAAGAAAATCAACCCCATGATCGGGGCCTGCGGCATTTCCGCCTTCCCCATGTCGGGCCGGGTGATTGCGAAGATGGCGCTGAAGGAAGATCCTTCCAATTATATTATCCAGCATGCCATGGGGGTTAACGTGGCAGGCCAGGTGGCGTCGGTAGTGGCAGGCGGTCTGGTGCTGGCTTTGATTCCGGTATTAGGATAAGGAGGAAATCATGACAAGTGTAGAATCATCGGCGGCTTTAATGGTTATCGCCTACCCCCTTCTTTTCGTGGTGATGGCTGTGTTCGCAGGGCTCACATACCTTTTGAACCGGACATTCGGGAAGTAGAAATAGGAGTCAGCAGGATAATGAAGCTTGGCTGCCCCGCTTCCTGCCTGATGGCAGGAAGCGGCGGGCCTTTGATAAAAGGGGCTGAGGAACACCGAATATACGACGCGCAGCTTTATGTGTCATTAGGCCCCTGCGGGGCCTCGGATTTTCTACGTAAATCCGCTATCATCCGTCGCCTGTGGCGACACCTTCTTCCAAAGGAAGAAGGCTTTTGTACTACGTCATGTACCCGTGGTGACACAAAAGGCATTCTCGTAACGCTGACTTCAAAAAGGGGCTGTGAAAAAATGTAAATCATTTTTTCACAGCCCCTTTTTTGGCGTTTATTGGTTATGATTCATCAAATTCGAAGATGAAGAGTTTGTGGTTTTTGTCCGATGCCAGCCTTGTGAAGCGGTCGTACTGACGAAGAATATCCACGATCAGCTCTTCCTTTTTCATGAGGCGCAGGGAGTAGCCGGTGCGGCCGTCTTCAAAGCAGCTGGCAGGAATGTAGATTTTATGCTTCTTCACGAAGGGCATGGCCTTATTTTTGATGGCAGTGTCAGAGGCTTCACGGATTTCGCACATAATGCCGTAGGTGAAGTCATGGAGGCCGCTCTGGCGGATGGTGAATTCATACCGGGGGAGGCCCTGCACTGTCTTTTCTTCAATGGAAGGGTGAATGCCGTGGCGTTCCATTTCCGCTTTCAGCTCTTCCAGGGCGGGAAGGGCGGTGTTCTTCATGAAATCCAGGGTGCCGGCAAGATCGGGCTCTGAGGACATGATGGAAAGGCGCTGTTTCCAGGCGCTGCCGGTCCAGTAGGAGGTGTAGACGGACATGTTGCGGCTGAAGTAGTCTTCGTCAGCCATCAGTCCTTTCCACAGGCAGAAGCAGAGGAGGAGCATGATGAAGAGGAAGGGGAGGGCGGTAATCATGGTCATGGACTGAAGGGCGCTGAGTCCGCCGGAGTACAGAAGTCCGATGGCCAGAAGGGACATGAGGTATCCCCAGAAAATGCTCTGCCAGCGGGGAAAGGTGTGTTCCCCGTGGGAGGCGATGGTATTGATGACGAAAATGCCGGAGTCGGCGGAGGTGACAAAGAATATAAATATCATCAGTACGGAAATGGCGGAGGTGAACTGGCCAAGGGGTTCCAGGGAGAGGAAGGCGAAGAGGAGGGCTTCCGTCTGGCCGGCCAGGGCAGAGAGGGCGCCGGCATTTTCCTGATCCAGCAGGATGGCGGAATTTCCGAAAATGGTCATCCATAAAAGATTGAAAAGGGTGGGGACGAAAAGAACGCCCAGAATAAATTCGCGGATAGTCCGGCCTTTCGATATTTTGGCAATAAACATACCCACGAAGGGGGCCCAGGAAATCCACCATGCCCAGTACATGACGGTCCAGTCTGTAAACCAGCCTTCATTTTCCGGGTCATAGGCAAAGGTACGGAAGCTCATGGGAACCAGGTTATGGATGTAGGCGCCCACATTTTCTGTGAAATCCCCCATTATGCGGGTGGTGGGGCCGGCCAGAAGGATGAAGAGGAGAAGAAGTCCCGCCAGGGCCAGATTGGCTTCACTCAGCCGGCGAACCCCCTTACCTACACCGGAGATGGCGGAGAGGATGGAGCAGGAGGTGGCTGCCAGGATGATGACAGCCAGAGCGAACTGGGTCAACTGCCCTAAAAGACCTACGTGCTTCAAACCGGCGCCCAGCTGCATGGCGCCGTAGCCCAGGGTGGTGGTAATACCGAAAATGGTGCAGCACAGGGCGATGATATCGATGAGGTGGCTGGCGGTGCCATTCATGTTTTCCTTAAGGAGAGGATAGAAGGCACTTCGGATGGTGAGGGGCAGATGGTAGCGGAAACCGAAATAGGCAAGGGCCAGTCCCATGGTGCCGTAAATGGCCCAGGCATGGATGCCCCAGTGGAAGAAGGTGTTCAGCATGGCTGTTTTGGCCTGTTCACCAGCCGAAAGGCCTTCCCTGAGGGGGAGGGCGTAGTGAGAAATGGGTTCTGCCACGCCGAAATATAAAAGGCCGATGCCCATGCCGGCAGCAAAAAGCATGGAGACCCAGGATAAGAAGGGATACTCCGGCTCTTCGTCTTCGTCGCCCAGACGAATGTCTCCCAGACGGCTCAGGCAGAGAAGAAGGAGAAATAGAATGAACAGGGAAGCACCAAAAATGAATGCCCAGCCCCAGGTGCCGGTAATCCATTGCCGCGCTATGTTCAGGTAGTGGCCGGAAATGCCGGGAACCAGCATACAGCAAAAGGCAATAAAGAAGATAATTGATAATCCGGGAATGGTGATGCCCTTGTCAAAGGTGGATGGGATTTTTAATTTCATGGGAACCTCCTTGCCTGTCAAAATAGGGAAATGCAGCGGGACGCTGATTCATTCATTGAGTATTTTTTTATAGGAAATATGATACGCTGCCCGGTCATGGGATAGGTTTCATGGCTTCCTGCTTTCTGCACAAAATGCGGAAGAAGCATATCATACATCCCAGGCATTCCTGCCATTTTTTTTAAAAATAGAATACCACCATGCCATAGGAGGCGTCAAAGATGAAAGCGCTTATCTTTTGCAGAAAGGATAAGCACAGAGCACATAAATTGAACTGACGGTTCGATATAGAAAAAATTGATAGCAAGCGCTGGCGGGACGGCTGAAGGAGACTGAATTCATAGATTTTAACCGTTTTATAAGTGTATATTCATAGAAATAAGCATAACCTTCCGGATGGGATTTTGGGGCGAATGATAGGGATTTTGCTATGAAAAATGGAGAATAAATAAATTGTAATCTATGTAAAATGGGACGACAAATTCAGATAAAATTAGATTTCAAGAGATAATATAAGATAATCGAATATACAATTAGATAACTGCAGAAAAACACATATAATGCTATATTTATTTGAAAATCGGATAAAATTCCTGTATATTGGCATTAGGTGCTGCGGAAGCGCAGATTCATTGCCAGGGGCTGCTTTGTAAAAATGACGCACTCCTGGTTCCCCGGATTTCTTAAGAGATTTCCGGGGCCGGTCCTTTTCCTGCTGTATATATCAAAGACGCCGGGAGAAAGGAATGAGTCAGCTTCCATGGATACAGGCTGAGGGCCTGTGATAAACAGTCTTTCCCGAGGCAGCGAAAGGAGGGGAGAAGAGGAAGGGTGATTCCTTCAGGCATCGGAGGGTTCAGGTATTTGGGGAGCACTGATTGATTCATGGAGTCTGCTTTTATAAGAGTAAGAGCAAACAATGATTGAATCAGCGCTTTCCTTAGAGATTGCCGGAATGTGAAGAGAAATGGATGTATCAGTCTTTCAGAAACGGGACCGGATGAATATGGTTTCGCTTCATGCCATTATTTATTATTTACGGAAGGGCCGATTCGTTTCCAACGTCTGCTTTGACAGGAACTTTTATGCACTGCCCGGTCATGGGGCAAAGCGGCGGCTGCCAGAAGCCCCGTTTTCTGCAGTGAAAGATTTCAGAAATAAAAAGTAAGTCATGGAATCGGTACTTCCCTGGAAATCATTTTATGTCCGCAGAAACAGGGTAAGGAATCGGAGATGGCACCCTTTGGTTTTTTACATCAATATGAAACAGGAAGGTGAACTGATGGATCCAGCCATTATAACTTTAAGCGTACTGGCAGTGGCAGCATTCCTCTTTATTACGGAGCTGATTCCGCTGGCAGTGACAGCCATGGCAGCCTGTACGGCTCTTGGCATTCTGGGAGTTCTTCCCTCTAAGGCGGTGTATGCCGGCTTATCCAATTCTACGGTAGTACTTTTCGGCGGCATGTTCGTCATCGGCGCCGCTATGTTTAAGACAGGCCTTGCCGAAGCCATCGGCGTGGCGGTGGTGAAGAAGGCGGGAACCAATGAGATTCCCCTGATGGCAGCTATTATGCTTGTTACCATTGTGTTATCCGCCGTTTCTTCCAATACCGGTACGGTGGCCTGCCTCATGCCGGTTATCATCGGTATCTGCCAGGCGGCAAAGATTCCGGCGTCCAAGGAACTGATGCCTCTGGCTATTGCAGCCAATGTGGGCGGCACCATTACCATGATCGGTACTCCGCCAAACGTCATCGTTACCGGAGCCCTTTCCACCGCAGGCCTGCCTGCTTTCGGATTTTTTGAATTTGCATGGATCGGTATTCCGCTCTCCGTAATCATTACGCTGTACACCCTTTTCATCGGACGTCACTTCATTCCCGCCAAGAGCGGCGGCGCCATGGATGAGGCAGCACTGAAAGCGGCGAAGGAAGAAGCCGGCGCCGGCGGAGACGCACCGAAGAGCAAGGTGAAAATGTGGATTTCCGGGCTCATCCTTATCGGTGTCGTAGCTGCCATGGCATTGAATCTTAAGACCGTGCCCCTTCATACGGCAGCGGTTACAGGCGCCATCCTCTGTGTCGTTACAGGCTGCCTGAAGGAAAAGGAAGCCTATGCAGGCATTGACTGGGTCACCATTTTCCTCTTTGCCGGCATGCTCTCTGTGGCTGCGGCTATGGAAAAAACCGGGGCCGGCAAGCTCATTGCTGATTCCGTAGTGAATATGATGGGCGAAAACCCGAACCCCTATGTACTGACAGCAGTCCTTTTCCTTATTTCCAACATTCTGACCCAGTTCATGTCCAATACCGCATCCGCTGCCCTTCTGGCACCTATCGGTATTTCCATCGCCCAGTCCATCGGCGCAGATCCGAAGCCGGTTCTGATGGCTCTCGGCATCGCAGCGTCCTGTGCTTTTGCAACCCCCATGGCGACCCCGCCTAACACCCTTGTCCTTGGGCCTGCGGGATTCTCCTTCAATGATTATGCAAAAGTGGGCATTCCCATGTGCATTCTTTCCCTCATCATCTGCCTCGTGGTCATTCCTGTGGTGTGGCCCTTCGGCATGTAATTCAAGTTTTTATCCCGGTTTTCGGGAGTATGATTCAGGGAAACGCCGGTTTCGCGAAAGAACCGGCTGTCTCCCGGAAAGGCGGTACGCTCTATGGCATCTCCAAGCCCTCTCTCCATCTGCCTGACCAATATGGTCATCGTCTTTGCGGTGCTGGTGTTCCTGGCTTTCGTTATCCAGCTCATCCACATCGTAGATCCCACCAAGAATAGGAAAAGATAAGTTATAAACCATAAAGGAGGTAGACTCAATGGACGGTTTTATGAGAGCCCTTGCTTCTGTATGGACAGATTCGGGCTTTGCATCCCTGACGATTGAAAATGTGATTATGATTCTGGTAGGCATTGTCCTGCTCTATCTGGCAATTGCAAAAGAGTATGAACCTCTTCTGCTGATGCCCATCGCCTTCGGCGATATTATGGCCAACTTCCCGAATACCGGTTTTGAAACGGATATGGGCGTTATGATGGCTATCGGATTTGGTATTAAGTATGAAATTTTCCCGCCGCTGATTTTCATGGGGGTCGGCGCTATGACCGATTTCAGCCCCCTCATTGCTAACCCGAAGACCATGCTCTTAGGTGCTGCTGCCCAGATCGGCGTATTTGTGGCACTGGCAGGTGCTATGATCCTGGGCTTCAATGTCCAGGAAGCAGCTGCCATCGGCATCATCGGCGGCGCTGACGGACCCACCTCTATTTACCTCACTTCCAAGCTGGCTCCCCACCTCCTCGGTGCCGTAGCCGTAGCCGCTTATTCCTATATGTCCCTGGTTCCCCTGATCCAGCCGCCGATTATGAAGCTCCTGACCACTAAGGAACAGAGACAAATCAGAATGACCAACCTTCGTCCTGTCACCCATTTCGAAAGAGTGGCATTCCCCATCGTCGTTTCCATCGTTGTTTCCCTGCTGCTCCCGCCGGTAGCATCCCTCATGGGTATGCTCTGCCTGGGCAACCTGTTTGAAGTTTCCGGCGTAACCGGCCGTCTGTCTGACACTGCACAGAACGCACTGTGCAACATCGTCACCATTTTCCTGGCAACCGGCACAGGCCTGACCATGACCGGCGACAAATTCATCCGTGTGCAGACCCTTGAAATCATCTGCCTGGGCCTCGTTGCATTCGCAGCAGGCACCGCTGGCGGCGTACTCTTCGGCCAGCTCATGAGAATTGCTTCCGGCAACAAGGTAAACCCCCTCATCGGTTCCGCAGGCGTATCTGCCGTACCAATGGCAGCCCGCGTATCCCAGGTGGTAGGCCTCCGCGATAACCCGTCCAACTACCTGCTCATGCAGGCTATGGGCCCCAACGTGGCAGGCGTTATCGGTACTGCAGTGGCAGCAGGCACCATGCTGGCACAGTTCGGAGGCTGATTTCTTTAGGAAATCTGTCAATAAAAAGCACTCTCGAAAGAGGGTGCTTTTTTATTGGGCGGATTTGCCGCCGGGGGCGCTGAGCCTGGGGATTCCTTATAAAAGGATAAATAAAAAACGGCGCCGAAGCGCCGTTTTCCATTGCTTTTATTTGCTTTCAAAGAATGCCTTGTAGGCCAGGTAGGTTTCGTAGGCATCGGCTTTGGAGAGGAGGTCGTAGGGGGAGTGCATGGAGAGCATGGCGGTGCCGCAGTCCACGACTTCAGCGCCCCAGTCGGCCATCATGAAGGCGATGGTGCCGCCGCCGCCCTGGTCCACCTTGCCCAGTTCGCCGATCTGCCAGCATACGCCGGCTTCGTTGAAGATGGTGCGGATTTTCTGCAGGAATTCAGCATTGGCATCGTTGCTGCCGGCTTTGCCCCGGGCGCCGCCGTACTTGGTGAGGTTGATGCCGTAACCCATGAAGGAGGCATTATCCTTTTCCGATACTTCCGGGAACATGGGGTCCAGGCAGGAGTTCACGTCAGCGGAAAGCATTTCGCTGTTTTCCATGGTTTCATAGAAATCAAGGATGGTGTTCTGTCCCTGGAGGGCAAGAAGTTTCATGACGAATTTCACAAAGTAGGAAGATTCCATGCCTGTGTTGCCGTAGGAACCGATTTCCTCTTTATCGGTAAGGAGGGCAGCCTGGGTTTTCACGCCGGGCTTGGCATTGAGGATGGCTTCCAGGTTGGCATAGGAGCACACCCGGTCATCCTGGCCGTAGGAGGCGATGAGGGAACGGTCGAAGCCCACGTCCCGGCTCTTGGTGGCAGGCACCAGTTCCAGTTCGGCGGTGGCAAAGTCTTCTTCTTCAATGCCGTAGGTGTCTTTCAGCCATTTCATGAAGGCTTCCTTTGGCTTTACCTTGTCTTCTGCATTGGTCCAGGCAATGGCCTGCAGCTGTTCGCCGGTAATGCCTTCGGCCAGGGTCTTCTTCATCTGGTCCTGGGCCATGTGGATGAGAAGGTCGGATACGTAGAAAATGGGGTCTCCTTCCTTCATGCCCACATTGATTTCCACTTTCTTTCCGTCCCTTGTATAAATGACGCCGATGAGGGCCAGTGGGATGGTGGGCCACTGGTATTTCTTAATGCCGCCGTAGTAGTGGGTGCGGAAATAGACCACCCCTTCCTGTTCGTGAACCGGGTTTGCCTTCAGGTCCAGACGGGGGGAGTCGATGTGGGAGCCTACGATTTTGATGCCCTCATGTACCGGCTCTTTGCCAATCACTGCCAGAATGACGGATTTGCCCTTCTGGTTCCAGTACACCTTGTCTCCCGGCTTCAGGGATTTCATGTCGTATACCGGCTTGAATCCCTTTTCCTCTGCCTGACGGATGATTTCAGCGGCAGCCAGCCTTTCGGTGCGGGCGGTGTCAAGGAAGGCCTTGTACTTCTCGCCGTAATCCATGACAGCCTGGCGCTCTTCCTGATTCATGCGCTGCCATACGGACTTTGTTCTGCTGTATGTTTCTTTCATTATGAACCTCCTATAGAGAATGATTATCACATTTATTATTATACTACAAAGGGTATAGGTGGACTAGCTCACTAGCTCACTTACTCACTCATTCCCCCCACTGGCACCATATTCCCTTTCGTGATATACTTTCATTAATTACTTTCGGAATAGGGGACACCCTTTAACGGAGGATAGAAGTTTGGGAGGAGTTTTGACAAATGAACAATGACAAAGCAGACGTCCGCCTGGAAGATGTGGAGGGGACGAAAGCGGAGCTGGACAGGAAAGCCCGGAAGATGCTGGAGGACAAGGATGCCGATTCCCGCATGAGGATTTACGATGGCCCTCTGGGAAAGGCGATTGTGGTTCTTTTATGCCTGTGGACGGCGTTCCAGCTGTATTTCACCACCATCGGCGCCATCAGCGCCATTAATCTACGGGCTATTCACTGTATTTTCCTTCTGGTATTTACCTTTCTTTTATTTCCTACCTATAAGAAGGAGAAGCGGCGGAGAAAGGTGCCGCCTCTGTGGGACTGGTTCTTTATCCTTGGTTCTGCCGGGTCTTTCCTGTACCTGATTTTCAACTATACCCGCATTGCCCAGACGGGAGGACGTATCAGCAGTCTGGAAATCGGCATTGCCCTGGTGGCCCTGGTGTGCGTCTTTGAGGCGGCCAGAAGGGCGTCGGGAAATCTGGCCATTCTGGCAGCCGTTTTCCTGGCTTATAACTGGTTCGGCGCCTACCTGCCGGGATACCTGGGACACAACGGTTTTACGCTGAAGCGTGTGCTCATTACCCAGTTCTGGGGCACCCAGGGTCTTCTGGGCACCGGTATCGGCGTGTCGGCTACCTATATTTTCCTTTTCGTCGTATTCGGCGCCTTTTTGAAATACAGCGGATTTTCCCATTTCATTAATGATTTTTCCCTCACCCTGGTGGGACGCACATCCGGCGGCCCTGCCAAGGTGGCGGTGATTGCTTCGGGCCTTATGGGCATGATCAATGGTTCTGCCATTGCCAATGTGGCTACCACCGGCACCATTACCATTCCTTTGATGAAGCGGACGGGGTATAAGAAGGAATTCGCCGGCGCCGTAGAAGCGGTGGCTTCCACCGGAGGTCAGTTTACGCCGCCTATTATGGGGGCCGTGGGCTTCGTAATGGCGGAATTCCTGAACCTTTCCTATACCTATGTGGCCCTGGCAGCGGTAACGCCGGCACTTCTCTACTATGTGGGCCTTCTTCTGGCCGTTCATTTTGAGGCCAAAAGGCTGGGGCTTTCGGGCATTGCCAAGGAAAATATCCCCAATGCCATGAAGGTCATCAAGGAGCAGGGCCATCTGGTGCTGCCTCTTATCAGTCTCATCGGCCTTATGTTTGCAGGCTTTACGCCTCTTTATGCAGCGGTGATTTCCATTTTCGTCACCATCGGGGCCAGCTGGCTTCGTAAGGATACCCGCATGACGCCGGACAAGATCCTGGCGGCGGTGGTGGAAGGGGCCAGAAGCGCTATTTCCGTAGGCGTATGCTGTGTCATTATCGGTGTGATTATCGGCACAGTAACCCTCACATCCCTGGGGCTCAACATGGGCTACCTTATCCTGTCCGTGGTGAACGGCGGAAGCATTTACCTGGCAGGCTTCCTGGTGATGATCATGTCCGCCATTCTGGGCATGGGCGTTCCCGGCGTGGCTGCCTATGTCATCGTGCAGGCAGTGGCGGTGCCGGTGCTTATCAAGGCAGGCGCCATGCCCCTCATTGCCCACCTGTTCTGCCTTATTTATGCCTGCCTGTCCAATATTACCCCGCCGGTGGCCATGTCTGCCTATGTGGCTTCCGGGATTGCGGATTCGGACCAGACGAAGACAGGCCTCTGGGCGGTACGGCTGGGACTGATCGGATTTATTATCCCCTTCTTTTTCCTGGATAACCCGGTGCTCCTCATCGGCGTTTCCAAGACAGCCACCCTCTTTGATACAGGCTGGGCTGTGTTTACTGCCCTGATAGGCACCTTTGCCCTGGTGGCAGGGCTGGAAGGGTGGATGCTCCGCCGCTGCAGCGCAGTGGAAAGGATCATCCTTATTGTTTCATCGCCTTTCCTGCTTCTCCCCGGTGTATTCACCGACGCCGCAGGGGCTGCAGGGATTGCAGCGGTCTGCATTTACCAGTGGATGAGAAGAAACCATAAGGATAAGGAAATCGAAACGGTGTAGAAATTGCAGCCCTTCCATGTTTTATCGGGTGGGCTGTCATTTATAGAAAAAGAGTTTATAAAGGAAGAATTGCAGCAAGGGAGGAAACATGATGAAAAACTGGAAGAAAGTATTGGCAGTATCCATGGCGGCTATGGTGATGGCAGGCGCCTTTGCAGGCTGCGGAGATGATAAGAAGGCAGAAAGCAGCGCCAAGCCTGCAGCAGGGCAGACCTTGAAAATTAATTTCCCCACCGCCGGAGCCTCCGGCGCCCTCTATGCGGTAGGCGCAGCCATTACCAATATGTGGAGCAATAATGTACCCGGCGTACAGGCAGCCAGCCAGGCCTCTGCCGGCGGCATTGAAAACCTGAACATGGTATCCGACGGAGAAGCCCAGGTATCCATTGCCATTGCCAGCAACGTATACCAGTGCTATAAGGGACTGGACACCTTCAAGGATCATGCCTATCCGGACCTGAAGGTCATCGGCGGCCTCTACCTCAACCCGAACCAGGTAGTAGCCAGCGCCAACTCCGGCATTGAAAACATCCAGGACATTAAGGGCAAGCACTTTGCGGTTGCTTCCGCCGGCTCTTCTGTGTACAACGAAGCGGAAGCTCACCTCACCGCCGCAGGCATGAAGTTCCCCGATGATATTAAAGCGGAATACATTACTTTCGGCGACGCTGCTGATATGATCCAGAACGGCTCCATCGACGGTGCCTGGATTATGTCCGGCGCTCCCGCCTCTGCCGTCACCCAGGCCCTTACCAGCGGCGCCCACCTGGTACCTATTGACGATACCCTCATGGATACCCTGAAGGCCAAGTACCCCTGGTACACTAAGTATACCATTAAGGCAGGCACCTACCCCAACCAGGACAAGGACGTACAGACCTCTGCCATTAAGATGGTTATGTTCTGCCGCGGCGACCTGCCGGAAGACGTGGTTTACCAGCTCACCAAGACCCTCTGGGAACACATGGATGAAATGGGACAGTCCCAGAAGAACCTGAAAGGCCTTACCGCTGAAAATGCAGTAAAGGACATTGCAGGCGTACCTCTCCATCCGGGTGCTGAAAAGTACTACAAGGAAATCGGAGTGCTGAAATAGTCTGCAGCCAAAAACGCTTCCCCCCTGGGGAGGCGTTTTTTGAGTTAGTGGACTAGTGGACTAGCAGACTAGTGAACTAGTTCACCATCTCCCCCCTTGACTAAAGTCCACTTTCACTTTTTATAATAAGGATGATGGAAGCGGTATCCCCTTCCTTTCTCCTCTATGATAAAATAATGAGAGAACAGGAGGACATATGATACATCGATTTCATCAGGACAAAAACAGATGGGACGGCATTGAGCCCCACATTTACAAGGAAAATCCCGGCGTTTTCCGGGATGTGACCAAACAGGTTCTTTTTGATAACGAAGCGGATCTTCCGGTACAGTTCCGCTATTTCCAGGTGGAAAAGGGAGGCTTCTCTTCCTTTGAACATCATGAGCATATGCATGCAGTCATGATTTTCAAAGGGAAGGGCCATGCTCTTCTGGGAAAGCAGGTGGTGGAAGTCCATGAAGGGGATTTCATCACCATCGCTCCCTGGGAATGGCACCAGTTCAAGGCGGATATGGGAGACATTCTTGGATTCCTCTGCCTTGTGAACCATGACCGGGACATCCCCGTCTATCCCACAGAGGAGGATATTCGGGAAATCAGGAAGAATCCGGAGGCGGCACGCTTTCTGGACGAAAAGTAGGCTGAGCAGGTTTTTCCTTATGATGGAGGAAAATGAAATGGAAAAAGAGAAAAAAGCAGGTATTGGCGGAGACCATTACATTCCCTACGGGGAGAGGACAGGCAATGAGTCCATTGTCTATTTCACCCGTGATTTATCGGCGGCAGGACTTATCCGTATGTATGAAAAAATCAAAGAAAACCTCACCGGCAAAGTGGCGGTGAAGCTTCATACGGGAGAGCAGCATGGCCCCAATATCATTCCCCGGCCCTGGGTGAAGGAGCTCATGGAAAAGGAAATCCCCGGCGCCGCCATTGTGGAGACCAATACCTACTATGAAGGGGACCGGTATACCACGGAAGACCATAGAAAGACACTGGAAGTGAACGGCTGGACCTTCGCGCCGGTGGACATTATGGACGAGGAAGGGACTGTCATGCTTCCGGTGAAGGGGGGCAAGTGGTTCACGGAAATGTCCGTAGGCAGCCATCAGACCCATTATGACTCCATGCTGGTGCTTACCCATTTCAAAGGCCATGTGCAGGGCGGATTTGGCGGCTCCAATAAGAACATCGGCATCGGCTGCGCCGATGGACGTATCGGCAAAGCCATGATTCATACCTGGCCCGGCAAGGATCAGTGGTCCATTGCCAAGGAAGAATTCATGGAAAGAATGACCGAATCTTCCAAAGCGACTGTAGATTATTTTGGAAAACATATCGCCTTCATCAATGTCATGCGGAATATGTCCGTATCCTGCGACTGCGAAGGAGTGAACGCCATGCCTGTGGTGACGCCGAACGTGGGAATCCTGGCTTCCCTGGACATTCTGGCCATCGACCAGGCTTCCGTGGACATGGTATATGCCATGAAGGAAGAAGACCATCATGACCTGGTGGAACGGATGGAGTCCCGTCACGGTCTTCGACAGCTCACTTACATGAAGGAAATGGGCATGGGCAATGACCGCTATGTATTAATCGACGTGGACAATGGCGAAAAAAGGATTGACGCCAAGGAAGCGGTGGCAGGAGTGAAGCCCTTTGGAAAAGAATAAGAATCTCCTTCTTGGAGCCAAGGCTGTTATCTTTGACATGGACGGCACCCTCATCGACTCCATAGGCGTATGGAACCAGGTGGACCAGGCCCTCATGGAAGCCATGGGCGGACCGGCGGAGGATGAAATGGCGGTAGGGAGAAGGCGGGACAGCTTTCTGGCTGCCCATGGGGATGACGAGAACCCCTATCTCTCCTACTGCCTTGCCCTGGCCCGTTACTGCAGCTGCCGCTGGAGGGGTGAAGAAGTTTTCCGGAAGCGATATGAAATTTCCCGGGATTTCCTCATCCATAGGGTGGACTACAAGGACGGGGCGCCGGAGGTCATCAAAAGGCTCCACAGCCTGGGAAAGACCCTGGTCATTGCCACCACCACCAAAAGGGCCAATATGGATATTTACCGCAGCCTGAATGATAATATCCGGAAGAAAGCGCCGCTGGACAGGTATTTCACTGCCATTTATACAAGGGAGGATGTATCTTCCATTAAGCCGTCGCCGGAGGTGCATGAAAAGCTCATGGCAGACCTGGGCCTTACAAAGGAAGACTGCTTCATTTTCGAAGACTCCCTGGCAGGGGTGGAGGCGGCCAAGGCCGCCGGTATCCCTGTGGGGGTTATCTATGACCGGTATTCTGAAGGAGACAGGGAAAAGCTCCGGGATATGGTAGATTTCCGGTATGACAGCTGGCAGGATGTGCTGGAAACACTTCCTTAACCAGCTAAATGAGAATTAGTTTCGATTTTATGAATAGGGGAAATCTATCGATAAAATCGTTGACAGAAGAAGTATGAAATGATATGATTCTCAATATGTGAGGGAGTAGCAGCCACCCTGTGGAGCAAGTCAACATACTGGCCTTTGGAAGCACTGATGACATGAATCTTTGGCATCAGCCCTTTCCGGCCTGGCTTTCCTTGAAATTGCGAGACTCACGTGCATGGTTTTTGCCTGCACGGAGTCTTTTTTTGTTGGCTTCGTGAGGATATTCGTGGATTGGGGAAGTGGAGTTATGGATTTTTTATTTCTTTTCAACAGTGTGCTTCTGGGAGCGGCTCTTGCCATGGACGCTTTTTCCGTGTCCCTGGCCAACGGCATTCATGAGCCCTTCATGAAAATGAGGAGGATCACCCTTATTGCAGGCACCTTCGGCTTCTTCCAGTTCCTTATGCCCCTGGCGGGCTGGATATGCGTCCACTGGATTCTGGATATTTTCAAAAGCCTGCTTCCCTATATTCCCTGGATGGCCCTTATCCTTCTCTGCACCCTGGGCATTCTGATGATTAAGGATGGCCTTTCCGGACAGGAAGAGGAAGTATGCTCGGAAACGGACTTCAAGTGCCTTCTCATCCAGGGCCTGGCTACTTCCATGGATGCCCTGTCCGTAGGCTTCACCATTGCCTCCTACGGCATGGCACAGGCGGCAGCCTCTTCCTTTATCATCGGCCTGGTGACCTTCTTCATCTGTTTTGCAGGCATCCTCCTGGGCCGCCGCTTCGGCATGAAACTGGCGGACAAAGCCACCATGGCAGGGGGATTCATCCTTATAGGCATCGGACTGGAAATCTTCCTGACGGCGTGAGAGGGGGCTGAGGCTGAGTCAATGGCGGCGAAACATGGTATTCCCGAAAGCAGGAAGGGGGCGCGGTGAAGCCGCCACCACCCTCTGAACCCTTTCTATGGTTTGCGAGTATCCAAAGGGAAAAACGTGGTATGATAGAACCAAAGGAGGCAGGCTATGACGACAGTATACATGGTACGGCATGGAGAAACGGACTGGAACGGTGCGCACCGTATGCAGGGGCGGAGTGACATCCCTTTGAACGAAAGGGGCAGGGAGCAGGCATCTTATGCGGCAAAGGCGCTGGCAGACGTCCCCTTTGATGTGATTTACACCAGTCCCCTTTCGCGGGCGGAAAAGACGGCGGAAATCATAAGGGGAAAAAGGAATATCCCACTGATTGAGGAAAAGGGATTTATGGAAATCGACCTGGGAAAGTGGGACGGCCATACGCCGGATGAAATGGATGCGCTCTATCCGGGACAGTATGATTTCTGGAGGAGCAGTCCGGGGGACGTGCATATTGACGGCGGGGAGACCTTCCGCCAGGTGCAGGAGCGGGCATGGAAGGCCTTTATGGCCATGGTTCACAGGGAAGAGGGCAAGACCGTCCTTCTGGTAAGCCATATGGGCTGCCTCAGTACCATCCTTTTCAAAATCGCCGGGTATCCCCTGAATGATTTATGGAAGTATCCCATTGGAAACTGCGCCCTGTGCCGTGTGGAAGTGGGGGCAGAGGGCTCCATGCACATTGCCGAATGGGGCAGGGATGATTATATTCCGGGCAGGCTGAAAATGAAGGTGCCCTTCGGCAGGGTGAAAGATTGATTACAGCAAGCAGGGGCTGTGAAAAAAATTACATTTTTTCACAGCCCCTTTTGTATATATAAATTTTCACAGAAATTGACCAAATGACAGTCTGCTTCCTGCCTCTACATCATTTCGAGCGATGCTGCATGTGGCTATGGATGATAATGCCTTTTGTTCTATTGAGGCTCTGAGCC
>ULVN01057126.1_pt1 | contig 17551 bp, 29 predicted proteins | sample 1959491 | NCBI WGS metagenome assembly ULVN01 (sample SAMEA4835787, study PRJEB28245) | human gut metagenome | biome: gut microbiome; material: fecal sample | place: Denmark | collected 2008 | reverse complement strand
TGAGTATAACGAATATAAATGAAATAGATAAATGGATAAATATTTTTTATGGTGAAGTTTTAATGCACGGAACTGATAAAGAAAAAGAGAGAGCAAATGTTATAGTTGATTATATATCATTTTTAGAAAAGAATATTGGAATAAAAAAATGTGTTATATGTGGTAAAAAGTTTACTGCTAAGACGAAAGTAAATGTTTGTTGCTCTGATGAATGCAAAAAACAAAGAGAAAAACAAGTACATAAAGAATTTTATCAAAGACATAAAAAAGAAATAAATGAAAAATATTCAGATTATAGGAAAAAATATATCGAAAAAAATTCGGATAAAGTGAAAGAATATCAAAAAGCATATAGAGAAAAGCATAAGAAGGTGTTTTAAGTGAAAGAAAAGATAATAGATGGAGTTATATTAACACCGATGTATAAAGGCGAAGTATATAAATATCATGAATGCTCAAATTGTAAAAAAGAAATATACTTTGAAGAAGATATATTTCAACCATTTCATTTTGAAGAAAATATAAAATATTGCCCATTTTGCGGAAAAGAAGTAATAAGATATGCAAAGCCAAAATTTATAGAAGAAATAAATTGGAATTGGTTAGATGAATACAAATTTGTTATAGAAAAAATGTATAGAGAATTAGAATATATAATTTATTGTAAGCTAGATAAAGAACAAATAGACGAATTAGAAGAAAAGTCTGCAAGAGGAATTGAATATTTTGGACAGGATAGATGGTCTTTTCCATATAGCAATGGAACTATATGCGATATAATTAATCAAATAACAAGAACTAAAGTACATTATACAGAAAGACGAAAACTTGAAAAAGAGTTTGGAGGTGTTCTAAATGAAAGAAAATGAAGAAATAACAAATTTAGAAAGATTTGAATTACTAATTGAAGATTGCAAAGGACATAGAGAGCTATATGGCGAATCTTCTGTAGGAGAATACGATATAGAAATAATGCAGCATATTTTATCAGATTATAAAAGAGTATTAAAAGAGAATGAAGAATTAAAACAAGATAGGAATAATAATTATCAAATGATAGCATTAGCACAAAATGAAGCGTTAGGATATATGCAAGGATATGAAGATGGTAAGAAATTAAAGAGAAGTGCTGTTGCAAATATAGTAGAAAATCAACAGTATTATATAATAAAAAAACAAATTGAAAAATATGAAACATATATAGAACAGCTAAGAAAGGAATTAGGACAAAAAGATAAAATAATAGATTTAATGGCAGACCAATTAACTACACCGATTCACGACAAAAAATGAATAAAAAAATATTACGAAAATAAAGTAAACGGAGGTAACGAGAGATGAAAGATTTAACAACATATGCAATAACTACTATAATATGTCTTACAATAGTACTAGCAAGTATAGTAATAACAATAAATACAAATAAAGCAGAAACTGTAAACACAGAAATAGAAAATTGCGAACATGACTTTGTGATAACAAGCAAATATGATTTTTGGAGAAGCAGTTACAAGACAATTTCAAAATGCACAAAATGTGGAAAAGTTGTGGAATAGGAAGTGATACAAATGAAATTAGAACATGTATACAACACAGTACAAAAAGCAATGACAGAATTAGAAAGTGTTGATTTAGTAGATGTATCAAAAAGAAAAGAAAGTCAAGTTAAAGTAAATAAAGTATACGACATATTAGATAATTTTAAAGACGAATTAATAAGAGAAAAAATAAAAAATAGGAGGTACAAATGAGATTAAGCAAAGAAGATTATAAAAAAGCAGAAGGATGTTTAAGAAGATATAACTATAATTATCTAAGAATAATAGAATTAAGAGAAGATATACTGTCAATAGGTGCATCTAATAATGACGGATTACCTAAAGCACCATATAAAATATCTGATAGTGTTTTTGATACATATAAAAAATTGCATGAAGATACAGAATTGAACAGTGTATTAAGTGAATATAAGGCAGTAGAAAGAACCTTAAACTTAGTAGGACAAGATTGTAAAAATATTTTTGAAAGATTCTACCAAAAAGGGGAAAGCAAGTGGAAAATTATTGATGATTTACATTTCTCAGAAGAAACATATAAACGAAGAAAAAGAGATTTAATTTATACAGTTGAAAAAGAATTAAAAAAGTTGACCCAAAATTGACCTTTTTTTGTAAAAATAAGTGGTATACTTAGTACAAGTAGTAAAGTAATAAGTGCCAAAGAGTTAGTTATATATGTATAGCTAGCTCTTTTATCATAGTTATTAATTATAAAGGAGTTGATTCTATGTCTACACAAGAACTAATACAAAAACATTTAGAAGAAAAATGCAAAAACTGTACAAATGTTTGTGACGGAATACATATAACAAATGATGAAAAAACAAGGTGTGATGCTGATGAAAGGTAGTATATTAGCAGGTCAAATAATGGATGAGTACAGAAGAAAGAAGTATTATGCAAATAAAAGAAGACAGAAGTGCAAGGATAAGAATTGTGAAGAGTGTAGATTTAGAGATGTTTGTATAGAAGGTGAAAAAGATGGAAGAGAAGGAAATTGAAAAACTATTGGAAGAATGGCAAATAAGATTAGGACTGCAAGATTGGGCTATCATATTAAGACATAATTGTAAATGTAATGACATGGACGACCCAGAATATTCAATAGCAGAAACAAGATGGGAAACAACAAATAAATGTGCACGAATTATGATAATAAGTGAAAAAGAATATGGAGATAGAACGTTACCATATGACTTTGAAAAAACATTAGTACATGAATTATTACATTGTAAATTTTCAATGATAGACAAAGACCTAAATACTTATGAAGGTATAGTTGCAGAATCAGCAAGACATCAATTAATAGATGATTTAGCTAGAGCTCTAGTATTAGCTAAAAGAGGAGAAATAAATAGAAAATTGAACTGTAAGAAAATTAAGAAAATGGAATAGTAGGTGAGGAGATGAATCTACAACGTAATATTAATAGAGTATTACTAGCAATAAGACATGAAGGAATAGATATAAAAATAGATACAATACAATTTTACTCAGACAAATTAGAAAAGTATTGTAGTAAGTATGTTGTATATATAAAAGAATTAACAGCAAATAGAAAAGGTGAAGAAGTTTTAAAGTATGTTTATCAAGATGACTTCTTTAGTAAAGTACAACTATTAGAATATTTAGTAGAAAAATATAAGCAGATAGGAAGTGAGGCAGATGGAAAATGACAACATAGAAGAAGAATACAATTCATTAACAGAGATGCAAAAAAGATTTATTGATTATTATGTAGAAACAGCAAACGCAACAGAGGCTTGTAAAATGGCTGGCTATAAAGGAAAAAATCTTAATAGAATAGGTTCACAAAACTTGTCAAAACTAGACAAATTTATAAAGATAAAACTCCAAGAAAAAGAAAACCAAAGAATAGCCTCACAAGATGAAGTATTACAATATTTAACAAAAGTAATGCGTGGGGAAGAAAAAGACCAATTTGGATTAGATGCCTCTTTACAAGACAGAACAAAGTGTGCTGAATTATTAGGTAAAAGATATGGAACATTCAAAGAAAAAGTAGCTGTAACTGGAAACATACCAGTGGTGATTACAGATGACCTTACTGAATAAAATAAATAATAAAAATACACAACAAAATGTAAATAAATTATCTTTACAGAGTATAGTTGGAAAAGGATATGCAGAGTTTTGGCATTGTAAATGCAGATATAGAGTATGCAAAGGAAGTCGTGCTAGTAAGAAATCTAAAACAACAGCTTTATGGATTATATCAAATATGATGAAATACAAAGAGGCTAATACACTTGTAATTAGAAAAACATTTAGAACATTAAAAGATAGTTGTTTTACAGAATTAAAATGGGCAATACATAGATTACAAGTAGATAATTTCTGGGAAATAAAAGAAAGCCCATTAGAAATGACATACAAACCTACAGGACAGAAAATATATTTTAGAGGGTTAGATGATCCACTAAAAGTAACATCAATATCAGTAGATATTGGTGTTTTATGTTGGTTATGGATTGAAGAAGCATACGAAATAACGAAAGAAGCCGATTTTGATGTAATAGATGAATCAATAAGAGGAGAAGTTCCAGAAGGATTATTCAAACAAATAACAATAACATTAAATCCTTGGAACGAACATCATTGGATAAAGAAAAGATTTTTTGATGTACAAGATAATGACATATTAGCTATGACAACTAATTATATGTGTAATGAATGGTTAGATGAGGCAGATAAAAAAGTATTTGAAAGAATGAAACAAAATAATCCACGAAGATATCAAGTTGCAGGATTAGGAAATTGGGGTATTGTAGATGGATTAGTGTATGAAAACTGGAAAGAAGAAAAATTTGATTTAAATATGATTAGAAATTTAGATAGTGCTTTTGGGTTGGATTTTGGTTATACAAATGACCCAACAGCACTATTTTGCGGTGCAATAGATTTAAAAAACAAGAAAATATATGTATTTGATGAAATGTACCAAAAAGGAATGAGTAATAAAGCAATATACGAGAAAATAAATCAAATGGGATATAGCAAAGAAAAAATAACAGCAGATAGTGCAGAACCTAAAAGTATTGATGAACTTTATGGACTAGGATTAAGAAGAATAACAAGTGCATTAAAAGGAAAGGACAGTATAAATAATGGTATTCAATTTATACAAGATTTTGAAATAATAATACATCCTAAATGTGTGAATTTTATAACAGAAATAAGCAACTATACTTGGAATGAGGATAAATTTGGAAATAAAATAAATAAACCAATTGATGATTTCAACCATTTAATGGATGCAATGAGGTATGCAGTAGAAAAATACATAAATCAAAAGAAATTACAATTTGGATATAACAGTATAATGTAAAGGAGAAAAATAATGAGTTTTGTAGAAAAAATACAATATAAAGATGAGTTTTTAAGTGAAACGAATGTAAATCAAAATATAAGTGCGTTATGGGGAAAAGCAATGCCAATATTTATGCACAGAAGATATTTGCAAGATAGATTTACAAGAAAATATGACCAAAAGGATGTTGTTGTTGCGCTTGAATATTATATAAGTATTATTGCAAGTGGATATTTTGGAGGAAAAGAGCCTCAATTTAAAGTTAAGAACATAAATGAAACTCAAAAAGGAATTTTAAATAGAATATTTAAAAGGATTTTTGGAGAGAAGAATGATCCAGAAGACTATCAAGCTATTATTGATTATATTGCAAAATATAATGACAATGGTAGCTTTTTTTATGATTGTGTGCTTGATTATATTACTACAGGAGCGTGCTATGGATTGGTATATGAAAACAAGAGCAATGAAGAAGTATATGCCAATATTTCTAGTTTGAACGCAGTTGCAATATGGAACTATGATGTACCAAGCACAAAAGTAGGATTATTAAGGTGTTGGTATGAAAATACAACAACAGGTGGAATTGAAACACATTTAGAAATAATAACAAAAGACTATAAAAAACAATTTGTTGATGGAATAGAAAAGAAGGTTATTACTGAAAATGCTGAATATAAGTTTGAAGAAGTAGATGATAGCAATAAACCCGTAAGATGGACTGATTTGCCTTGCTTTGCTGTAGAAAACCCTTATGGAATGGCTTTTTTTGAAAATGTTATGACTCTAATAAACAAAAATGAAAAAGTAATTGAAAATAATGCAAACATTTTTGATTATAACGATAATGCAAAATTAAAAGTAACGGGATTTTCACCAGATAATGAGCCCTTAACACCACTACTAGATAAAAACGGTGAAGAACAAAAGGATGAAAATGGAAAAACAATAATGACAAAAAATCCTGCAAGAGTGCAAGAGGATGAAGCTATTCTTAATGCTAAAGTATTTTATACACCAGACAAAGAAGGCGACATAGACTGGATCATAAAGGACATAAATGATACTGCATCAGAAAATCATAAAAAAACATGTATAGATATGGCTCTTATGATTTCAGGAGTACCGAATGTAACAGATCAAGGTTTCACTGATGCGGACAATGCAGCAGCCTTAGAAAAGAAGTTTTTCCCTTTAGAACAAGTATTACAACAAGCACATCATTTATTTAGAAAAGAATATTTAAGAATGTGGGAAATGATAACAGAAAGAATAAATCTAAAAAAAGGTAAAGAATATGATTTTAGAGATATAGATGTTATATTAATACGTAATTTACCTACAGATACAGAAAGCCTTACAAATGCTTGGTTAAAGTTAAGAGGATTAGTAAGTGACAAATCAATTATAAGTCATTTACCATTTGGATTAGATGCAGAGTCAGAACTTGCTGAAATGGACAAGCAAAACCAAGAGAATATTCAAAAAAATTTAGAAAACATGGCGAAAATAGAAGAACCTAATCAACCCAATGACATTAATGGAAAAGTAGGTGATATAAGTGGAAATATGGAAGTATCACGACCAACAGATGCAAAAAATGAAAATAATCTATCAAAGGATAAGCAGACAAACTCAAAATAAACTTCAAGAAATATTTGATACGTTTAACTTTACATCAGAAAATATTTATAATATTGCTGATAATAAGACTAAAAGAAGAATTAATACATATATTGAACAATGGAAAGAACAAGGCTTATTAAAGAATAATAGCTATTTTACTGTATTAGCAAACAATATTTATAAAAGAACAAGAGTAAATAATAGTGAAATATTAGAATTACTAATTTATAGTGCATATATAGAAGAACAAAACAAACTTGAAGAACAAGAAAAACAAATAATGTATGAAGATGCAAATTATTACTATAAGCAAGGCCAACAAGAAGTAAATAAAAAGAAAAAGCCATCAATGATTCCGATGGCTTTATTTCTTGCATTATTAGATCAACCAAATTATAGTGGATTTAATTGGAAACAATACATTGAAGCAACAATACGATATAATACACAACAAATATATAAACAAGTAATTTTAAATATGCAACAACAAAAAGACCTAGAAATCGATTCTAGTGAGTTTCAAACAATAATAAATAGACAAAATAATCAAAAGCTTAATATAAATAGTGATAAAATATCAGGTGCAATGGACTTACAAATGATAGGATTAAATAATCTGTCAAAAGTGGAAGGTGTAAAGTTAGTAACAGAAGATAATTCAAAAGTTAGATTTATAGCAGTAGAAGATGATAAAACAACTTTGATGTGTGATAGTTTAAACAATCAAGAATTTTATATTAACAAAGAAAATGTATTTGATAGATATTATGGAGAAAATCAAAAAGAATTAAGATTACAAAGAATTAGATGTAATGGATTAGTTTTAGGTTTAAATCTTCCACCTATACAGCATCATTTTCATTATTGTCGTTCTACAATTGTATATAATACCAATTATACAAGTGAAGATTTTAGGAATGGAAATGTTTTAGAAGAAGAACAATATGAATCATTAGAACAGTATTTAAAAAGTATGTCTTATAAAATTAACTCAAAATTATATAATAATGAAAAATTGTCAAAAGACGATAAGGAATATATACAAAATTTAGATAATGCATTAAAAGGAATGCCAACATATAAAGGTTGGGTAAAAAGATGTGTATATGTAAGAGATAGTGAAGATGTATCAAAAGTATTATCAATATTTGATAATGAACAAAGAATAGGACATTGGAATAGTTATATATCTTCATCATTAGGTGTATATGATACAAGCTTCAAAATGATAATGAAAATAAAATCTAAAACAGGAAGAAATTTATCTACTTTAAATGATGAAGGTGGAGGAGAAATATTGTTTATGAGAAATACAGATTTTCAACTAATTGACATAAAAAATAAAAATGGTATAATATATGTTAAATTGGAGGAAGTATAGTATGGAAAAGCCAGATAGAAAAATAGAATTAACTAAACAGGAAAAAAGAAGTAGTTTAGAGGCACAATTTTGGAATGATAAACAAGAAATAGATAAAAATACACCACTTATGAGAAAAATAGAAAAAATATGTAAAAATATAGATTTTAAAAATTAAAAATAGCAAATGAAATTGATACACCAGATAAGGTATTAAAAGATACAATGGAGTGTTCAATCGATAAATAAGTTATTAACATTTTATAATTATAAATTTTTAGACGTAGACGTGCGTCTATTTTTTTATGCCTTTTTACTGATTGTAGGCTATAAAGAACAACAGAATATAAAACGCAATGGCTGGGGCTTAGGCAATGGCTGGGGCAAAAGGAGTAAAAAATGGAAGAACAAGGAAATAATCCAAACAATGCTAATACTGGGGCAAGTAATGAATCAGCGGGAGCAAACAACACAAACACAGGAGCAAATAATAATCCTGTAACGTTTGACGATTTTCTAAAGGATGGAAAAAATCAAGCAGAATTTGATAAAAGAGTTCAAAAAGCTATAAATACAGCCAAAACAAACTGGGAAGAAATAATGAACAGCGAAAAAAGTGAAGCTGAAAAATTAGCTAAAATGAACAAAGAGCAAAAGCTTGAATATCAAGCACAAAAAGAAAGAACAGACAAAGAAAAAGCACTTGCAGAATTAAATGCTTATAAATTAAAAGAACAAGCAACAAGAATAGCAAGTGAAAAAGGGTTGGACATATCGTTATTGACTTTTTTTAATTTTGAAACAGTAAAAGCAGAAGAAATTAATTCAAAAATAGAAGAAGTTTCAAATGCTTTTAATAAGGCTGTTGAAAAAGTAGTAAACGAAAGGCTAAAAGAAGATACTCCAACCCAAAAGTTAGGTATTGATAATGAAAAAAATAAATCAATAGCTAGATCAAGTTATTAAAAAATAGGAGGAATTAAAAATGGGAGAAATTACACAAGAAGCATTAAATATAATGCTACAAGATGGAAAAACAAAGGATAATTTAAAACAAGTATTAAGTGAAGTACTAGAAAACGTTGCTTCAAGAGCAGTATCAGAACAAATAAAAGCTAAAAACGGCTCTGGAAATCCAGAAGGTGGAGTAATTGAATATAAAAGATTTGTAAATGCAGAATTAAAGGATAAAGGTACTGCAAGAGCTGCTGGAAAAGGTGATAAAATAAAAGCTAAACCAGTAAAAGTTGTTATTGATACAGATAAAGAAATTGTAGAAGAATTACAAGGGAAAGACGTAAAACTTTACGGCATTGATGGCATGGCTGAAAAAAGAAAAGTAAATCATCAATCAGCTATTATAAGATACTTAGATAGAGAGTTTTTCGCAAAAGTATTAGAAGGAACAGAAGTTTCTGCAAAAGATAATATACAAGATACAATTGATACTTTATTACAAAAAGCAAGAACTTTGAAGAATGACTTTATCGATGGTATAGAGTCAGATTTATTAGTTATTGTAGTAGATAGCGAATATAGAAAAGGAATGAAGAAAATTCTTGATGATTTACCAAATGGAACAGATCCAAAAGAACAAGCTATTGGTATGTATGACTCTGTTAGAGTTTATGAATCAACAAGATTACCTGACGGCGTAAAAGCTGTTGTAATGATGGACGGAGCTATTGCTCAACCATTCTATGTATCAGAATATGGAGCAGAAAAAGTACCGTTTGATGATGCAGTAGCATTAGAAGATTTCTTATACAAAGGAACAAAAGCATTAATGGAAGATACAATATTCTATGTAACAGATGCTAAACTTGCTGAATTAAATGTAACATCAAAAGCAGGAACATCAACTGGAAAAACAAAAATAACTATTACACCAGCTTTGACATCTGGAAATAGTTATAAATATAAAGCAGCTGCAAATCCAACAATGCCAGAATATGATGCAGTTTGCACATCTGGATATACAGCTTGGAATGGAACAGACGAAATTACAGCAACAACAGGACAAAAAATAGTAGTTGTTGAAGTTGATTCAGCAAATAAGGCTAAAAAAGCAGGAATAGTAACAATTACTTCAATGGCCTAGGAATAGGAGGCAATAGAAAATGGATGATAATATAGATAAAATAATAAATGACTTAGGTCCTAATTATAGAGGTGACGCCAATGTGTTAAAACAAATATTAGAAGAAATTAGTTCTATTGCATCTGATATTTCTAACAGACAAAAGAATGATACAAAGTTATTTCCATACATAAAAAAAGCCACAAAAGCTATTTATCTTACAAGAGGAGCAGAAGGTTTAACAAGTAGAAATGAGGGCTCTATTTCAACATCATTTGAAGATATTATAGAAAAATTAAGGAATGACATTATTAAATCAGGATTAAGGAGGATTAGATAATGTTATTACGAGACTTAGTAAAAATACATATATCAGAATACGAAGAAATAGAAAATCACGGAGAAACAGAGAAAATATGGAAGTATAAAGGTACAGCTTGGCTAAACATGCAACAAGATGTGAATGAACTAGATAAAAAGTCTACAGGAGAAGTAGATTATAGCATTTATAAAGGTAGAAGTACAAGAGATTATGAGATACAAAAAGGCAATGGAATATCATTTGAAGATGTTTCAAAGTTAGAGGAGTTTATTCCTGAATATCGAGTATTAGATAAAAATAAAATAGGAAATACATATGTATATAGAATGGAGAAAATGCAAAAATGATAAGCTTTGATTGTAATATAAAGGTAAAACATAATTTTAAAAATATAAATGCTATAATTCAAAGATTACCACAAACAGTAAAGATAGCAACAGAAGATATTCTAAAAAACATTAGAGGTTGTGCAATAAGATTAGAAAAAGGTCATAATGAAAACGGAATATTAGTAGAAATGATTGATATGTCAACTAAAGAAGTAAAAGGAAGGGTCTATTGTGATCCTTCCAAATTTATGACTGAAAATGGGCAATCATATTTGTGGTTTGAATATTTTGGAACAGGTCAATATGCTGAAAAAGAACATATTGGTAAGACAAAACACTTTTTGGAAACAGGTTACACTGAGTGGTATATACCCGTGCATAAAGTAGGTAGATCTTTGAATTTTCCAATCACAACAATAGGAAATACTCAATTCTATGTAGCGGTTGGTTCAAGGGCAAATCACTTTCTAAGCGATGCTGAATTTAAAACTAGAAATGAAAATACAGAAATTGTCAAGAAGAAACTAGATGAAATGTTGAAGGAGGTATGTAAGTAATGAAAGATTTAAGTATAAAAGAGTTTAGTGATTTAGTATATGAAAAGCTAGAACCATTGAAATATAAACAAATACTAACAAATCCAACAACAACGAGTAAGTTTCCTTGCTTGGAATTGCACACAGCTTTAAAATCAGTAAATCTAACTGAAAACGGTTTTCCAATCAAATCTACGTTTCAAATATCAATAACTTGTTGGAATGAAAAACAACGCCAAGCAATGCAAATGACAGATGAAGTTGATAAAAAGCTTCAAGAACTTAATTTTACAAGGACAAATACCAGTCCTGCAGTATATGAACAAATACTACAAAAATACGGTATAACAATAACTTTTGAGGTTCGTTTTAATTCAATAACGGCCTCTTTTAATTTGAAATAAAAAAGGAGGATTTTAAAATGGCAGGAGATACACCAAAAACAACAACACCACAAGTTGCTATGAAAGCAAAAGTGTCTTATGCAACAACACTAACAGGAGAAAGAACAGATATAGGTTATGTACAAAAAGTGGGACAATTAAAAACTTTAAAAGAGGGACAAACATATAGTGCATTAGATTTAGAAGAAGAAAGAATGGCTAAAGGAAAAAGAAAAGCAGAAACTGTTGATATAGAAATGATGTTTATACAAGAAACACATAAAGCTATTCAAGCTATAGCTGATGCAGACACAACAATATTCTTATTTTTAGAATATCCAGAGACAACAGCATCAGTTGCTAACAAACCATTAGTTCAATCAGTAAAATGCACTGTCGATATAGCAGGACAAGAAATGAATGATGGAGACTTTATAAAAGACACAATGAGAGTATATAAAGAGTCAAAAGTAGTAGAAACAGACGGATATCCTATTGAAGGAGATTTAACAAAATATTAATAAAATTTAAGGGAAGGCATATTTTTATAGCCTTCTCTCTTTTGCAAAGGAGAGAAAATAAATGATAATAGAAACGAAAAATAAAACAATTAATTTAGTACTAAAAACAAGAAAAATAGTAGATATAGCTAATCTACTTAAGAATAAAAATTTTGAAGAAGCTTTTATTAAAGTATATTCTATATTAGACATAGAAGCTTTATCAAAGATAATATTTAAAATATCAGAATTAGAAAGTGGAGAAAATGCATTTACAAATAGTGATGAAGTTTACGATTTTATAGATGAATGTAGAAAAGAAGGAATGACAATTAAAAATTTATATGAAAAGATTGCAGAGGCGTTGAATGATGAGGGTTTTTTCAAAAAGAAAATGACAAAGAAAGAGTTGAAGGAAATAGCAACAAATCCTCTTTCTACACTAAACTTAGACAAGATTGTAGAGAAATCTGCAGAAAACGTGGTAGGCAAGATAATAGAACAAGAGTTCTAGAGTCAAAAGGACTAAGCAATATAATGCAAAATATAAAAGACGCTAACAATTTAATAGATTTAATATATGCAATAGAACCACTTGCATATTATTTTGATATGAAGCCGTTTGAATTTTGGAATAGCAGATATTCAGAAATAAACATTTACTGTCAAACTCATTTAATTAAAATTTTTGACGACTTGAGAAGAGAAATAGATTTACAAGAAGCGGTGACAAACAAATTAATTGCAGGCGATTGTATGAATCAGAATGCAGAAATAATAATGATTAGAGATAACTACAAAGAGTTATTTGAACAAGAACAAGAGCAAACATTAGAAGATCAAAGAAGATTATTTAAAGGATAAAAATGTCGAAAAATGTCAATAATTTAATATTGATTTATTCGACTTCGTTCGATATAATTCTTAATATATTGAACGAAAGGAGAATCAATTATGGCACATTTTGAAAGGAAAAAGATGAGCAAACACGCATCAGGAAACAATAATAAAAAAATCGTAATAGCAATAATTGTAATAGTTATAATTGCAAGTATAGGAATTTGTTTATATTTAGTTAATCAAAACAATAACAGAAGTAATATAAGTAGTTCAACGGAAGTACTTCAAAATAAATCAAAAACAGCTGAAGAGATAATAAGCAAAATGAAAGAAAAAAATACAAACATAGGTAAAGTAGTAATTTATAACTCTGAAACAGATCTAAACAAACTACTAGGAAGACCAGGACAATATACTTCTAAAATTACTTTTGAAGACAAAAGAATAAAACAAACAAATGCAAATTTAGATAAAGAATTATCTACAGAAGAGGAAATAAATGAACCTGTAGGAGGAACTATTGAAGTATTTGAAAACGAAAATGACATGAAGAATAGAAAAAACTATATAGAAGGACTTTCTACAACAGCTATGTTTTCTCAATATATTTATATTAAAAGAGATGCTTTATTAAGAATTGATGGAGATTTAACACCGGAACAAGCAAGAGAATATGAAACGTTATTTAATGAAATTGTAAAATAAATAAAATGAAAATTATTAAAAAACCAAATATATATACTCAAGATTTAAAAGAAGAGCAATATCAGATGAGTATGTAAAACCAAACGTCAGATCAATTCTGACGTTTTTTGTTGTAAAAACGTAAAACTTTAACAAGAAAGGGGGAAGTGTAATGACAGCAGAAGAAATTGAAATAATTGTAACTGCAAAGATTGAAGAAGCATTAAAGGAATTAAATAAAATAGTACCTGCAATAAAAGAAAAAATGAAACAGGTTCAAGAAACTCTTTCAAAAGCAGATACAAAAGCAATGACAATCAAATTACACCAAGCAGTTAATTTTATGAAAAAGAAAATGCTTGATTTAAAGAAGAGTTCTGAAAACAATAAAATAGCAATTAAAGTTAATAATAAAGATGCACAAAAGCAAATATCTCAAATACAAAAACAAATAGATAGTTTACAAGAAAAAATAAATGCCCGACAACTGAAATTAAATGTGATAAATCCACAAATAGATAAAATAGTAGATGATACTAAAAGAAGAGTAACTCCAGAAGGAATAAATCCTAATGATAAAGTAATGGATACAATAGTTAATAATGCATTGAAATCAAACAAAGATTTTACATCATTAAATAGTCAAGCACAAAAGTTATATACAGAAATAGAAATGTATAATAAACAACTAAGTGAAGCAAAAAATAGAATGACACAATTAAATCAAGAAACAAATAAGACAGCAACTACTCAAAACAAATTGAGTAGTTTTTTTAGTAATTTCAAACAAAAAATAGGAACAGCATTTAAGCAGATGCCAAAGACAGGGCAAAATATTACAAGAAGTTTAAGAGGAATGGGAAGTTCATTAAAAGCGGGTTTAGGGCAAATATTTAAAATCGCAGGAGCTCTGTTTGGTTTACAAACAATATATTCAACTTTGAGAAGTGCAGCAAGCACGTGGTTATCTAGTCAAAATTCACAAGCAAAACAATTAAGTGCCAACATAGATTACATGAAATACGCTCTAGGTTCAACTTTAGCACCGGTTATACAATACATAGTTAATCTTGTATATCAAGCGTTAAAAGGGGTTCAATCTTTGATTTATGCGCTCACAGGAGTTAATATATTTGCTAATGCAAGTGCAAAAGCATATTCAAATATGGCCAATAGTGCTAAAAGTGCAGGAAAAGCAACTAAAGCACTAAATCCGGGTGATATTGATGAAGTTCATAACATACAAGACGATAATTCGGGATCAGGAGGAAATGGTGGAGCAGGTAGTGTAATGCCAAATATTGATTTAGGACAAGTAGATACTAAATTAAATGCTTTTTTAAAAAAAATAAAGGATGGCAAGTGGTATGAAGCTGGAGCTGAAATAGGCAAAAAACTGAATGAATCATTAAGAAAAATACCGTGGACAAAAATAAAGGAAACAGCAGGAAATATAGGAAAAGGGATAGCTGAATTTATAAACGGTGGAATAGAAAATATAGATTGGAATTTAGTTGGAAGCACATTAGGTGAAGGTTTAAACACAGCAATAATATTTTTAAAAAAATTCGTAACAACACTTAACTTTGCTTCAATAGTAGATGCGATATTTAATTTCCTTGTAGGAACAATATCAACAATAAATTGGGGAGATATTGCATATATAATATTCTACATGATAGGAGTGAACTTTGGTGTACAAGTAAGGCAATTATGGAATGTAATATCAATAGCATGTTCGAGCATAGGAACATTTTTTCATAATAAAATAGCAGAAGCAGGTGGAAATGTAGCTCTTGGTTTATGGAATGGAATACTAGAAGGTTTAGGGAATATAGCAAAATGGCTATATGATAATGTAATTTATCCTTTTATAGACGGTTTTAAAAACGGTATGGGAATACACTCACCTTCTACTGTTATGTTTGAATTACGGAAAATATGTAATGCAAGGGCTTTTGAACCGGAATAAAAAATAAAGTGAACAACTTAAATTCTACAATAAAAGAAATATGCAATAGTATTAAAAATTGGTTTAAGAATAAACTTGAAAATTCAAAATTCACAACAATAGGTAGAAACGTAATTAACGGAATAAAAAGTGGAATTAAAAATAATCCTATTTCATCAACGATTTCGAATGTGTGTGGAAATGTAAAAACATGGTTTTCTAATGGATTAGGAAGCTGGAAATTCACTAGTATTGGCGAAAATGTAATAGGTGGAATAAAAAGAGGAATCAACAACGCAAAAGACGGATTATTAAGAACAGCATCAAGAATAGCAAATTCTGTCACATCAACTTTCAAAAATGCATTAGGAATACACTCGCCTTCTAAAGTCATGGCAGATTATGTAGGTAAATTTATTCCTCTTGGAATAGCGGAAGGAATCAAAAATAAGGCACAATCTGTTTATGATAGTATATATGAAATAACAAATGGTTTAAAATTAAATAAACAGGGACTAATGACAGATATATCAGCGACATATTCAAAATCAAATGTAAATGCAAGTGTATTAAACAAAGGAAATATACTAGAAAAAACAATAAATAACATAAGCCAAAACTCAGGAGGAACAATCAATTTTGAAAACACTATAAAATTAAACAGCAAAGTATTAGCAAGAGAATTAATAGAGGATTTAGACACAGAAGCAAGAAGACGTGGATATAAACCACTATTAGAAAGGGGATAAGAAGATGATAAAGGAAAATGATGTAATAATAGTAGATGGGAAAAGTCTTCCGACCCCATCTGAATATGTACCATACCCGACATTGAGAGAAAAAAGCACAGAGAATGCGTTAGGAGATTTAGTTAGAAAAATAATAAGTTCAAGGTGGAAAATTGAAATGAAATGGGATTTGCTGACAGCAGAACAAATGAATTATTTAACAGAATTAAAATTTAAAAAAGAATTTTCATGCACTTTTCCTTCGAATAATTCAAAAAGATTAACTAAACAAATGTACGTAGGAGATTTAAAACCGTCTGCAAGAGCAATAGATCCTGAAACAAAATTAGTAACAGGTTGGACTGATGTCTCTTGCAACTTTATACAAACTAAAGCTGACAAATACACCGGAGGTGCTGTGTAATGATAGATGATTCTCAAATAATAATAGATGCAATGAGAGAACGAAATATTACAGTAAGTGCAAAAGTGAATATAATACATAATACATATAATGATAAACCTTTTTTTGAAAAACGGGAAATACGCAATATTTGAAGATGATGGAATAGGATTAGATGGTTCATACAATGTAATAGAAGAGAATAAAGAGGAGGGGTGGTTCAGTGATAAAATATCTGACATAAACGGGAATTTAAATGTACAATATTCACAAAACGTTTTCAATGATAAAGAGCAAGAAAGTGACTTACACATATTATTTACAAACATTAGAAATGAATATGCAGTTAATTTTGATGTAATAATACGGAGAAAAAACTTATAATTTTACAAATAACACTAAGAAAGAAGTATTAATAAACAATGTAATAACAGGAAGTAATGTTACAATAAAAATTTATAAATGGTCTAAAAAATACAGCAGTGCCAAAGTTTTAAATGTGTTTTTAGGGGTTGCATATAGATATCAAGATAGCGAAATTGTTTCAATTGACTGCAAAAAAGGTACAAGTTTAACAAACGAAGATATACAATCAAAAGAACTACAAATAAAGATAGTCGACGATGATTCGTATAGCATTTTTTCAGAATCAATTTGGGATAAATTCGACAAAGACACGAGAATCGAAGTGTTTTTAGGAGTATTAATAAATAATTTTATTTATTATGTAAAAACTGATGAATGTTATTTTAAAAAAATAGAAAAGGGCAATAATGAATTGTGTGTAACAATAACAGGAATAGGAATAATAAGTAAATATCAAGACACAAAATGGTATAATTTATATACAGAAATATATCTATTGCCGGGTACATTGCAGAAAATATTACAAGATATTAATGGAACTGATAAAAAATAT
>ULVN01030319.1_pt1 | contig 17731 bp, 7 predicted proteins | sample 1959491 | NCBI WGS metagenome assembly ULVN01 (sample SAMEA4835787, study PRJEB28245) | human gut metagenome | biome: gut microbiome; material: fecal sample | place: Denmark | collected 2008 | reverse complement strand
GCTCTCAGTCAGATAGAAGACAAGGGCTATGCGCGCGAATACGAATCAGACAATCGCCGTGTGTTCAAGATCGGCGCCAGCTTCTCGTCGGAGACGGGGACTATAGCCGACTGGATATGTGTCTGAAACAGAACGTTCAAAATGGCATTTCAACCGCAATAGCCTACCGAAAAAAGATAACAAACGATAATTTCCTACTTTTGATAAAAGCAATATGAAAAAAACGTACTACAGAACGCTATCGAAAAAACAAGTCAAGAAAAAACATTTTGCCTTAAACGCAAACCGGCACGGCCGTCTGTCGCATTTCACTTATTATGCGATGTTGGTGCTTGCAGTTGTCTTAACAGCAGTGACAACAAGCATGCCGGCAGCTGCAGCCGGTAAAGCGGCAAGAGGGAAAGACTATGTTCCGGCAGACTATACATGGACGACACAGAGCAAAAATTCATCTGAATCAATGCCCTGCGGCGGACACGACGTGGGCATGAACGTATGGGTGGAGAACGGCGACATAATGATATACGTGGCACGTAGCGGAATGTTCGACGAGAACAACACACTGCTGAAAGCCGGACGACTGAGACTGCGCCTCACGCCCAACCCGTTTAACGGTGCAGATGCAGGCTTCAGCCAGACCCTGAAACTTGACGACGGCGCTGTTTACATAAAGGGAAAAGACACGGAAATACGCCTGTGGGCAGATGTGGAGACATCTGCCGTGTTTGCAGAGATAAATTCAAAGACAAAGACAGACGCCACCCTAAGCTATGAAAGCTGGCGATATAAAGACAGACCGGTTACAAAAGCCGAATGCCAGCAGTGCTCATACAAATGGAATTTGCCTAAGGACTGCACCACATATCAGGATTCGATACGTGCAAAGGGCAACACACTTGTGTTCTGGCACAAGAACCGCGAACAGACTGTGTTCGATTTTACAGTAAACAAAGAAAACCTAGACGGAATAAAAAGCAATCTGTACAACCCCATCGGCGGCCTGCGATTCGGCGGTGAACTCGTTGCCCCGGGTTTCACTTTCTGCGGCACTACCGACGGCACCTATGCCTCAACAGACTTCCGTGCATGGAACTTTAAGGCTGAAGGCATAAAAAAATCTACGATAACGCTAAACCTGTATGACGGCGACAAGGCCCCGAAAATACCTACGGCGAAAGAGTCGAAAAGAAGAAGTGCTGCATGGTGGCATGCTTACTGGCAAAGAAGTTATATCATACCGGCCGACAGAAACGACAACACGGACAATCCGACAAGCAAATGGCAAGGAATACTGCGCAACTACGAACTGTTCCGCTATATGCTCGGATGCAACGCTTACGGAGAATGGCCCTCTAAATTCAACGGCGGACTGTTCACCTTCGACCCCGTATACGTAGACCCGAAGACGCCTTTCACGCCAGACTACCGCAAATGGGGAGGCGGAACCATGACGGCTCAGAACCAGCGACTGGTTTACTGGCCTATGCTAAAGAGTGGCGATACGGACATGATGGCATCGCAGTTTGACACGTATCTGCGACTGCTGCCCACGGCCGTTGCACGTACAAAACATTATTGGGGACACGGCGGGGCGTCGTTTACCGAACAGATAGAAAACTTCGGACTGCCTAATCCTGCCGAATACGGCAAGCACAAGCCCGGCGACGACTACGGTATGGAGCGAAACGCATGGCTTGAATATCAGTGGGACACATCATTGGAATTCTGCTCAATGATACTACAGGCGCACTTTTACACCGGAATGGACATCACGAAGTATGAACCGCTGATTGTACAATGCCTGCAATTCTTTGACGAACATTATCAGTATCTAGCAAAACAGCGCGGAGTAAAGGCGCTCGACGGTGAAGGAAAGCTTATACTCTACCCTTCATCCGGATGCGAGACATACAAAATGGCATACAACCCGTCGAGCGTGGTGGCAGCATTGCGCACAGTGACAGAGCAGTTTGAAGCATACAAGGCAGCCAAAGGCACACAAGACACACTTGCTTATGCCCTCGACTCAACATTCATAAGCCGCATACCCGACATGCCGCTGCGCACCATCGAGGGCGACACATGCATAGCCCCTGCCATTGTATGGGCCAGAATACAGAACGTTGAGACGCCGCAACTGTATCCGGTATTTCCCTGGCGAATATACGGCATGGGGCGCCCCGGATTAAACACTGCACGCAACACTTATCTTAAAGACCCGCACGCACTAAAGATGCGCACACACATCGGCTGGAAACAGGACAATATCTGGGCTGCATGCCTCGGCCTTACCGACGATGCGGCACGCCTTAACCTTGAGAAATTTGCCGACGGGCCTTACCGCTTCCCTGCCTTCTGGGACCCTGGCTATGACTGGGCACCCGACTGCAACCGCGGTGGTGCAGCCATGATAGGCTTGCAGGAAATGCTGCTTCAGGAAACACCCGACGGTCAACTGCTGCTCTTCCAGGCATGGCCGCGCGAATGGAACGTGAAATTCAGACTTCATGCGACAGGCGGAAGGATAGTCAATGCGGAAATAAAGGACGGAAAGATAAAGGTTGAGACAGAGAAAACAAAATAAAAACCACTTGTCTGCCACAAGAAAAACAATAAAAGAAGAATGTATAATGATGCGTAAGCTGCGGCAAGACTAACCATGAAGGCCGCAAATATGCCAAAGCACAAGCAACTTTAAAACAAAAAGAGACGGACAAAACACGTTGACACGCCACGACATCATACATTCAAACTGTATTGAAACAATAAACAAGGCCTTGCGCATCAGTATTGCGCAAGGCCTTGTTTCATATCATTATCACCGCATCGGTTTAGCGGTATGCCTTCTCATAAATAGCAAGTATTTCGTCTTCTGTCAGCATGCGCGGGTCAAGCTGGAACAAGCCTCCCATGGTTTCCTTTGCATTCTTAACCATTTCAGGAAGATCCTCTTTCTTAATGCCCCAGTCGCTCAACTTCAAGTCGTCAACCTTGCAGGCCTTCTGCATCTTGACGAGAGCATCGATAAAGTCAGACGGACGCTTACTCGGCTCCATAGTCATGGCCTCTGCCATCTTCATGTAGCGCTTCATGCTGTCATTGCGGAATGTCTCAAAATAAGACTGCGACAGACAAATCAGTCCTGCGCCGTGAGGCAGTTCAGGATAAAGGGCACTCATGGCATGCTCCATTGAATGTTCTGACGTACAGCTTGATGTAGACTCAACCATACCGGCCAGCGTACTTGCCCATGCAACCTTTGTCCTTGCCTTCAAGTTGCGTCCGTCAGCCACTGCCACAGGCAGATACTTATAGATAAGACGGATAGCCTCGAGAGCATAAAGGTCACTTATCGGAGTGGCACAGTTTGCTATGTAGCCCTCAGCTGCATGGAAGAATGCGTCAAAGCCCTGATAAGCCGTAAGTCTTGGCGGGATGCTGAGCATGAGTTCCGGGTCAACAATAGACATTGTCGGGAATGTCAGCTTGCAGCCAAAGCCAATCTTTTCGTGAGCTGTCTCATGGGTAATAACAGTCCAAGGGTCAACCTCTGTACCAGTGCCGGCCGTTGTTGGGATAGCAATAATAGGCAGAGCCTTCTCAACGGGCTTGTTCTTACCTGTACCTCCGGCAATATAGTCCCAGTAATCGCCCTCGTTGCATGCCATTATGGCGATGCTCTTTGCAGAGTCGATAGAGCTTCCGCCGCCAAGACCGATGACGAAGTCGCACTTCTCTTCACGGCACAGCGCAGCTGCCTCCATTACATGCTGCTTGATCGGGTTGGGAAGAATCTTATCAAAGACAACGCTCTCAACATTATTCTCCTTAAGATAGCCTACCACTTTATCTAAATAGCCATACTTCTTCATTGAAGTTCCGCCAGAAATAACAATCAACGCTTTCTTACCAGGCAAATTTTCTGTTGCCAGCCTTCTGAGTTCGCCGCATCCGAACAATAATTTTGTAGGAATGTGCAGATTAAATACAAGGTTCTTGTTCATGATCGTATTAATTTAAAGTTTTCAAAAGCAAATATAATAAATCTATTACAAACAAAAGAATAAATATGAATTTAATTTTAAATTAAAACCGACAAGCAGCTTTATGCTTATATAAAACATTATACTCCTGATTGCAATGTCTGCCTATTTACGCTTCATGACGCTGTTCACTACGCGCACCGACGAAACGAGCTTGCCGGTGGACGTAAACACGTCGACGTTCCACACATGAGACGAGCGGCCCTTATGCACAATGGTGCCCACGGCACGCACCGTATCGCCCTCATGGGCCGAAGATATATGGTTGCCGCTTACCTGCATGCCGACAACATACTCGTCGGGATTACATATTATCATAGAGCCAAACCCAGCCACTGTCTCTGCCAACGCAAGCGTGGCTCCGCCATGCAGGATGCCGAACGGCTGACGGTTGCGGTGGTCAACAGGCATAGTGGCCTCAACGCGGTCATGAGAGGCATAGGTATACTGTATGCCGAGGTTGCCCATAAGCGTAGATTTCGACTGGGCATTAAGCTCATCGAGCGGAATCTCGCTCGGACGCACCTCAGCCAAGAACGCCTTCTCAACAGCCACAGCCACGCCGTCTTCGTTGTTAGACAGTGTGATATAGTCGGCACAACGCTTCACTGATCCAGGCGCATTGCCCATGGCAATTCCGAGACTTGCCAACTGCAACATGGTTACATCGGCCACGCCGTCGCCGAATACTACGATGTCGTCTGTCTTTATGCCCTCCATCTCCATTACGGCAGCCAGCGTGTTGGCCTTGTTGACGCGGCAGCCTACCACCTCGAGGAAGAACGGCTCTGAGCGGAACACGTCGAGCACACCGTCGAGACGGCGCTTCCAGTGGTTCTCCAGTCCTACGAGAGCCTCCTCGTCGTCGCTGACAAGCATGCACTTGCACGGAATGAAGTCGATGGCTATGGAGAAATGCTCCTCATAGACAATCTTCATGCCGTTGAGCTCGGCTTCAGCCTTGATGTGCGGATTGTCAGGCATGTTCGTAACAATACAGTCCTCATTATAAGTAAGGATGCCAAATCCGTTTTTGTCGGCCTTTTTCTCAAGATAAGGTATCAGTTCGGGATTAATGCGGCGTTCAAATATCACTTCGCCGTCAGCAGCCCTTATAACCTGTCCGCCGTTATACGCCATAACATATCCGTTGTAGGTGTCAAGCTCGAGCATCTTGGCAAGTCCGAGCAGCCCGTATGTCGGACGCCCTGACGCCAGCATTATTCGCACGCCCATTTGCTGAACCTTGCGCAGCGTTGCCAACGTGCGCTTGCTTACCTCCTTGTTGTCGTTCAACAATGTTCCGTCAACGTCCAGAACAAGCATCTTATATTTCATAGCTCAATGTTTTAAGGGTTATGTCAAAACAAGACAAAGCTCATATCCAGCCGCCGTATGCTGCTTCAGCCGGCAGGCGGCACGGCCTTTATCTTTCTTACAAAAATACGTAAAAACATTTTCATATTCTCACTTATCAGGCTATTTTTGTAACGGCGTTTCAGTTTTTTAAGGAATGCCGCGCCTTTGCCTCCACCTTTATAAATATATCTAAAAAAGGGTTGCCAAAGGTGCAGAAGGCAAATTTAGGTTCAAAAGTCGACAAAGCTGCCGCAAAAGAAGTTACAACCGACAACTGAAGGCGTCATCATATAAATAAGACAAATTCAACGCAGCCCTGCCGCAAAGGCAAGGGCACAAACACTGAAAGAGATGAGAAATTTTCTGTTATCTATCCTTCTGCTCGTATCGTGCAGCATGAGCGCGAAGCTCACCGTTACAAAACTTACGTGCAACTATCAGGACGGACTGGCCGTAACAGCCGGCGACATACGCGTGGGCTGGCAGATGAAGGCCGACACCAACGGCGACAGGCAGACTGCCTACCGCATAAGGATTTTTGAGAACATAACCGGCAAAAGTGTCTACGACTCGGGCAAGACGGCGTCGGCCGAAAGCCAGCTGATATCGCTGCCGCCGCTGAAGGGCAACCGCCACGGCTACTACTGGCAGGTGTGCGTATGGGACGCCGCCGGCAAGAAGTCGGCATGGAGCCAGAAGCAATATGTGAGAGTGGTGCCCGAAGAGCTCGGGGCTAAATGGATTGGAGCCATAACCAAAGCGGACGCAAAGCTGCCCGAAGGACGATGGGCAAACTCAGTGTTCAAGAAAGACAGCTTCAAGGCAAAATGGCAAGACACCGACACGCTGTCGGCTAAAAGCATAATACTGAGAAAAGAGTTCAGCACCGGCAAGAGGAAGATTACAGATGCCGTGGTGTACATAAGCGGACTGGGACACTACGAGATGAAGATAAACGGACGTAAGGTCTGCGACAGCGAGTTTGCCCCGCTTTGGAGCGAATACAGCAAGACCGTCTACTACAACACCTACGACGTGACACAGCTGCTCGCAGAGGGGCGCAACGCCATAAACGTGCTACTGGGCAACGGATTCTTCAACGTGCAGCGCATGGGCCGCTACAGCAAGCTGCAGACCAGCTTCGGCCCGCCGCAGATGATTATGCGCATGGAAATAAACTTCAGCGACGGCAGCCGCCAGGTGATAAAGAGCGGCGAAGACTGGAAGTACACGCTGAGCCCGATAACGTTCAACAGCATATACGGAGGCGAATCTTACGACGCAAGGCTCTGCCAGCCCGGATGCGACAAGCCCGGATTCGACGACAGCAGATGGCATGACGCCGTGCAGGTGGAGGGACCAGCGGGCACGCTGACGCCACAGACTGCACAGCCCGTGAAGATAATGGAGCGCTACGGTGTGAAGTCGTGGATGAAGATACATACAGATTCGCTTGCAGCAGCGTCAAAGGCCACAAAACGAGAAATAGACCCGTCTGTGATTGTTGCCGACATGGGACAGAATCTTGCAGGATTTCCTGAGATAACAATAGAAGGCAAGCGCGGACAAAAGGTTACAATGCTCGTAGCCGAGAAGCTCACTCAGCAGGGAGCCTGCGACCAGAGGCAGACCGGACGCCAGCATTATTACGAATATACCCTGGGCAGCGACGGCACGGAGATATGGCATCCGCGCTTTTCCTACTACGGCTTCCGCTACATACAGGTGGAGGGTGCGGTGCGCGAGGGAGAACCCAACCCGCAGGGGCTGCCAGTACTGAAGAAGCTCAGCAGCTGTTTCGTTTACAACTCTGCCAGAGAGGTGTCGTCGTTTGAATGTTCAAACGAGCTGTTCACCAAGACGCACCGCCTCATAGAAAGGGCTGAGCGCAGCAACATGCAGTCCGTGCTGACCGACTGCCCTCACCGCGAAAAGCTGGGATGGCTAGAGCAAGACCATCTGTGCGGCCCCAGCCTTCTATACAACTACGACATGACGCGCTTTGCGCCAAAGGTGATACGCGACATAACCGACACACAGAAGTCAGACGGCATGGTGCCCACCACGGCGCCACAGTATGTGTCGTTCGGCAATCTGTTTGACGACTCGCCCGAATGGGGCAGCACGCTCATCATCATGCCGTTCATGTATTATGAGCAGTATGGCGACAGCACGCTCATCACCGCCAACTACGGATCCATGAGCCGATATGTCGACTATCTGACGTCGCGCGCCGACAGCGGCATTGTGAGCCACGGACTTGGCGACTGGTACGACTATGGTCCATGGCGTGCAGGCTTCTCAAAGAACACTCCCGTACCACTTGTGGCAACGGCCCACTACATCTTCGACCTACAACTGATGACGCGCGCTGCACGCATGACGGGCAACACGGCCGACGCAGACAAATACTCCAAGCTGCTGGCATACGTCACGGATGCCTTCAACAGCCGCTTCTTCAAAGCCGACTCATGCACCTACGGCACGGGCAGCCAGACATCCAACGCCCTGCCGCTGTATCTCGGACTTACGGGCAACAACAAGCAGGGCGTGCTCAACAGTCTCGTGGCCGACATCAAGGCACACAGCACACGCCTGACAACGGGCGACGTGGGCAACCGCTACCTGTTTCAGACGCTTGCACAGAACGGACTCAACGACCTGCTCTACTCCATGCTGAACCATTATGAGACGCCGGGCTACGGCTTCCAGCTGCGCCACGGCGCCACGACGCTTACCGAGCAGTGGGACCCCAACCAAGGCTCGTCGCTCAACCACTTCATGATGGGACAGATAGACGAATGGCTCTTCAAGACTCTCGCAGGCATACAAAATCGCCCAGGCACCTACGGACTGCGCCACTTGCTGATAAAACCAACGCTCGTGGGCGACCTCAAATATGTCAATGCAAGCACAGAGTCGCTCTACGGCAAAATCAGCGTCAGCTGCACACGCAGTTCGCTCACAGTTGACATACCCGTAGGCTCAGACGCCACCATAGTGCTGCCCGACGGCACCGAAAAGCAGGTTGGATCGGGCAAACACACATTCAACTTCTGAATGCATATCCATACAGACGGCCCTGACGGCAACAACACCTGACGGGCATCTGAAGCCTATATGGCCAATAAGAAAATCTGAAACATAATAAAACCGGGCAAAACATTATCCACAACATGTTTTGCCCGGTTTGTTTTTTTACATGCGCAGGATTATTACGGCTTATCCTAACAGCCCTCTCACCACCCCACACCCTGCCCCACATTTCCGGCAAAATGAGGCAACACAGGCGCAAGAATAAATAATAAGTTTTAGTCATGCTCGCCTTAACTGACCAAAGGACACCGGTCTTGCCACAAAAAGCCATTCATTTACGACAAAAAAAGCGGCCACTTTTGCATCATAAACGGCCCACTTACGACCCGTAAACGATAGGTTAATGATTTGAAATCTAATCACGCTATTTTGCTTACAGTCCGTATAATGTAAACCGCAGTTCAGACCATCCGTTAACAACGAAGACATATTTTACTTTCTGTTTTTTGCCCTAAAAAATGCTGCTGCAATTTTCGGCCTGTATACATGGCACGGATCTGACAGAACAAAGGCAAATCATTGGCCTGCCCATGCTCCGCCAACATCTGTATAAACCGATGCTGGCAGGTATGAAATAAAGCATCATATTTTGGACAAAATGACAGATAGAGATTAAAGCCGACAGCGGCATTACAGCTGTCTGATATATAGTCGGCAGCTATACAGAAAATAAAGAATAAAACAAGCCAACTCGCTACATCCATCATCAGGAAATACTGACTATAAATAAGGATGTAACGAGCTGGCTTGTTCTTATAATACTGTTATGTTCAGCTCAATGTTAAAGTTTAACGCGGTTGCGCCTCACATCAATACCACTGCACGGCGTTGCTGTAGCCGCTGCGCTTGTCGTATTTAAGTGCATCGGTAAGAGTGGCGGCATTACATCTGAACGAGAAGTTGTAAGATGTGTATGGAGCCAGCACCACAGAGCAGCTCATGTTGAAGCAGTGGAGGTCGCGGCTCAGCGATGCAGTGGTCATAGACAGGTCATGGTTTTCAAAGTCGTAACCGGAAGAGAAGCTGATGTTCCATCCGTCGCTGATGCGTATGTTTCCGCTGAAGTTCAGGGTCTGCGTAAATGCGTAAGGATAGCGCATGGTCTTGGTGTTGAACTTTCCGCTTGTGTTCTCACGCATCGTTATTCCGTAGCCGAATGTGAGCGACCATGGCATTGAGAATTTCATGTATCCGTCTGCGTCGGTCTCGGCCTTGCCTGCATTCTTCTTTCTTGCACCGTTCTGTCCGTTCACCATGTCGTCGTCAACGTTCGACTCTATTCCGGTGTCGTCGTCCTCCGTGTTGTTGTCATCCTCCGTGGCGTCTTCTTCGTCATCTCCTCCGCCGAACCATTTCTTCAGCTTTTCGGGATTAAGGGTGAACGATATGTTCTGCGACAAGCCCTGGAAGCGGCCAAAGCGGCCCTTGCTGTACTCGGTATGGTTGCTGACGTATGGCCTTCCGTTATCGTCAAGCTCGTAAGCATAGGTTGCAAACACGGCATTGAGGTTGAATGTATAGTTCTTCCACCACTTCAGCCTGAGCCTTACGGTAAGGTCGCTCCAAGGTTTCTCCTTTGCGGCCATGTTGTAGCCCATGTTGAATCCGAGTTCGTCTATAATGCTGAGTTTCTTGTATCCGGTAGAGTCTTTGTCCGACTTCACCTTCATCTCAATGTTGTTCGACAGGTCGAAGGTTACGCTTCCCGTCTTTCCCCTCGACGGCACATTGAACAAGCCGTTCTCAAATGGTGAATATTCAACGAGGCTTACATTGCCGTCGGCATCGGTCTTCTGGTAGGTCTCATAGTATCTCGAGCCGCAGTCGGGCGCATAGCTGAACGTAACCTGAGGCGTCAGCACGTGGCGTATGGCCTGTATCTTGTCGCCGAAAATCTTCTTCGACGGAACCCAGAAACCGTACATCTTGGTTGAGGCGCCGATGCTCATGCTCCAGTTGTATACGTTGTAGAATCCGTATGTTGTGTCGGCGCGCTCGGTCTGTGCCTGCTCATCCCACGACTTCATCACCTTGTTGGAGTACATGCGGTCGGTGAAGTTGAACGAGGGGTTGATGTTGATATAGTTGAACAGCGTGAAGTTGGCGTTGATAGGAATATTGTGCTGGAAAGCGTTGCGCCAGTCTTTTATGAGATTCGACTTGAAGAGCTTGTCTTCCTTCGTATCGATAGAGTTGCTGAACTGTCCGGTATAGCTCATAGAGATCTTTTCATACCAGCGCTCTTTGCCGGCCATGTGCTTGCGCTTGAACGGATAAAAGCGGCTCACAGAAATGTTGAGGTCAGGCAGCGTGAGGCTCACGGTAGAGTCTATCATGTTCTGACTGAGGTTGGCCGATCCGCTGATGGTCATGCCAAGGCTCGAGAACGATGTGCTCCAGTTGACGCTTGACGTTCGCAGACTCTGCGTGTAGCTCTGCGGATTATACATACTGTTGAGGTTATTGCGCTCATAGCTCGTAGATGCGAAGTTGACGCTTGCCGAGAGGCTGCTAAAGGGGTTTGACTTAGGATCCTGACGATGACTCCACTGCAGCTTGAAGCTGGTCTGTTCGGTATAGTCGGGCATACCCTTGTCGCCGTTCTTGGTGTTCTGGTAGCTGAAGAAGAAGCTTCCGTTATAGCGGTAGCGCTTGCGGTAGTTGCTTGCCACCGACAATCCCCACGATCCCTTTGTGTAAATTTCGCCAAGCAGCTTGAGGTCCCACTTGTCGCTCATCGCAAAATAATATCCTCCGTCACGCAGATAGAAGCCGCGCGAGCTCTCGTCTCCGTAGCTCGGCATGATGAATCCGCTTGAATAGCTCTTGGTGAACGGAAAGAATCCGTAAGGAATGGCCAGCGGCAGCGGCACATCTGCCACTACGAGATAGGCCGGACCGAACACAACATCCTTGCCGGGGCGCACCTTTGCACGCGACAGGGCTATGTAGAAGTCAGGGTGAGGCTGGTCGCACGTGGTGTAGCGTCCATGCTCAAGATAGAGCACTCCGCTCGAGTCGCGCTTTGAGTGCTGGCTCGACAGGTAGCCGTCTTCCTGTTCAGTATATACATTATATATAAAGCCTTTCTTGGTCTTGAAATTGAAGGCCATGGTGTCGCTCTCATATTTGTCCTGTCCCATGGTGAACACCGGCGTGCCGGATATGGCTCCGGTTGAGTCGGCAGTACCCGTTGCGCGCACCAGACTGCTGTCGAGGTTCATCTGTATGCGGTCGCTGCTGAGGTCCATGTTCTGATATTTCACGTTTGAGTTGCCGTATAGCCTCGCTACCTTGCTCTTTGCATCATAAACCATAGAGTCTTCAGACGAGAAGGTAACGGGGGCGTCTAACGCTCCCGACTTCTTACGGTTTATGCTGTCGAGCCTGATCGAGTCGTCCACCTGTTTGTTATGGTGATATATGGCGAGTTGAAGCGAGTCCATGTTGGTGGTGTCGGGCTCGCCTGACTTATCTGTCGAATCTGCCGGAACGGAGTCAGACGACACCGTGTCGCCCACACTCAGAGAGTCGTTCTGCGCGCGCCCGTTGTCATTTTCCTTGAACAAAGGCAAGGAGGTGTCTGCCATCACAAATATGAAGGCAAACAGCAATACAAATATTACGGTTTTAGTTCTCATATAATGCAGGGTGCAAATTTACAGAAATTAAACCTAATAGCACACCAAAATCGCCTTTTTATTTAATATTTAACGTTTTACGTGCACCCGTATGCCTATTGCACCGGCATTTATACAAGTATGAAAACATAATCGGCACATATATCTGTGCCTTAGACGGTTATGCATTTTTGCATCTAAGAAGCCATTGGCCCGCCCTGCCAGCCCAATAGCTGTTTGCGCCATGACCATGGTCAGCCTGCCGTGCAGTCAGACGCATGGTCGTTGTCCCTGCAAAAGCGCTCTATGTCGTCCTGCTCGCCGACAATCCAGATAGCCTCGCCGTGACGCAGCTTGTGCGACGGGTCCATCTGCGAGAGGTTCTCCTTGCCTTCCTCAAGTCCTACGACCATACAGTTGTACACATCACGTATGCCGCTGTCACGCAGCGTCTTGCCCGCAAAGATGCCGTTGCGGTTTATCACCACCTGATGGAGTTTCATCTCGCGCTTCTCTATCTCCGGGTCTTTATCATGCAGCTCTGTGTTCAAGGCCTCGCTGAAGGCTGTAAGCTGGTCGTCGCTGCCGATAGCCTGAATGTTGTCTCCGGGAAATAATATTGTTCCTCCGTTTGGGATGTTTATCCTCTGGCTGCCACGCAATATGCTGCTGATGTGCACCCCGTATCTGTTTCTGAACTCCAGCTCGCGCAGCATCTTGCCTGCCCATAGAGAATCTTCGGGAATGGTGAAATCAGAGATATGCACGTCACGGTCGAGCAGGCGGCCTTCATACAGCGGACGCCTACGGCCCATCACCTCGGCAACAATCTCTCTTGAACGCAGGTTCTGCATAAACAAGCGCTCCATCTTTATGCTTCTCTTCTTCAGCGAGCGCGATATTATCATAAGTGCCACGGCAGCAAGCGCTATGCTTATCATCAGCGCATTGGTGAAGCGTGTAAGATAATAGCATATATAGAAAACAAACGCAGAAGCCACGGCAACTCTCACGATGATTGTCAGAATGAGCGGCAGGCGGTTGTAGGGATTGCTGTTCCAAAGAGCCTTAAACTCCTCACTGTGGTTTTTCTTCATCATTATAGCCCTCAGGAAAGGAGATATAAACAGTAGCGTGAGCAGTCCGCATGCCGCATTTGCCCACCAGTGAGGCAGAAGCTGACGCACGAAAGGCAGGAAGAAGGTGAACATAAGGGCTATGGATGCGCCCGAGAGTATGGAATAAATCACCGTGATGCGCACCATCTGCTTTATCAGGGTGCGCCATTTTGCCTCAGGCTGCGTGGTCTGCTTGGCAAGCGTAAGATTGTTCATGGCCATAATCCACTTTTTGGGCAGACGGCGTTCGAGCATGCCGTAAGCCGGGGTGGCCATGCGTATCATATAGGGGGTAAGGAAAGTGGTTATCACAGAAACGGCAACCACAACAGGATAAAGGAACTTGCCGATTACTCCGAGCGAAAGGCCAAGCGAGGCTATGATGAACGAAAACTCGCCTATCTGCGCCATGGAGAAACCGCACTGCATGGCCGACTTGAGCGACTGGCCGCCGATAAGGAAGCTCAAACTGCCAAAAATAACCTGTCCGATAATAATTACAAGCACAAGAGTTACTATCGGCCATGAATATTCTACAAGAATGGCGGGATCGACAAGCATGCCGACAGACACGAAGAACACGGCTCCGAAAAGATTCTTCACAGGCTCTACGACCTTTATTATGCGCTCGGCCTCTATAGTCTCGGCAAGGATTGAGCCCATGACAAAAGCTCCGAAGGCGCTGCTGAAGCCTACCTTGGTAGACAGTACGGCCATGGCGCAGCACAGACCGAGAGCCACGATGAGCAGCGTCTCATTGTTGATAAACTTACGCATTGACCTAAGCATGAGCGGAATAAGGAAGATACCCACCACAAACCACAGGATGAGAAAGAAGCCTATCTTCATCAGGCTGCCTATCATCTGTCCTCCGTCGGGATTCGACCCGTTGGCTATGGCCGAGAGCATAACCATCATGACAATGGCCAGTATGTCCTCAAGTATCAGCACACTCATAACCAGTCCGGCAAAGCGCTGCTGCCTAAGGCCAAGGTCGTCGAAGGCTTTATATATAATGGTGGTGGAACTCATGGCGAGCATACCGCCGAGAAAGATGCTGTCCATACGGCTCCAGCCGAACAGATGCCCCGTGACTATGCCCAACATCATCATGCAGAACACGATGGAACACGTGGAGATTATGGGCGAAGCGCCCATCTTAAGTATCTTCTTGAACGAGAAATCCAGACCTAACGAAAAGAGCAGGAACATCACGCCGATGTCGCCCCATGTGCTGATGTCGGCCCTGTCGGCCACCGACATTATGTAAGGCATGTGCGGACTTACCAAGAATCCTGCCACGACATACCCCAGCACAAGCGGCTGTTTAAGCTTCTTGAAAACTATGGTCACTATGCCTGCCACCACAAGAATAAGTGCCAGGTCTTTCACGAGGTGTGGAAGTTCGCCCATTCTTACTGTCTGTTTTTGTCAATATGTTTAAATGTTCAGGGCTGAAAGCAGAAGTTATCAACACTGTCTCCTGCATGATTATATACAGGCAAGACACAAAACCACATTCTGCTTTCAGTCCTGTAAAAGTATTTGTATAAGTGGCGGCTCACCTTACACCGCAATGTGCTAAGGCGTGCCGCTTATGATGCCACTGCCGCATGTCGCCGCCGGCCATACCGCATGCAGGCTGAATTATGCCATGCAACGGCAGGACAAGGCGTGCGCGCATGCCGCACGATATGTTATCAGTCGTTATATTCGGCCGTAATCTCACATATCTTCACGATTACCTGCATGGCCTTTTCCATAACCTGAACAGAAATAAACTCGTAAGGTCCATGGAAGTTTACGCCGCCGGCAAAGATATTAGGACACGGCAGACCCTTGAACGACAGCTGAGCTCCGTCGGTTCCGCCGCGGATAGGCTCTACCTTAGGAGGCACACCGCTGTCCTGCATGGCCTTGAGCACGATGTCGATAACGTGCATCTTCGGATCTATCATCTCCTTCATGTTGTAATACTGATCTTTCACGTCAGCCGTAACTGTGCCTTCGCCATACTTCTTGTTCATCTCTACAACGCATTTCTCGATGAAGGCCTTGCGCTCCTCAAACTTATCGCGGTCGTGGTCGCGGATGATATAAGACAGCTTGGCGTTCTCTATGTTCGACTCGATGCCCAGCAGATGATAGAATCCTTCATAACCTTCTGTTGTCTCCGGTGTCTCGTCAGCCGGCAGCATTGCTGCAAACTCAGCAGCCAGGCGGTTGGCGTTTATCATCTTGCCCTTGGCATACCCCGGATGAACGCTAACGCCCTTGATGTTTATCTTGGCAGAAGCAGCGTTGAAGTTTTCAAACTCGAGGTCGCCCAGGTCGCCGCCGTCCATTGTGTATGCCCATTCACATCCAAACTTCTCAACGTCAAAGTGGTGAGCGCCCATGCCAATCTCCTCGTCAGGATTGAAGCCCATGCGTATGTCGCCGTGAGGTATCTCCTTATGGTCGCGCAACCAGCACATGGCCTGTACGATTTCGGCTATACCAGCCTTGTCGTCAGCTCCCAGCAGAGTGTGGCCGTCGGTAACGATAAGGTCTTCGCCTACATGCTGCAGCAGTTCGGGGAATTTCTTTGTTGATGATATTATGCCCGGTGACAGTTCGATGTCCTTTCCGTCGTAGTTCTTGACAATGCGAGGCTTCACATCCTTGCCGCTGCAGTCTGGAGACGTGTCGTAGTGGCTGATGAAACCTATAGTAGGAACTTCCTTCTTGATGTTAGATTTCAGTGTGGCATAAACGTAGCCGTTGTCGTCCATCTCAACATCATCAAAGCCCTCGTCCTTGAGTTCATCTCTGAGATATTTTGCAAAATCAAGCTGTTTGGCTGTGCTCGGCACGGTCTGGCTGTCCTCGGCCGACTGTGTGTCAAAGCTTACGTAATTCAAAAATCTTTCAACTATGTCCATGATATTTTTATATTATTCAGTTGTTTTTCAAAAGTACATGCTACACCCCACCATATCATGGTACGGGTTATCAGAATGCAAATATATGAAATTTTATTGAGATACGTCAGTGTTTTTACTGGTTAATTAGTCTTAACTGTTTAACTTTTTACGTATTGTAAGCATCCTTGTCGTTTCTGTCTGAGATTAATATTGCTGACATACATAAAAAAATCTTCATGTAGATGCATTGTGCCATGTCTCAGGTATTGTGCGTAACATAGTTTGGCGTTCATTGTGAATTTCCTCTGGTTAATGACAATTGCAGCGTAGACTGTACCTATATGATGTCGTTGCTGCCGCTGTCTTTGCCCGTGTGATGCTTGGTGTCTTTGCTGTTGATAAAATATCGCGGCGACATTTTGTGAAGTATTGTGCCGTGTTGAGTTTTTATTCAACGCCCACAGTGGCTTCACAAATGCTGCCGTTCAGTTATCCTGACCCGCTTTTGACGTGAACTACATTATTTTAATGTTATTACTGTCCGGTAAACAATCCGATAACCCATTAAAATTAAGGGTTGGCATCTAGAATGATGTCAGCCATTTTGGTTATCTTTTGAAGTCGCCAAACAAAAAAAGATTTAACCATGGGTAAAAGTACACATTTCGTTGGACAACCGTAGGAATGGCGGTGAGGAGTGGATTAGACGGCTGAAAATCACCGATTCAACAACGCTAAGTCTTTTCTCCTACGCTATATTCAAGGGTGTCGAGCGGCATCCTAAGACGAGCAGGAAGAAGGGTGGCATCAAGGTGCATTGCCATCAAGATCCAAATATGGGTCACCTTAATAGCAAGCGACACGCTTTCTGACGTGGTGAAATACAGCTTCGACAGACTGTCGAAGCTGTAATCTGCCCCATATTGGCTGCATATCATGCACAAGCATACTGTGCAGCACTACTGCACGTCGTGCTGAAGGTATATTTTAAAGTCTTTCATAGAGCATTGGCTTTACACGAATTTCATTCGTCAATAGTTGTTTTCTTGCTTTTCATATTGCTGTATGCTCTGTGCCTGTCTGCGCTGTCGCAAATTACCGCCAGATATTGTGTAGGCAACTTCTAATTTTATAAATGTTCCGTCGTTGAGTTTTTCACGCTTGTATGACAGGCCGCTCTTGATTACTTCAGAAACGCGGGGCTTGGTGTATGGCGTGACGGAAAGCCTCATCTGCAATTTATTTTTAAGGAAGCTCTTCGACACGCTTATTGAAACATCCCATACGTTGTTCATCTTCATCTCCCACATATATTTGGGCGGGTCGTAACTTGCGTACACATTTAAGGCCAGTCCGTTTTTCAGCCATGCCATGCAGTTTGCATAAACATACCAGCTGAACTGGTCATTGTATTCAAAGTTATTGGATTTGAAAGAGCTCCATGATGTATATCCGCCCAATTTTACATAGAAGTTATCCGTAAGATATTTTCTCCATTCCAGCGAAATCTGCTTCGTGTCATCTTTCTTGCTGTTTTGCAGCACAGAGCGTGTAGTGTTCGGATTGTCCGGGTCTGTCTCCTCCTCGTA
>ULVN01132671.1_pt1 | contig 17841 bp, 10 predicted proteins | sample 1959491 | NCBI WGS metagenome assembly ULVN01 (sample SAMEA4835787, study PRJEB28245) | human gut metagenome | biome: gut microbiome; material: fecal sample | place: Denmark | collected 2008 | reverse complement strand
ACGGACTCTGACTCCGTCATTACCTAGGTTCGAATCCTAGTGCCGCAGCCATGGCGTCGATGATAAAAAGATGCCATCCAAAAACGCAGGTTTTCCTGCGTTTTTTTATTGTTCTGATGTATGTGCGGCTGAATTAAATGCTCGAACCTTACTGTGAGGAGAACTGTCGGGAGCCGCTTTTGGTTTTATTTTTGGCGGCATGATTGACTGCCGTATTGGCGCTTATCAAAATGAGCTGCTGGAAAAGCATTTGGCTAAGGTAGGAAAATGGATACCATTAAATGCGGTGGGCGATATGCTTTTTCAGAGCATGTGCGGAACATGGGCACGACGCTTTTTGAGAGAGAGACGTATTCGGAGATGTACGGATATTTCGGTCATCCGAAGACTTTTGTCGCGGAGAAGAGATTCCGTTTGAGATGGCTATTCGTATTTGCCGGCGCCGTTTCAGTTTTGATTAAAAAGAGATGCGCCGTACTTGACAAGAGACGGCGTTTTGTGGTAATATATCAAACAAGCATTTTTGTACGAAAGGAAGAGGCGTATGCTGCTTGCGGTGGATATCGGAAATTCCAGTATCGATCTCGGTGTTTTTGACGGCAGCGGGGCTTTGCTGATGAAGAGCAAGATGTCCGCGGTTAGGACGAAATGCACCGACGAATACGCCGTTATTTTAAGCGGCATTCTGACGCTTCACGGCATCGGAACGGATCGGATTACGGAGGGGATTATATCCTCTGTGGTTCCTCCCTTGACGGCGACGGTTTCCTCGGCGATCAATAAGCTCTTCGGCTTTGTGCCGATTGAGGTGGGACCCGGAATCAAAACCGGCCTTAACATCAGGATTGACAGTCAAGCCCAGCTGGGCGCGGACCTTGTTGCCAATTCCGTTGCGGCGATATCCCGGTTTCCGCTTCCGCTTATCATCGTCGATATAGGGACGGCGACGACCTTTACCGCCATCAACTGCGAGGGCGTTCTGGAAGGCGTGATTATTTCTCCGGGGATCAGGATGTCTCTTGACGCGCTTGCCGCGGATGCCTCCGAGCTTCCCGACGTTTCGATTTCCTTGCCGAAGCGGTTTATTGCGAAAAACACGAACGATTCCATGAATGTGGGCGTGATATACGGACATGCGTTCATGATCGACGGTTTTATCGATAGATTGGGCGGGGAATTGAAGGGAGAGCCGCTTTCCGTTGTGGTGACCGGAGGTCTTGCCGATACGGTGCTCCCGTTCTGTTCTCACAAGATGGAATATGTGCCGGAGCTTACGCTATCCGGTCTTAGGCTCTTGTATCTAAAAAATAAGAAATGACGGCAGGCGCTATGGCGCCGCTTTCATAATAAATTTAAGCGTTGCACCCTTTATAAAGGGGCGACAGCGGAAAGAGAGTTTTTATGCGAACCATTTCAAAATCCCAAGTCCTTAAGATGGTACAGATGGCCATACTTATCGCGATTATGATTATCTTGGCGTTCACCCCGCTTGGATATCTGAAATTCGGCCTCATTGAAATCACGCTGATGGTGATTCCGGTGGCGGTCGGTGCGATCGTTTTGGGACCCCTTTGCGGCGCGATTCTCGGCGGCGTTTTCGGACTTACAAGCTTTATTCAGTGCTTTGGCTTTTCCGCTTTCGGCGCATTTGTGCTGAGCATCAACCCGTGGCTGACGTTTATTACCTGCCTTGTACCGCGGATCCTCTGCGGCTGGCTGTCCGGCCTTATCTTTCAGGCGCTCAAAAAGATCGATAAGACGAAGATCGTTTCCTATGTGGTGGCCAGTCTTTCCACGGCGCTTCTCAATACGGTTTTCTTTGTGGGCTGTGTCGTCCTTTTCTTTTGGAACAACGACAGCTTTCTTGCGGGAATGGCGGAATCGGGTATGCCGTTGGATTCGCTGTGGGCGTTTCTTGTTGCTTTTGTCGGTGTGAACGGTCTTGTCGAGGCGATTGTGAATTTCATTGTCGGCGCCGGCATCGCTAAGGTCGTCGATCGGTATGTTCATAAAGTGAAATAATAGATTTCCATATAAAAAGCCCATTGCGGATGCGGTGGGCTTTTTCCTATGTGTTTCGCTCGTCCCGCCGGTTATAAAACGGGACATTCCCGAATAGATTTAATCAGTGATAAATCGATTCGGAGGAATATATATGTCGATGTCGAAAACGGCGGCGCGTCCTGCGGCGCATGTTTCGGGGCTGAGCCACACGGAGGTGGAGCAGTCCCGAATAAAGCACGGAACCAATTCCTTTACAAGACAGAAGCGGAAAAGCTTTTTCCGAAAATATCTCGAGAGCTTCGGAGACCCGATCATCAAAATCCTTTTGGCGGCGCTGGCAGTGAATGTGCTGATCATGTTCCGCACGCAGAACTGGTTTGAGACGGCGGGAATCGCCGCAGCCGTGTTTCTTGCGACGTTCGTATCCACGCTTTCGGAATACGGGAGCGAGTCGGCTTTTATCCGTCTCCAACGGGAATCGGAGAATCAGACGTGCCGTGTGCGCCGGGGAGGCGTCCTGCTCGCCATTCCGATCGGCGAGGTGGTGGTCGGAGATATCGTGCTTTTGGAGGCGGGGGAGAAAATTCCCGCGGACGGTATCCTGATATCCGGATATCTGCACGTCGATCAATCCGCTATCAACGGGGAGAGTGCCGAGGCGAAAAAATATCCCGCTGCGGAGGCGGAACGGTGGGACCCCGGCGTGGTCAATCAGCTGTTCCGCGGCACTACGGTAAGCTCCGGAGACGGCATCATGCTTGTCAGAAAGGTCGGGGACGGCACGATGTACGGAAGTCTCGCGAGAGAGCTTCAAATCGATGCCGTAGAGAGTCCGATGAAGGTGAGGCTCGCAGTGCTGGCAAAGCAGATCAGCCGTCTCGGCTATACCGCCGCGGCGCTTATCGCCTTTGCCGACCTCTTCAATGCGATTGTTATGGATAACCATTATGTCGGCACCGCGATTGTAGCGGAGCTTCGCAATCTTCCGCTTATGGCGCAGAACCTGATGCATGCGGCGCTTCTTGCGATATCGGTCATCGTTGTGGCTGTGCCCGAGGGACTTCCCATGATGATTACCGTCGTGCTGTCCTCGAATATGATGCGCATGCAGCGGGACAACGTCATGGTGCGCAAGCTGGTCGGCATTGAAACCGCCGGCAGCATCAACATTCTGTTTACGGATAAGACGGGGACCCTCACGACCGGCAATCTCGCGGTCGAATCCATCGTTTCGGGAGACGGGAATCCCTATCACAGCATCGGTCAGCTGCACGGGAATCCCGGGCTGGAACGCCTTGTCGCGCTTTCCTGCATCTGCAACGGGACGGCGGCCCTATCCGAGGGAAAAGCGCTCGGCGGCAACAGCACGGAGCGCGCGCTTTTGGATTTTTGTGCACCGCTTGTGCCGGAGACGGCACACGTGAAAAAAATAAAGAGCGTTCCCTTTAACAGCAGCAAAAAATATTCGTGGACGCGAATCGACGACGGCGGCGAGATGATCCTAATCAAGGGCGCGCCGGAAAAGCTGCTGCCGAAATGCGTCGGATATTATGACCGGAACGGTGTGCGGCGCACCGGAATCCCGGATGCGGTGTGGAAAAAGCTGTCCGACATGACAAAGAACGCGGTGCGCGTGCTGCTGCTTGCCACCTCCGACCGGGATTTCGACAGGGAGGACGCAAGGCTCACCCTTGTAGCACTTGTCGGGATCCGGGATAAGCTGCGTCCGGAGGTACGGGACGCGGTGGAAACGGTGACACGGGCGGGCATTCAGACGGTGATGATTACCGGAGACAACAAGGAAACGGCAGTTTCCATCGCACGCGACGCGGGACTGCTTTCTGAAAGTCCGCGTGAGCTTGTGCTGACGGGCAGCGAGCTTGCCGAAATGAGCGACGCACAGTTAAAGGATGCCATTCCGTCCCTGCGGGTCGTGGCGCGCGCGCTTCCGACCGATAAAAGCCGGCTTGTCCGTCTGTCCCAGGAGCTGGGACTTGTGGTCGGCATGACGGGCGACGGCGTCAACGATACTGCGGCGCTCAAACGGGCGGATGTCGGCTTTGCCATGGGAGGCGGCACGGAAGTCGCCAAAGACGCTGGCGATATCGTGATTCTTGACGACAATTTCGCCTCGATCACAAAAGCGATTCTTTACGGGCGCACGATTTTTCACAGCATACGGAAATTTATCGTGTTTCAGCTGACGATGAATTTCTGTGCGGTCGGTGTGTCGCTTCTCGGTCCGTTTATCGGTGTGGATACGCCGGTGACGGTCATGCAGATGCTTTGGATCAATATCATCATGGATACGCTCGCGGGGCTTGCGTTTGCAGGAGAGGCGCCGCAGGCGGCATATATGGAGGAAAAGCCGAAGAGCCGCAGGGAACCGATCGTGACGCGCGACATGATCGAGCAGATTTTGATTACGGGCGGCTATACGATTCTTATGTGTACGGCATTCCTGCGGCTTCCCGTATTCCGCACGGCATTTGATTTTGCCGGCGATTTTACCGGCTTTATGACCGCTTTCTTCACGCTTTTTGTTTTCAGCGGTATTTTCAACGCCTTCAACGCCCGAACGCATCGGATCAATCTTTTGGCAAATCTGAGGAAAAACAAGAGCTTTATTCTTGTCATGCTGTTTGTTTCCGCGGTACAGCTTTTGCTGATTTTCTTCGGCGGGACGATGTTCCGCACGCATGCGCTGACATTTCCCGCCATCCGGGAGATTTTGCTCCTTGCCTTTACCGTGATTCCGTTTGATCTCGTCCGGAAGATATTGGAGAGGCTTTTAACCATCCGAGAATAAACGGAAAGGCGCGCAAAAAGGCATGTCATGGACGTCAGACGACATTTTGGCGAGCGTCAGTTCCGGGTGCAAAGCGCCATGACAGGCAGCGGAGTTCGCTTGTATCTTAATAGAAAATGAAAAACCATCCGCTTTTGCGGATGGTTTTTCATTGGATGTACCGCTTCGCTCTCTCGTGCTGTGCATATTTTTTTCCTGAACCGGCAAATAATAATAGGACGAAAACGCATGGATTCGATTCAATTATAATTTTATACATGTCTTTATTATGTGATTGGCCGCGTGTCGGATGCGGCGGAACGGAGTGGTTATGTCGGAACATAATATGGCGGCGGGCGGTTTCTCCGAGAATGCGGAAAAGCCGGAATGGAGGCGGACGGCGCCCTTTGCCGGAGAAGCGCGGGGATTCCGGCGGAGCTTTCGCCGATTGATAGGAAAAGAGGGAGAAGCGGCGTCCAGCGTTCTTGCGGATCATGGCTCCAAAATTGAGCGGGAGCTTGCCGCCGCGATAAGGTCGCTCGGCGATTACGGAAAGCTTCCCGCTTTGTCGGACGGACGCCCGTATCTGTATTCCTGTGCTTTGGCTTATATGGAGAGCTGCGACGGCACGCCAACGCAGAAATCGCTTTGTGAGTTTCTTTCCTTTCGTCAAACCGGAAAATCGTTTTACAACTGCGAAATGATTCTTTTGCGCAGTTTTCTTGTAATTGCCGCCGTCGCTCTTTATTTAGAGAAGAAGGACGAGAGATGTCTCAGCGCGGTAAACAGGCTTTCGGATATCGATTTTGAAGCGGTGTATTTTATGTTTTCCGGCGTGGAAAAGATATTTTCGTCGGAGGCTGCCGGCGTTTACATTCACAGCGACGTCAAAACACGCCGTCTGTATCATGAACGGCTCCGTTTGTTTGCCGCCCGCCGGAAAATGGACGAGCTTGCCGCCGCGCGTGAAATCGTAGCCTGTGCCAACAAGCAAAGGACGCATATCGGTGCGGTTTTAAAGACCCGCCACGGAGCGGCGCCGAAGCTGTATTTTTATTTTTTGACCGTTCTTGCCGTTTCTATGACGGCTTTGTATGCGATTCTTTGCGGCGCGGGGATTTTTACGATATTTCTGCTTCCGTTTGTCGCGGTGCCGCTTTATACCTTTTCCAAGGAATTTTTGCCGCCGTTTTTTGCGGAAACAGGGGAAAAGACGCTTCCGAAGCTTTCGGGCGGGGAAGAATTTGAGAAAACGCGGACGCTGGTCGCGGTCGCGACGCTGCTTTTCGGCGAGGAGAAGGATGCTGCGATTTTTGATAAAATCGAAGATTTTTACCTGACGAACAAGAGTGAAAACGTCCGTTTCGCCGTTCTCGGCGATCTCGGCCAGAGCGAAAAGAGGACATCGGATAAGGATGCCTCGGTGATCGCCTATGCGAAGAACCGAATCGCCGCGCTCAATGCGAAGTATGGCGACTTCTTCGCGCTTTTTATCCGCGAACGCCGCAGATCCATAAGCGAAAACGCTTATATCGGCTGGGAGCGAAAGCGCGGCGGTGTGCTGGAGCTTTGCCGTTTTCTGCGCGGAGAGAGGACGAGTATTCATGTGTTTGAGGGCGACCGGGAGTTCCTCTCGGGTGTTCGGTATTTGATTACGCTTGACGCCGATACGAATCTTTATATCGGCGCCGTGGGCGAGCTTGTCGGTGCGATGCTGCATCCGGAAAACCGGGCGGTCATCGATGAGAGGCGCGGGATCGTCGTGTCCGGACACGCGATCATTCAGCCGAGAATGATCACCGCTTTGGATTCCGCCTCCGTGTCCGCCTTTGCACGGCTGACCGGCGGCGCCGGCGGCATCGATATCTATGCCGGAACCTCCTCCGATGTCTATCAGCAGGTGTTCGACGAAGGGATTTTCTGCGGAAAGGGAATCATCGATATCGACGCTTTCTTAAAGGTCTGCGACGGATTCTTTCCGAACGAAAGAATCCTCAGTCACGATCTCGTAGAGGGCAATCTGCTGCGTTCGGCGCTCGGCTCCGACATCGTGCTTTCCGACAGCACGCCGAAGAACGCGCTGTCTTATTATACCCGTATGCACAGATGGATTCGAGGCGATCTTCAGGTGATGCCGTATCTTCGGAGAACCGTCAGAAACACCGAGGGGAAGCGGATAAAAAATCCGATGTCGAGACTGTCCAAATTCAAAATATTCGATAATTTCATGAGGGGACTTACCCCGCTTTCCGTTTTGCTGGCCATTCTGCTTTCTTTTGCGTTCGGACTGAAAACGGCGGCGATTACGGCGCTTTTTTCCCTTTTATATATCATTTCTCCCATTGTCACGCAGTTTTTCACCGGACTGTACTATCGCAATCTCGGAACCGCGGCGAGACGCTTTTATTCCGTGACGCTGCCGCATTTTCTCGATACGGTCGCCTATGCCTTTTTCCGAGCGGGCGCTTTGGTTTACGAGGGCTATCTGTTCGCGGACGCCGCGGTGCGCACCGTGTACCGCTTTCTTGTCAGCCGCAGAAATTTCTTAAACTGGACGACGGCATCCGAGGGGGACAGCAGAAAGCGCGGTGAGATCGACGATTATTTCGCAAAAATGTGGATGTCCGCCGTGGCCGGTCTTGTATTCCTCTGTATTCCAGCGGCGTTTACGCATGTTTTGGGACTTTTATGGCTCGCATTTCCGCTCACGATGTGGGCGCTTTCCAGAGAAAACAGAAGGGGCGTATACGTTTCCGATAAGGTAAAGGAGGAGCTGAACGAATATCTCCATGCGTCATGGCTGTATTTTAGGGATATGGTCGGCGAGCAGACGAATTTCCTGCCGCCCGACAACTATCAGCTCTCGCCGACGGAGCGCGTCGCGATGCGCACGTCTCCGACGAATATCGGGCTTTATCTTTTGTCGGTTTTGACGGCGCGCGACAACGATCTTATCACAAGCGAAGAGCTGTATACCTATGCGGACGGGACGCTGCGTTCGCTTTCCAAAATGCTGACGTGGAACGGTCATTTCTACAACTGGTATGATATCGGGACGCTGGAGGTGATCGGCGAGCCCTTTATTTCGACGGTGGACAGCGGAAATTTTATCACGTCTCTTGTCGCGTTTTGCGAGGGACTCAAAGAATACGTCGGGGAATGCCCGGCGCTTCTGGATGCCGTTTATGCCTATGAGAAGATCATTTCCGCCGCAGACTTCCGCGCTCTTTATGATCCGCACAGAAGGCTTTTCAAAATCGGATATGATGTGAAAACCGCAAGATTCAGCGATTCCTGCTATGACACGTTTATGAGCGAATCCCGGACGACGAGCTATTTTGCCACGGCGACGCTTGCCGTTCCGAGAGAGCACTATTTCACGATGTCGCGGCGGGTGATATCCGCGAGAGGCGAGATCGGCATTGCGTCGTGGAGCGGTACGGCGTTTGAGTATTTTATGCCGGCGCTTCTGCTTCCGACGGAGAGGAATTCTCTTTCGGATGAGGCGCTCGCCTTTGCCTATCGGATGCAGCGCCGGGCGGGGGTCTCCAAAGAGGCGATGGGACGCCGCTATAACGTATTCGGCATTTCCGAGAGCGGATATTTCGGCTTTGATTACGAGATGAATTACCAATATCGGGCGTTCGGCGTCGATAGGCTGGCGCTCGATCCGGCGATCGGAAACGGCGCCGTGATTTCCCCGTATTCAAGCTTTCTCATGCTGGAACGCGACCCCGCCCGTGTGGCGGCGAACCTGCGCCGGCTGCGTGCGCTCGGACTGTACGGAAAATACGGCTTTTATGAAGCGGTCGATTTTGATACGGCGCGTGTGGGCGGCGGATATGCCGTGATTAAAAGCTATATGGCGCATCACATCGGCATGAGCATCGTCGCTTGTGCGAACGCCGTGGATGAGGGTATTTTCCGCAGGCGTTTTATGCGCTCTCCCGTGATGCGCGCCTCCCGGGAGCTGCTCTCGGAGAAGATTCCGGTTTCCGCGCGCAGCATTTCCTTGAAGAAACGGGCTCGGGTTCCAGAGCTGCCGCCGCGCTTTTCCGGCGCGGAGGAGAAAAATCAGCCGAGGTATGAATACAATCTGGTATATCCGGAGATTCATCTGATCTCCAACAACAAAACGAAGATCATCGCATCCTCATCCGGTCATGTGGAGCTTTCCGACGGCTCGGATGTGTTGTGCCTTTCCGAATTTGACCGGTATTCGCTGGGCGGCGGGCTGCGGGTATATGCCAATATCGACGGACGGGTGTTTTCCGCGTTTCCGCTGTCGGAAGAGCCGGAGGGTTTTACGGGAAAATTCGAGTTTGTCATGAAATCGGATTCTGTCGAATACAGTTCCCGCCACACCGACGGAAAGCGCAGCTATGAATTCTGCGTGCGTTTTTCCGTGTATCCGGACAGGGAAATCTATGAAATCGCGTGCCGGATCGCCGGAAGCTGCCGTCATGCACATGCGTTTCTGTATTTTCAGCCGGTGCTGGACAAGCGGAATTCCTATGAAGCACATAAAAGCTTTTCGGGGCTTTTCATCGAAAGCGGGTATTATCCGGATGAGTCGGTGCTTCTTTTCAAAAGACGTCCGAGAAACGACAAAAAGCCGGAAAAGCTTCTCGGTGTCACGGCTTATCCGGAAGCGGAGAAGGGCTTTTTCGATACGATGCGGGATAAAATCCTGCCGCTGATGGCGGGAGAGCGGGATTATGCCGCGCTTGCCGACGCGCCGCTTTCCGATTCCGCGGGGGCGGTCATCGTGCCCGCCTGCGCGGTGCGCAGCGGAGAGATTTCCGCGAAAAAGGGCAGAGCCTCCTTCTATATCGGATATTCGACGGATGCGGACGATCTTCTCTATGTACTGGCGAAATGCCGCGCAGGGGAGGGTTCGCTTTCCCGGAAATATGCGATGGGTGATATTCTGAATCTGCAATACTGCTCCGCCGGACTGAACAAAAGCGCGGCGGCGCTGGAACGCTTTGTGCTGCACGGCATGACGCTTGGCGCAGCGGCTTCACAGGAAGAGCCGGAGCTTTTCATCGACAAAAGCTGTCTTTGGAAGCATTCGATTTCGGGGGAAAATAAAATCGTTCTCGCCAGATTCACCTCGGAAAATGAGGAGCAGAAAAGGCGTTTGTTCGATCTCGTTCGGCTTTTCAAATATATGTGTATCCGCGGCGTGCGGTATGATTTTGTGATTCTGTATTCGGAAAACGACCACTATAACGCGCCGTGCCGAAAGCTCATCGAGGGCATGATACGCCGTGCGGGATGTGAGAATTTCGTATCATGGACGGGCGGCATCTTCATGCTGGGAGCCGCCTCGATGACGGCGGCGGAGCTTGCCTCTCTTGAAAAGCTGTCCTGCGCGGTGTTCGATCTGTCCGTTCCCCTCGAGGTGACGGCGAGCGCGAATCAGTTTTTTGTACCGGTTTCCGAGGAAACGACGAGAATGCTGAAAAAGGGCTTTTCTGCCGAGATCCTCGATGTGGCGCCGCCGGAGCTTGCTCCTATCCGGCATGTAAAGGGCGGATTTTTCCATGAGAACGGCTTTGTGACGGAAAAGCCGCATGGCTCTGTTCCGTGGGCGCACATCATTGCGTCGGAAAATTTCGGCACGGTGATAACGGAAAATTCCCTCGGCTTTTCCTATGCGGAAAGCTCGGGCATGAAGAAGCTCACGCCGCACAGCGCGGACAATATGAGCGAGGACTGCGGAGAGCGGCTGATTCTTCGCGTATACGACCGTTTTGATCCTGAAAAATATGATGATTATGACCTTATCGCCTCGGCAAAATATGCGAATTATGCCTTTGGATATGCCGAATACACCGGACAGGCCGGCGGCATTTGGTTTCGCGCGACCGTCGGCGTCGTGGATAAGCATTTTATCAAGAAGATTTCCGTCAGGCTGGAATCGGGCGGGACGGAAACGCTTCACGCGGCCGTTTGCTATATCGTGAAGCCGTGTATCGGTGAAAGACGGGATGCGGCAAATCTTTACCGCTTCCGTGGGGAGAACGGGACGATTCATATCTCCCGCATGACGGACGGCGGCATGGGCCGCGGCAGGCTTGCCGTGATGGCGCCGGACGCGGATACGCTTTATACGAGCTATACCGCGTTTCTCTGCGGCGGAAAGCTGTTTGACGGACGTTCGGACTGCGCTGCCGTCTCCGTCGGCGTCACGTCGGAGGGCGCGTTTGAGACCGATTTTTATCTTGCCGCGTATTTTACAAAGCAGCATTTTGATTTTATCCGGAATTTGTGCTTTTCCGGTGACAGCAGGCTCCGGCGAGTAGACGACAGGCTGTTCCGATGCCTGTCGGTCAAAACCGAAAATCCGCTTTTTGATGAGATTGTCAACAAATGGTCGCTGTACCAGACGCTGTATTCGAGAATATATGCGCGCAGCGGCTTCTATCAGGTCAGCGGCGCCTACGGATTCCGCGACCAGCTTCAGGATGCGCTTGCGCTGATATCCGTCATGCCGCGCACGGCCGCCGTGCTGATTCTGCGCGCAGCGGCACATCAGTATGAGGACGGCAGCGTGCAGCACTGGTGGCATCCCGGAACGGGAATGGGCATCATGACGCGCTGTTCGGACGATTTTCTGTGGCTGCCGTACGTTGCGGCGGAATATGTGAGAATGACGGGCGATGCGGAAATTTTGGATAAGCAAATCGCCTATCTTTCCTCGCCGCCGCTCGGACGGGACGAGGAGGAGCGTTATGAAAGAGCGGGAAAGAGCCATGTGAGGGAAACCCTGTTTTCCCATATGATCCGCGCGGTGGAAAACGGAATGCGCACGGGTGCGCACGGCCTTCCGCTGATGGGAACCTGTGACTGGAACGACGGCATGAACCTTGTCGGCCGCGGCGGCAAGGGAGAGAGTGTATGGCTTGCATTTCTCACGGCGCTTGTGCTCCGGCGGATGCTGCCGCTTTTGAGAGAGCGCGGCATGGAAGAGCTTTGTCTGCGATACGAGAGCAAAATAGAGGAGCTGCTCTCCGCGGTCGAGACGCAGGCATATGACGGCGCGTGGTATCTGCGCGGCTTTTATGACGACGGCGGCAAGCTCGGCTCCCGTGAAAGGGAGGACTGCAAAATCGACGTGCTTCCGCAGGCATTCTCGATGATTGCGGCGGATGAGCTCGGTCTTGACAAAACGCGTCCTGCGGCCGCGATGGATTCCGTTTACAGCATTTTGTTTGACAGGGAAAATAAGCTCATTCGTCTGCTTTATCCGCCTTTTGATGCGGACGAGCAATCGCCCGGTTATATTAAGGGATATGTTCCGGGTATCCGGGAAAACGGCGGTCAATATACGCATGCCGCAGTTTGGGCTTCCATCGGATTTTTGGCCGGTGATGAGAACGACAGGGGTGCGGAAACGCTGTTTGCCATCAATCCCGCGGTGCGGTATGAGGATACGGCGATTGCGGAAAAATACAAAATTGAGCCGTATGTGCTGGCGGGAGACGTTTACACGAACCCGTTCCATGCGGGACGCGGCGGCTGGAGCTGGTATACCGGTTCCGCCGCATGGTATCGCAAGGCAGCCTTGGAGGTGCTCTGCGGTTATACGGAGGAAGACGGCGGTTTCACGCTTTCCCCGCATCTCTCGCAGCGCTTCCGCGGCTTCGAGCTGTCGGTTTCCCGCGGGGACTGCCGCTATCATATCTCCGTTTCCGTGTCGGATAAGGATGAGCTTATCCTTGACGGCGTGCCGCTTGCGGATGTCGTTTCCCATCGCTTTGCCTTTGACGGACTGTGTCACGAGGTCATTCTGAAACGAAAGCTTTTATCATAAAATGTAACCCCGTGCAGACAAGGGTCCCCTTGTCTGCACGGGGTTACCGTTTTTAAAGACAGAGATGCTGGGGAAAATACGAAAAAAGGGAATCCGCCGGCGTGACCGGCGGATTCTTATGCGTTATCTTTCGGTTTGCAGACGTCGATCCACCCGTCCGCATGGGAAAGGCGGAAAATTTCGTCCGGGGTGAGCTCAACCGCGCTGTTGCTGCTGCCGCATGCGGGAAATACCGTGTCAAAGCGTTTTAAGGATTCGTCCAAGTAAATGCGGACGCCGTCATTTACCGCGAACGGGCATACGCCGCCGACCGCGTGTCCGATACGGGACGCCGCCGCGTCGGGCGTCAGCATTTTTGCTTTGACATGAAACCGCGCTTTGTATTTCGCGTTGTCGATTTTGGTATCGCCGGCGCAGACGATGAGAAGATCGCCGCCGTCCGCCTCAAAGGAGAGCGTTTTCGCGATTCTCGCGGGCTCGGTTCCGAGTGCCGAAGCGGCCAGCTCCACCGTGGCGCTGGAAACGGCAAATTCCATGATTTTATCGGCAATGCCGAGCGTGCCGAAGTAAGCTCTTACTTTTTCAATGGACATATCCGGTTACTCCTAATATTATATGGTAATTCCGATCAGGTCGAAAAGGATTCCGACGAGCAGTCCGGAGCCGTAAACGGCCGCGGCGATCAAAAGATTTTCCTTTATATTTTTGTTGATTCTGAACAGGATGAGCAGTCCCACGCCGGAGCCGGCGAGAAGTCCCGCCATCATGGAGCCTGTGCTGATGATGCCGTCCAAAAACAGCTCCGTCAGGACGACGGACGCCGCACAGTTGGGAATGAGACCGATAAGGCCGCATACGACCGGTCCTAAGATTTTGGCATTTGCCGCAAGGGCTGCGATCTGTTCCTCGCCGACAAAATAGATGATGACGCCGATGATAAGTGAAAAGAGAAAGATAAAAAGCGTAATCTGCGCCGTATGAACGAGGGAAGAGCGCAGAATCCCTTTTTCGCAGTGGCAGTGTTCCTCCTCGCAGATGCGGGAGATATCGCTTTTCTGCGGCGTTTTTTTGCACAGTCTGAGAATGAGATCGGCGATAAATCCGATGAGAATGCCGCACACGACTTTGATTCCGATAAGGATGAGGATTCGGGAGACGGAGGCTTTCTCCGAGAGCATGACGGGGAGCATTTCATCCGAGGTTGAAAGAAAAATCGCAATCAGCGTGCCGACCGAAATGATGCCGCCCGAATACAGGTTGGCGGCGGAGGCGGAGAAGCCGCACTGAGGAACGGCACCGAGCAGTCCTCCGACCGCAGGGCCGAGCATACCGGCCTTTGCCGCCGCGGCCTGTGTTTTCTTCGCCGCCTTATGCTCAATCCATTCGAGAATCAGATAGGTCACGAAGAGGAACGGAATCAGTTTTGCGGTATCGATCAGCGCGTCAAGTAATACGTCAAGCATGTTTTCACCTTGTTTGCAGAATAATGTTTCTATTTTACAGATTCTTGTCCGTTTTGTCAAGAATCAGACGGGCGAAAAGCATAAAATTTATGAGTTTTTCGGGAAGATTGAAGGTAGAGAAAAAATCCCCGCCGTTATAAAACAGGCGAGGACTTTATTCGGTTCAAAATATCTTTTCCGCCAGTGCGTCGAGCGACTCGTTGGAAAATTCTCCAATCTCGATATCCGGTGTGAGCGTCCATGTTTCCGCGTGGACGATTGATTCTCCCTTTTTGATGGTTTTCATCTCGGAAAGCGATTCCGCTTCGGTGAAAAGCTCGCAGGCATACGCTTCGCAGGAGCAGCCGTAATCGGGATAAAGACCGTCCGGATGGTTTACGGCATACGCTTTGACCAGCGCCTGCCCGTGATTGACATAGGCGATTTTTCCCGCCGTATTGTTGATGCCGAATTTGATGCTTTTTTTAATGTCGGGATTTTGACGCAGGGCAATGTACCGATCGCCCCAAAAGATTCGGGAATCTGTCATTTCCGTATACGGCCAAAGCGCAAGCACGCGGTTGGCAAGCAGTCCCGTATTCTCCGCGGGCTGCGGTACGATGACGGCGCCGTTTTTATCCATAACGGAAAGGCACCAGCATGCGCCGGTGACGGGGTCTTTTTTTGTGTTTTTGACGGTATGCGTTACCGTGAACTTCGGTTCCGTCTCGTCCATGGCGATGCTCATGGAAAATTGCAGTCCGGTGACGGCCTGGACAGGCGGGTCGAAAACGGCGCCCGTCTGATTGACGGAATAGACGACCTTTTCGCAGTCCGGATAATACGTTTCGGGATATTTTTCAGGGGACAGCCACATTCTGTGGCCGCCGTAGATGTACCAGAATTTTCCCTCGCCGAACGCGGAAGAAACATCCTCCGCTTTTTTGCGTTCGATGTCCTCGAACATGAGGTTTTCCTTGCCCAAAAGATTGCATTTGATGATGCGGGGACCGATGTCGATGGTGACGTAAATCTCCATGGAATCATTGGCGATGGAGAGGCATTTTCCGAAGTTTTTATAAGTGGTTTCCTTGATAGAAATCATACCAGGTATCCTTTCAAACATGATATTATCTATATGAAAACGGCGGAACTGCCGCCGCCGTTGATTGCGGTTTCAATGAAAGAACACGGAATTCTATTTCAGGCTTTGTTCTTTTTCGTTTTTCAGCGCTTCCAGCTCGCGCATAAAGGTTTCGAGGTCTTTGAACTCTCTGTAAATGGAAGCGAAGCGCACATACGCCACATCGTTAATCGCTTTCAGCTTTTCCATGACAAGCACACCGATGCGCTTGGACGAAACCTCTCGTGTGAGTGAATTTTGAAGCTCGGTCTCGATTTCGGAGGCGAGATTTTCCATCTGCTCCATGGTGACAGGGCATTTATAACAGGATTTCATGATGCCGGCGAGCAGCTTCGATTTGTCGAAAACCTCGCGGGTATTGTCCTTTTTTACGACGATGAGCGGCAGACTTTCGATCACCTCATAGGTGGTGAAACGATTCTGACAGGACAGACATTCTCGTCTGCGGCGTATGCTGGAACCCTCTTCTGTCGGGCGGGAATCGATCACCTTGCTTTCGGTGTATCCGCAGACGGGACATTTCAAAATAAGCAGCCTCCACGAACTGAATTTGATATCTTATCCATTATTATATCACATCGTTTCTGAAATGTAAATCGTTATTCGGAAATTTTTTCATAAAATTTGGAAAGCGAACAGGGAATATATTCCTGTTTTGTGAGTATGCAGCCACATTATGCAAATAAAATGAGGAATCTGCCATATTTGCCAAAAAGAAACCGATGACAAATCCGAAAGAATGCCGTATAATTTTGAATGAAAGACGAGCCTCAAAGATTTTATGATATTTTTATTTTTGGAGAAGGGTCATGGAAAAAAGAAAGAAAAAGAACATGAGATGTCCGAAGCTTGGCGCACGTGCGGAAAAGCTGCTTCTGATCACATTGCCGATCGTGCTGATACAGGCGCTTTTCACGACGGTGTTTGTTGCCGGAAAGGATACATATGAGATCGCTATGAATACCGATATGATAAATCTGATGCTGGATCGGATCGGGCTTAGTCTGTTGCTTTCCGTTTTGGGAAGTCTGTTTTTCGATATGCTCGAAAAGAGAGAAAAGAAGGATTAAGCGTCAGATATTTTCGATTATATCGGTCAGCATTTGCGCAAATACGTCATGCATTTCCGCCCTCGGATGATTGATCCGATTGACAAGGAGCTCCGTTGTGTCGAGCCCCGACCGATACATCGCTTTCCAGTGCGCATAAGCGTCACAGAGGACGATGCCGTTTTCCGCGCACAGAAGCCTCGCCTGTTCCATCATGCGGTCGAATTTTCCGTCCGTCTGCGCCGCCATCGTTTTTTCCGCGACCTTGCGGGCACAGGGAAGCGTTTGCGGATGGAGATAGGTGTTCATCATGTTCGGCGTCATGAAAACGACGGTTGAAACCGTGCTTTTCAGTTTTGCGAACATGTCGGTGAGCGCCGTTCCGAAGCGCTTTTCCGGATGCAGCGCGTCGTTCAGTCCGAAGCAGAGCACCGCGATGTCGGTCCCGGACAGCATGAGCGTGTCGAGCTGTGAGCGCGCCGTATGAGCGGAATATCCGCGTTTGGCAAAATTTTCATATTCAAAGCTAAGCTCTCCGTGCTTTTGCCGGAGGGCTTTTATCGTTTTGACGGCATAGCCGTCCTCCGGACGTTTTACCGTTTCAAATCCGTAGGAACAGGGATAGATTTCAAAGCAGCCTTCGGTGACGCTGTCCCCGAAGAATACGATTTTTGTGGATTTTTTCATGACGACCTCTGTCCGTCCGGCTGCATTTTTTGCATGTAATCCGTCAGGATTTTGACAATTTCCTCGGCGGTGGACGCCGTGTTCATCTGCCCGCGCACATACGCGGAGCCGTCCATGCCGCGGGTATAATAAGCGATGGCGGCACGGCTTTCCGCGACGGCGACACGTTCTCCCTTGTCCTGAATCATGTAGGAAAAGTGGCGCAGCGCTTCCGTGAGCCGTTCTTCCGGGGAAGGCTGTGTGTAGGGGATGCCGGCAAGCGCCGCGTGGATTTCCTCGAACAGCCATGGATTGCCGAGCGCGCCGCGCGCGACGGCGACGCCGTCGCAGCCGGTTTCGCGCAGCATTCTTACCGCATCCTCCGCGGTGAAGATATCGCCGTTTCCGATGACGGGAATTTGCACGGCGTTCTTTACCGCGCGGATATATTCCGGATGTGTTCCGGGCGCGTACAGCTCGGCGCGGGTGCGTGCGTGGATGCAGAGCGCGGCGGCGCCGGACGCTTCCATTCTTTTCGCCATTTCGACGACGTTGACCGAATGCTCGTCCCAGCCGAGACGAAGCTTGACCGTGACGGGAATCCCGCCGCATACCGCGGTCATCGCCTTTACGATGCGGGCGGCCTTTTCCGGCTCCCGCATCAGCGCGCTTCCGTCTCCGCATTTGACGACCTTCGGCATGGGACAGCCCATGTTGACATCGACGGCGGCGGGCATCGTGCCGTTTTTGGCGGAGATCTCCATGAGGATTTCCGAAGCCTTTGCCATGGTTTCCGGCTCGCTTCCGAAAAGCTGGACCGCACAGGGCATCTCATCCGGACGGATCCGAGCGAGCGTCGGCGTTTTTTTGTCGCCGTAGCAAAGCGCCTTGGCAGATACCATTTCCGTTGTCATATAGTCGGCGCC